>Ga0209025_1001487_pt1 | contig 30393 bp, 33 predicted proteins | sample AraplaMF_Col_mLB_FD_184256 | JGI IMG/M metagenome (GOLD analysis project Ga0209025, IMG submission 184256) | Arabidopsis root microbial communities from the University of North Carolina, USA - plate scrape MF_Col_mLB (SPAdes) (version 2) | ecosystem: Host-associated > Plants > Roots > Endosphere... | reverse complement strand
CTCCTGAGCTTGCGCCGGGGCGATCGCGCCCCAGAGAAACGCCACAGTCGTCAACGCACCGAGACTGTAACTAAGGCTTTTGCGGATCATTTTCAGCTCCTCCGGTGAATACACATCTCCCGTTCGGTGGTTTTCACCCGGACTCATGAGAGGGCAACCCATCGAAATTCGGCGTGCGCGTTTAAAACCTTGTATTGACGGATGCGCCGGAAGCACGCCGGAGCATTCGCGTCTGCTATCCGTTGAAATTGGAATTACGCCCAGTTCACGTAATCGCTGCCTATGCGAACGCCACTCATCGCTGCCTGCGCGTTCTGGAATCCGCCGACAGGACGAAAGTGGCGGCCCCAGTTTGCCCAGGGCCGCCGCGCGAAGGTCAATTGCCGGTCGGCAAGGGAATGTTCACGCCTCCCTTTGCAAGCTCCTCGCGAACCCACTGGAAGCGCTCATAGTTCGAAAGCGTGAGCGGACCTGTGTATCCAAAGCTTTGCAGCTTGCGCGGAGGGTATTCCACGTAGGTGGCCATGATCTTCTTCAATTCTTCACCCATGACCACGCCCATCCAGGTCCGCTCGGTAAAGTTATTCATGAAAATGTCGTAGCGCTCCTGCGGGTCCTGCCACAGGTCAAACACCTGAGGCACGGTGGCGACATATTTCTCCGCGCCCTTCCAGCCGAGGTTCGAGTCGACGGCCAGCCCACCGGTCGAGGCTCCGTCATCGCCACGGATGTTGAACGCGAACTTGTAGTTGTTGACGCGAATCGCTCCAGGGGAGAGCTCGTTCTCGGTAAAGTAGAACCATGATTTGCGCGCAGACTTGCCGTTGCCAAGAAGGATCGGCGACATGTCATAGCTGTCGAAGATGATTGGCTTGTCTTCCCGGTCCTTATCGGGCAGCGGCACCCCGCCAATTGCGGCGAATGTCGCCATAAGATCGAGGCCGCCGACGATGTCGTGATTCTTTGCCCGCGGCTTGATTTTGCCGGGCCACACGGCGATCGCGGGAACGCGATTGCCGCCCTCGCGCAAAGTGCCCTTGCTGCCGCGGAACGGCGTATATCCGGCATCCGGATAAACGTCCTGCCAGGCTCCGTTGTCCGTCGTGTAAAAGACCAGGGTGTTACTGTCGAGACCGGTTTCACGGAGCTTGTCCATGATCCTGCCGATGTGCGTGTCGAGTTCCACGACTGAGTCCGCATATTTGCTCTTCGATAGGGACTTGTGCTGGAACTCGGGAGCAGGAAGGTTCGGCTGGTGCACCTTCATGAAATTCACGTTGATGAAGAACGGTTGATCGGGCTTCTTGGCAGCCGCATCAAGGAATTCGAGTGCCGCCTTTTCGACATAACCGTCGAAATAGGGGATGCCGACAACGCCCTCCTTGCCGTCGATCACCGGCGTGTCGACGTACTGGCCGTTGATCTTGAAGTCCTCAGTCACCGGCCCGCCGGCTTTGCCGGACAGCGCTCCTTTGGTCACCTTCTGGAACATGGCCCTGAGTTCCGGATCCATGTCCGGGAACCAGGTCGGATCGGCATAGGTGTAGGCGTTGAGGTGGTAAAGGCCGACATATTTCATTTCGTCGTAGCCCTGTGCGGTGGGCATCGCATAGTCTGCCTCGCCAAGATGCCATTTGCCGGTGAAATAGGTTTGGTAGCCGCCTCGCTTTAGAACGGACGCAAGCGTCCATTCGGCTGCCGGCAGACCACCACCCTGGCCCTGGAAGGCCACGGTGGTCATCCCGCTGCGGTTCGGAATGCGCCCGGTCTGCATGGCTGCGCGGCCAGGCGTGCAACTTGGCTGGGCATAGAAGGAAAAAAACGTCATGCCTTCGTCGGCCAATCGGTCAATGCTAGGAGTTGGCATGCCGCGACCTTCGCCGCCGCCATAGGGACCCAGATCGCCATAGCCCGTGTCGTCGGAGACGATGAAGAGAATGTTGGGCTTCGTTTGTGCTTCCTGGGCTTGCAGGGGGAATGCGGTACACCAGAGAACGGTTGAAGCAGCCAATGCTCCAACACCGCAGATGATCCTACGCTTCATTTCGAGTCCTCCGTTGAGATCTCCGGTCGAACGGTGATTCACCCAGGCGCACGGAGACAAACGCCGCGGTGCGCTTACTCACTCAAAATCAATCGAAACAACTGGAGCAATATCGAAATTCTGACGCCTTTCGATCGGAACGGCATCCACCCCGAGCCTCCGTGCGGGTTACGAACGACACTCGTGGCGAGCACCCTACCGAACGGCGAGCCGCAGCGATATTGTACCTTGGGGCAACCATTACAGATTGTGATCTTCTTGACTCCATTGGGTGAGTTGTAAGGGCGACGCGGCTTTGCTATTTGTCGATGAGCTTCTCGGGGCAAGGGATGGGCTTGGTGCGCAATTGGAAGACACGATCGCGCCGGCTCGGGTGGCGAGCGGCTCTCTGCTGCATATTTCTTGTATCGATTGCTGCGGTGCCATCCGCGTCTAAGGAGATCGTGGGCCGGGATCCACGTGTTCTCATTCTCTACCCATATGACGAACGAATAGCCGCGACGACCGCGGCCGGAGAGGCCGTGAGGACGCGTCTGCTCGACGCGACCAAAGGAAGGATCGATCTCTTCTCCGAATTTCTCGATCTTTCGAGATTTCCGGAGTCGGAGCACGTCGGCCGAATGTCCGGATATCTTTCGGCCAAGTATGCGGATCGTCGCCCTGATGTGGTGATTGCGCTCGGCGAAGAATCGGCGCGGTTCATCTCTGCGAACCGCAAGAACCTTGCGGACGGTGCAAGGATAATCGTCGCCGGCTTCAGCAGATCCACCGCCGAAGAAATGGGCCTGCCCAGCGATGTGGTCGGAGCCTTCAGCGAGTTTCACATCGTCAAGACTGCGGAGATGGCGCGCGGACTCCAGCCGGCGGCGCGTCATCTCTTCATTATCGGGGGCTCATCAGAATTCGACCGTTCGTGGCTCGCCACAGCGCGGGCCGATCTTGCGGCTTTCTCCAGGGATTACGAGACGACCTATCTGGAGGACTTGACGATCGACGAGTTCACCAGGCGGGCCGCCGAATTTCCAAGTGACAGCATCGTCCTGGCGCTAACGATCTTCAAGGATCGCGACGGCCGCAATTTCGTTCCGCGCGAAGCGGTCAAACAGATTTCGGAGACTGCCAACGCCCCGATTTACGGTCCGTATCTCACTTATATCGACTACGGTGTCGTCGGGGGCAGCGTGGTCACGTTCGAGTCGCTGGGAAAGACCGTGGCCGACCTCGCACTGGATGCCATTGCTGGCAAGCCTGTTTCCAGTCGCGAGTCCCCCCAAACTTATGTCGCAGACGCGAGGCAGCTCCAACGCTGGGGGTTGTCGCAGAAGAACCTTCCTCCGGGCGCAATCCAGACGTTCAAAGAGCCGACCTTCTGGGAACAGTACTGGCTCGCCACAGTCACCGCACTTGCCGTCATCACGGCACAGGGCACCGTCATCTTCGGACTCCTTGTCGAACGCCGCCGCCGCCGGGCCGCGGAGACCGAATCACGCCATCGTCTCCTCGAAGTGGTTCATCTCAACCAGTCCGCGACCGCCGGCGCGCTCTCCGCATCGATCGCCCACGAACTCAACCAGCCGCTGGGTGCCATCCGCAGCAATGCCGAGGCGGCGGCAGTCATCCTTCAGTCCGAGCGGCCCGATCTCAAGCTGATCGAGCAGATCCTTGTTGACATTCAGGACGACGATCAGCGCGCACATGACGTCATTTCCCGGATGAGGGGTCTGCTTAAGAAACGCGGCGAGATCGATTGGCAGGAGTTCGATCTCAATGACGTGACGACGAGCGCGATAAGGATCCTCCACGGCGAGGCCGCGCGAAGAGGCGTTGTTGTCAGTTCCAACCATGCCCCACGGGAGCTGCCGGTCCGAGCCGACAAGGTTCATGTCCAGCAGGTCATTCTCAACCTCGCGACCAACGCGATGGACGCAATGGTGGACGTGGTGACGGCTGAAAGGAGGCTGATGCTTGAGACAACGCTGACGAGGGAATCCAAGGTGGAGCTGTCGATTTCCGATACGGGCAGCGGCATCCCCGACGAACAACTCGCCAGTGTTTTCGAGCCGTTCTATACTACAAAGCCCGCCGGGACAGGGCTTGGGCTTTCCATCGCGCGAGCGATAGTCGAGACCTACGGCGGCAAGATCTGGGCGGCCAACCGCCCGGAAGGCGGAGCAGTTTTCCGCATTGTGCTACCTCTCGCACGAAGTGGGTGAAGCAATTGGAACCCGTCGTTCATATCATCGATGATGACCAATCCTTCCGCACCGCAGTTGGAAGGCTGCTTTGGGCGTCCGGTTTCCGCGTGGCTCTCTATGAATCCGGCGATCAGTTTCTCGCGCACTTTCCGGACTGCGAACATGGCTGCGTCCTACTCGACCTTGGTCTACCTGGCCTAAGCGGGCTGGAGCTGCAGGATAGGTTGGCCGAGAAAGCGCCGCTGCTACCGATCGTGTTTCTGACGGGGCAAGGCGACATCAGGGCAAGCGTTCGAGCGATGAAGGCTGGCGCTGAGGATTTCCTGGAGAAGCCGGCCCCGAGGGAGGCGCTGCTGGAGGCCGTCGAGCGGGCGTTGCACCGATGCGAAACACAGTGTCGCGAGCAGGATCGCATTCATGGACTCCGGGCGCGTCTGGCGAACCTGACGCCGCGGGAACTCGACGTTTTTGGCCTGATCGTCCGGGGCAAGCTCAACAAGCAGATTGCCTATGCGCTCGGTACCTCCGAACGGACGGTCAAGGCACACCGTCACAACGTCATGGAAAAGCTGGGGGCGCGGTCGCTGGCGGAGACGGTGTCGATCGCCGAGAGACTAGGGCTTGTCGATGCCACGGCGGATCCGCTGCGACGGTAGCTCACAGAACGGACCGCTTCACCAAAGGACAATAGCCAGCCCTCGACGTCGGTCATATCGTCATGATCGGGGCTGGTCATGCTTTTCGCATTGGCTCCAGAAAGGCGTCAATTGGAAAGCCCACCCCGCACCGTCGCTGTCGTCGAAGACGATCCGAGCATGCGCAGGAGCGTCGAACGATTGTTGAACGCAAATGGTTTTGCCACCGAAGGACATTCGTCCGCGGAGGCCTTTCTCAGGCGTGCCAATGCAAGCGGGATTGGCTGTGTGGTGCTCGATATCCACTTGGGTGGCATGTCCGGCGTCGAGCTCTGGCACCGCCTCAAGGCCTCCGGTGTCAATCTCTCGGTCATCTTCATAACCGCCGTGGAGGATGAGGCCCTGGAACTGGAGGCAGTCAAGTCGGGCTGCGTGGCGTATCTGCACAAGCCGTTCCCAGCCGAATTGTTGATCAGCGCCGTCAACAGAGCATTGACCGCTTCGTCAGGCGATTGAAGAGGTTGGACCCGCTTCTCCAAGGGGCGATAGGCAGGGGTTGTATTTTGGCGCATGACATGAGGGCAACGGAGAGTGCATCGCGGCAGGCAATAGGAGCGCCGATCAGACGCTAACGTTGCGGCGTTTCGGATCGATAGCCAACACGTGGAGACGCAGCATGAAATGGCTCAGATTTTGGCGGCGAATGCGCGAAGCATTGGCGATTGGGTCGTGTCTCATTGCTCCTTCGTTGCTTGTCGAAACCGCATTTGCGCAGCAATCGGCGCCAAACATCCTGTTCATTCTCGCTGATAACGTCGGCTACGGAGATATTGGCGTTTACGGTGGCGGGGAGCTGCGCGGCTCGCCGACGCCGCGCATCGACCAGCTCGCCGGAGAGGGCCTGCGGCTGACGCAGTTCCTGGTCGAGCCATCCTGCACGCCGTCGCGCGCCGCTTTGATGACAGGTCGCTATCGCTGGTCGCGGTCGCAGGCACGCCTTTCTCGCTGCCGGACAAGGAAATCACCATGGCGGAAATGCTGCACGACGCCGGCTACGCCACGGCGATCTTCGGCAAGTGGCATCTTGGCGCCCAGGTCTATAGCCAGCCGCAGAACCAGGGCTTCGACGAGTTTTACGGAATCCCTCCTGGTGACACCTGGGACGCGTTCGGGATGATCCGCCAGGGCCATCAGACCAAGTCCATCGACGTCCCGCTCGACAAGGGGCCGCACATCGTCGAGGCCAAACGGGGAGAGCCGGTGAAGCTGGTGAAACCCTATACCGAGGAAGTGCGTCGCGGGATCGACTGGGAACTGGTGGACCGCGGCGTCGATTTCATGAGGCGCCAAAAGGCGGCAGGCAAGCCGTTCTTCTTGTATCTGCCGATTTCCCGGACGCACTTTCCGAACCTCCCCTCGAAGCGCTTCGAAGGAGCTTCCCGCATCGGCCAGTTCGGCGACTCCCTGATGGAGGGCGACGCGATCGTCGGCACGATGCTCGACGCATTGAAGGATCTTGGCATTGAGGAAGACACCATCGTGGTCTTCGCCTCCGACAATGGACCAGACGGCCCCGGTGCGAGCCGGTTCGGCACCGACATGCCGGATATGGGAACGACAGGACCCTATCGTGGCGCGCTGGGCGACGTCAGCGAGGGCGCGATCCGCACCGCCGCGGTGATCCGCTGGCCGCAACGGATCAAGCCGCGATCCTCCTATGCGATGTTCTCGATCATGGATTTCTTCCCGACATTCGCGAATCTTGCGGGCGGCAAGGTACCGGACGACCGGCCGTTCGATGGGATCGACCAGAGCGACCTGCTGCTCGGCGACAATGACAGCGGACATCGCCAGCATTTGCTGACCTTCGTCGGCTCCGACCTGGTCGCCGTCCGCTGGAAACAGTTCCGGGCCTATTTTGCCGACGTAGCACCTGGCCGCAGCGGCCCTGGCGGCGCAACGCTGCTGGGCGGCGTGGGAAGCAGCGCGGCGCCGATGAACGGCTATCCAAAGGTGTTCAACATCGAGTCGGATCCGCAGGAGGAGCACAATATCGGCGAGATGTATAACTGGGTCCTCGGGCCGTTGTTGAAGGCTGTGGAGGAATACAAGGCTACCCTCGTGCGATCGCCCAACCCGCCGGCCGCGAACATGACAAAGTTTTGAGGTCAGCATCTCTGGAGTAAAATCGACGTGCCGTCCGAGGGCTGGCGCAAGCGCGGCAATCGGCGCCAACCCCGGCGGCCATACGTACCATGCAACGATATTATTGCGTTTACCTGGCGGCACTGCCGCCACCAGACTAAAGCCTTGCTACGATCGACACGATAGACGCCGATCTCAAAACCCGGCCTGGCAACTGACGACAGTGGGTTCCCGGCTTGTCGATGTTTTCACTCCGACCTTCTGAAAGCAACGGGACCGGCGCAGCCTTCGAAGCCCTTTTCCGGCGGATGCGCGAACTAACGCCACCGAGGGCCCGGGTGAGCAAGTGCATCGGCCGACGACTTCCCCTAAGGACAATATCGCTCAGTGGAGTTTCACGTAATCTCAGCTGCGACGAGTTGTTTGAGCAGCCGCGCTTGGTTGCCGCTCCGGTCACCAGCGCAAAACCTAGGAAGGAGCATGACAATGAACCGCATTGCGACTTTTTCTATGCTTGCCTGCCTCTCCGCCCTGAGCTTCACTGGGATCGTGTACGGTCAGGGTGCCGCAATGGACTGGCCCAAAGAGATTGAGCAAACTGTACGCAGCTACAGCGGCGACAAGATCAATGTCGTCGATGTAAGCACACTTGCGGAGCAGAACCAAACGCGCATGTGGGTCGAGCATGCCACGCCGGAACAACGTGCGGCGCTGCTCGAGGCGGTCAAAGCGAACAAGTCCTTGGCTGAAAAGCTGAAGGCGCAGAACGTCGAGATGGACAACATTGGCGGCGCTGAACAGGCGACTGACGGCGGGCTGACGATCTACGTTCGCTAACCCTCCCCGGGGTCAGTGAAGCGGGGTGCGGAACACCGATGGTATTCGCGCCGCACCCCGCTCCATCTGCGGCGGGCATTCAGTACTGAACTCGCCAATTCAAAGGATCTAACACCGGAGTTGCGAAAAATTCTGTCCAAGAAGAAGACCGATTTCGCGCGCTTCGATATCGACGTTGATGAGGTGCTCATTGGCAAAGCTCCCAAAACGCTCCTGGTCACCTGGGACAATTCTACATTTAGTGAACCCGAGGAGATGCAGTCAGGACCTTTTCTGATCGGACTACGCAACGCTACGTCTCAGTTACCGCCATTGCGGGGCCCAAGCGCTGCAGTTTTCCCCGACCCAGATCCTACCGTTTTGACAGTCCTCCAAGCGCCCTGCTCGAGCGCATTCATTATCGATGTGGGAACAAATGAAGCAAACGCGATCCGTGATTTCTTGAAGGCTCAGCAAAAATCGCTTCGCGGTCCTCACAGTGTCGCCGTGGCGACGTTCGGCGCCACTAGGGGCGAGGATCAGGCAATGCCCCGTCATGCTACCCGATACGGCTGGTCAGCCCCAGCCGCTGTCGGAGTTTTCACGGACATCAGCAGCGCACTCGCAGAGCCGCCAGCGCCGCATCAGCGCGGGGCAACCGCGCCCGCATAGAACCCGCCGTCGCCGCCGTAGTAATCTTCACTGACACTGCTCGGACCGCCGGCCGTCTGGGAGCATCCGACGAGCGCGGAGAGTACGAGCAACAATGTGACAATACGCATTGGGTCTGATCCTTTCTTGCCTGCCGCACACATAGTCATCGGCAAAGGCCCGGACAACCAGGCGACAGCACGACCTTCAACCAAAAGGTGGCGGCCGCGGCAGGCGCGGGATCAATCGCATCACCACATTCTTCATCGGCGATGTCGCGCTCGACGCATTACACCGCTGTCCGCTGGCCCGGCCGCCCCGACAAGGACATGGTCAGGGCCTCTTCGTTGTCGAGCTTTCACCGGCGGCCCCTGCGACAGTTGTCTCGATGCGTCTGTCGCCTTGAGCAGAATCGAATCCGCGGCCGGCGACAAACGTGTTGCTATTCGAGAATCTGGGAATCCCGGTTCCGCGTGGAGAGGTGCTGGGCAGCGGCTGATCGCCCCTACCCAGCACGCTTTCTCGCGATGCTAGGCGGCAGTCGGATCTTCGCTCCTGCGCCTATTTGCCGGAAGCAGGTCCCGATTATGGAGCAGCAGGAAAGCGAAAACGGAGGCGGCGAGACCTTCAAGAGCCGGGACCGGTACAATAAACCCAGCCGTCATAACACTCCCACTCCCAACCACGGTCCCGAGCAACCAGGCTCCAAAGTTCTTCGTTTTGAACTGGATGGAACCATTGGCAAGCTGCTGTGGGGCCGAGCGATGGACGAGATACGCGGAGACATAGACGCCTGCAACGGGAATGGCTGCAACACCCATCCAAACGAGAAAGGGAACGAAGTAGGCCGAGGCGTTGAAGTAGGCAGCAAGCCAGGCACAAACGAACCCGATCAAGCCCAGCCGCCAAATGGGCCATTTCGTGAGCACAGTCGCAAGCGTCAGCGTTGACGAGTAGAGGTTTCCGGTGTTGCTCGACCAGGTCGAGAGCGCGAGGACGACCAGGGCCAGACTCGGCAGTCCTAGCTTCATCATGACATCCATCGTATCGGCCGAATTGACCACGAGAGCGGGGATTGCGGCGATCAGCATGATGAGGGGATAGCCGATAGCGAGTGCGAGAACCGAACGGGTCGCTGCCTTTCCATCTCGAGCATAGCGGGTGAAGTCCGGCGCGAGGACACCCGCCAAAATGACCGAGCCGACGACAGCGGACAAACCATCTACGACAGTGAGAGAACCATCGCCGCTCTTGAGAACAGCCGCGCCGATACGACCGTCTCCAAACGCCAGAAACAGGACGTAGATCATGAATGCAAAGAGCAAAGGTACGATCAACGAAGCGAAGCGCTCCATCATTCGGAATCCAAACGTTCCCGTCAGGGTCATCAGGACCAGTGCTACTGTCGAGTAGGCGATCGGCGGGATCGAAACTCCGTAGGTCGCAGCAACTGCGCTGCTTAGCTGGACACTCAACAGGTCCGCCACATTGGCGAACCAGCCAATGAGCATCGCCGCGAACATTAGATTAAGCGCCTTTCCGCCAACCTGGCCAAATACCATTGTCAGAAGGACGTAGGTCGAGACGCGAAGCCGCGCACCGATTAGGGACGTGACAAGAGCGAGGAGCGCGGTAATACCGCACCCGACAGTGATGATGAGGCTGCCGTTCAGTAGCCCCTGAGCTAATACTATCTGTGACCCCATCGTAAAGACCGGCAAGGTCAAGCCGAGCGCGATAAGCACAATAGCAATCTTTAACCCGGAGAGCGTCTCCGCTTCAGGAACGGGGCGGAGCAGGAAATCTTCTACGACATCGTTATCGCGCATGCTTCACCTCCGACATCTCAGACCGGCGCTGCCTCAGTGCCTCTTCGATGCGTCCCAAATCGACGCCATAGCTGCCCGCGGCTTCCTCCGCGGTGAAAAAGCCGTTGACGACGTCATCGGCGATCCGCATTGGGTCGCGGTCACCAGGATCGCCCCATCCCCCACCATTAGCGGTATACATGGAAATCAACGTTCCGGCCTCCAACGGGCCCACGTCGCCCACTCTGTCATCAAAGGTGTGTTCCGCCCCATCCGGGAACGTGACGACTGTCTTTGACCGACCTGCGTCGCCGCCACCTGCCAGGCCCCAAAGAGGGTTTGCATTGTTCTCGGTCGAAACCTGCAAGTAGGCCTTGTCTTCGGTCACCATGAGTTCGCGGATCACACCAAATCCTCCGCGATACTTTCCGACGCCACGGTTTTCTGGATTGAACGTGTAGCGCGTGAAGCGAACTGGGTAACTCGCTTCCAAGATCTCGATCGGAGAATTCGGAGCATCGCCGTTACCGAGGAACATGATCCCGCTCGGCCCGTCATCGAAAGGGAATGCACCGCCGCCGCCATCGACCGGCTCGGCGCAGATGAACGGCTCATGTTCACTCTCCCCTGTTCGCACCAGATGGTAGGCATACATCTGGTAACTCGGAGCAGGAATGCGGTGCGGAATGGCACGGGCTAAGGCCTTGAGAACGACGTATTCCACCAGCTCCGCAACATACCCATAGCTGTCGCAAGGTGCGGGATACTCCGGGCTGACGATGGAGTCCCGCGGTGCTTTGACAGTGGCGACACGCAAATGCCCGTCATTCGTCGCATCGTCGGGCATAGTCACGCATTTAAGAACCGTCGCGCAGAGCGCTCGGGTACCAACGAGCGGGTGGTTGACCGGCCCTCGTGCGACGGGATCGGAGCCGTCAAAGTCGATTTCGATCTCGCTGCCTCGGATCGTCACCGTTGCGGCAATGCGGTGGCGCTTGCTGCGTTCGACGCCGTCATGATCGAGATACGCCTCGCCATGGTAGACGCCATCCGGAATCTCGCTGACTTCGCGCCGCATCCGGGCTTCGGAGTTTTCGAAGATTTCTTCGATTGCACCGTTCAGCGTCTCAACGCCATATCGACGGCACAGTTCCTGGAACCGCATGGCGCCGGTATTGCATGAGGCGATCAGCCCGTTGAGATCGCCATTGACTGCTTCTGGTGTACGAACGTTACGCAGGATGAGCCGTAGCATTTCCTTGTTGAGGCGGCCGGCATCGTAAAGCTTCAAATGATTGAAGATCAGGCCTTCCTGGTGGACGTCGGTCGTCGATGGGCACCATCCTCCTGGTGCAAACGCACCGATATCGGCCCAGTGCGCCATGATTGCGGTGAAAGCGACCAGTCGTCCTTCGAAGAAGACCGGCATGTAGAGAACGGTGTCGCTGATGTGCGTTCCCGTATCATAGGGCTCGTTCGCGAGAATGATGTCGCCTTCTTCGAAGCCGTCCGGACCGAACACTTCGAGACCTTTTTGGATCGTGGGTGGCAGGCAGCCGAGAAAGCCCGCGAGTGCCGCACCTTCGCCGACCAGGCGACCGCGGGCGTCCGTCAGCGCGACGCCGAAGTCCTGGACCTCGTAGATCAAGGGCGAGTGCGCAGTTTTGATCAGGCTGGTCTGCATTTCTCCTGCCGCGGCGCGCAGCGCGTTTCGGATTACTTGTCTTGTAATGGGATCGATGCTCACTTCAGCTTCTCCAAAATGAGGTTGCCATAACGGTCAACGGTCGCCTGCTGCCCAGGATTAACGACAACCGTACTGTTCCACTCCTCGATCACAGCCGGGCCCTGGATTACGTCATCGCACCTTAGCCGTGCGCGGTCGTGCAAAGCGAACTGGAGCTGCGCAGCCTTTGAACCAAAATGAATGTCGCGGCTGCCGATCAGGCTGGCTTCATCCGAGGCGCTCCGTGCAAGCACTTCGCTCACCTGCGGCTTTTCGGTTTCCCCGATCGCGGCAAGGCGAACCGCCGTTATTTCGACCGGACTGTCGCGAAGGATGTGGCGGTACTGGCGCGCGTAGGCCTCTTCGAACCGGGTTCTAAGGCCAGCGAGGCCGGTCGTCTCTGATGAAATTTCGTCAGCGAACACCGAGACTTTAATCGTATGCGCCTGACCGGTGTACCGCATCTCACAGAAGCGCTCGATGCGGATCGATGCGGCAGTCGTCGTGGCGAGAGCCGCGCGCGTACGCTCCTCCATTTCGCCGAAAGCGTCTGCCAGCAGTGGCCCGGTCTTGTCGTCCAGGGATGTCAGAAGCGTGCGCGAGACGTCTTCGCGATAATCGGCATTCAGCAGACCCCAGGCGGAAAACACCGCTGGCATATTCGGGACGATTACCGACTTGAACTCAAGCTCATCGAGAAGACCGCCAGCAAACAGGCCACAGCCGCCGCCAATGCACAGCATAGCGAACTCGCGCGGATCAAAACCGCGTTCGATTGTCACCTGGCGAATGGCGTAGGCCATGTTCGTCGTCGCTATCCGCACAATACCGGACGCGGCTTCTTCAGAGCTGAGGCCCAGATGCGAAGCAATCTGGTTCTTGATCGCCGCTTCAGCGGAGTTCGTGTCGAGGGCAATACGCCCGCCCATGTACACGGCAGGATCAAAATAGCCGAGCGTCACCAGAGCATCAGTCAAGGTTATCTGGGTACCGCCGAAGCCGTAGCAGATCGGACCCGGTTCGGCCTGTGCGCTTTCAGGACCGACCCGCAGGCCACCTTCCTCATCGATACTGACGATGCTGCCGCCACCCGCGCCGATCGAGACGATATCGATACTCGGCTGCATGATCGGGCGACGATTGATGCTGACGTCGCTGCGCTCCGAATATTGACCTTCGCTAATCAGCGAGACGTCGAACGTCGTCCCGCCGAGATCGCCAACGACCATATTCCCTTGATTGATCAGGCTACTGAGGCGCGTTGCTCCAATAACGCCCCCGGCGGGCCCGGACTGGACCACCCGCACTGGGACCTTGCTGGCGATTTCTGTGGAGGTGATGCCGCCAGTGGACTGCATCACGGTCAAAGCGCCCGAGAAACCCTCCTCTGCAAGGCGACGACCAACTTGGTCCAGGTACCCGCTAAAGCGAGGTCGGGTGAACGCGTTCAGTACGGTCGTGCTCGTGCGCTCGAATTCCCGTCGCTCTCGAACAATATCCGACGAAATCGATACGAAGATATCGGGATAGAGCTTCCCGATGAGGCGGGTTGCCTGTAGCTCATGCTCGGGATTGGCGTAGGCATTGAGGAAGCACAAAGCGATACTGACGACGCCTTGCGCAACCAGTGTCTCGACAGACGCTATCAGTTCCTGCTCGTCAAGTGGTTCGACGACGACGCCACGGAAATCGACCCGCTCGGACACTTCCATTCGAAGGTACCGCGGAACGAGCGGTGTGGCTTGCTTGTAGAAGAGATTGTAGATCTCCGCTCTGTTGCCGCGGGCGAGTTCGAGAACGTCCCGAAATCCCTTCGTGGTGATGAGCCCGACACGCGCACCTTTCTCCTGCACGATTGAGTTGAGCACCATGGTGCTTCCATGAACAATCGTCGGCAGAGAGGTGATATCCGCCCCGAGCGCCCGGATGCCTTCCACAAGACGACCGCTCAATGTTCCGGCCGAACGGACCTTTTCTGTGCGAACCTCACCCGTCAACTCGTCATGATAGACGAAGTCAATGAATGTGCCGCCAACATCGACTGCTAGACGCAAGATCTACCTCCTTAGTTTGCAAGAGGTCGGCTCCGCCGGCTGCGTCCTTCGCAACCCGGATGTAAATGAACCGTCCCTGTTCCCCATCAGGCCGATTTGACTTCGGCCCGTTTTCTCAGAAAAACTTAGGAGAAGAGGCGGCGAATGAAATCTCGAATATCGGATGCGATGCCGCCATAAATTTCCTGGCGGACGGGCGGAAGAGAAGATTGTTCACAAGGACCTAAAATGACGAAGAAGTCGATCGAGCTCGATCAAATCAACCGCAAGATTCTGATCGAACTCCAGAGAGATGCCCGGATAACCAACCTGGAACTCGCAAACCGCGTTGGTCTTTCGCCGAGCGCTTGCTTGAAAAGAGTGCAGGCATTGGAAGCGGCGAACTGCATTCAGGCCTACATCATCGCAACCGATCTCGATCGCATTACCCACAATGTGCAAGCCTACTTCATGGTGCACATGGACAATATCCGGCCCGAGACCATTACCGGGTTCGAGCGCGCATTCATCGGGTTCTCGCAGGTCGTCGACTGCATGCGCGTTGGTGGGGATCGGGATTTCATAGCCCTAGTCGTCTGTTCGGACATCCCGGAAATCGACCGGCTGATTAACGAGATGATGGCCGCCGATATAGGTATTCGCTATATCCGCATGCACGTCATCTTGAGCAGACCGAAATGGTTTGTCGGCTACCCGCTCGAAGCGATGAAATGGAAATCGGGTACGTGAGGGCAAGCTCTACCTTCCTGTAGAGGCTCAGTGGAACTCAGACGGAGAGCTCGGAAGCTCCGCTCCGGTCGATACATTATGCGATCCCAGACGCACATAACATGAACAATCGCAGGAGCGTACCAAACGTCACCCCTCCCGGATGGCGGCTGGTGTTTAGACGGCTGACGCCGCCCGAGCACGCATCGCGTGTCCGCGAGCCCCAGAGGAGCTGATCGAGGCACCGGCTAGGAAACGATCAAAACGCAAAAGCCAGGCCGCGCGTTCGGTGAGATCAGAGCCCGCCCGAGCAAAGAATGAACTACTCTCAAGCAACGTCGGCCCTTGAAACGCGCGTTTTGCTCACCTACCTCATTTTTGCCGGATGCCCCTCTCGGGTCCTGGCACGGGAACGATGGTCCACTCATGTGTTGGACCGGGTTCGGTTCATATCGCTTCGCAAGGAGGATATGGTCCGGCGTCTGCCCGACCCCCCACCTTCTTGCGTAACGCGGTGTGCGATCGACCGTCTCGGTCTTCTCATCGTCTGGTCCCGACCGCCTCCGATCCATTCGGCTCCGGCATGCACGTGCTTGGCACGTCGCAAGCAACATGGCTGATTAAGAAACGAAGGAGGATGCACATGCTGGTATCGGATTTTGGCCGCATCGGGTTCGACCCGTTTCTGGAAATGCGGCGCATGCAGCAGGAAATGAATCAGCGCTTGTCCGACATGACAGCCAAAGCCGCCCAGGAGTTTCCACCCGTCAACCTCTGGATGGGTGAGGACAGCGTGGCGGTGACTGCTGAATTGCCTGGGATCGCGCCTGACGATGTCGATCTCACGGTTCGCGAGAACACGCTGACATTGACGGGCGAACGCGGATCCCCGGCGCAGGACGAGAGGTCCGTATGGCACCGGCGCGAGCGAGTGTACGGAAACTTCTCTCGAACGGTGCAATTGCCTTTCCGCGTCGATCCGGAACAGGTCGAGGCGCGCTTCGCCAACGGGCTGCTCGAAGTCGAACTGCACCGGCCTGAGACGGATCGGCCGAAGAAGATCCAGATCAAAGGATAAGGAGGCAAACATGGCTCAGGAACTGAAAACGACCGAGCGCCGGGCCCCAAGCAAGCTTGACGGTGGCGAACCGACCCATTCGCGCCCGCTGTTTGTCCCGCGCACCGATATCTATGAGACAGAGGACAATGTCGTTGTTCTCGTCGACATGCCCGGCGTCGCCTCGGAGGGTGTCGACATCACGCTCGAGAAGCGGACGCTGGCGATTCGCGGCTACGCGACGGAGCAGCAGCATGACAACTATCGCCAAATCTACGCCGAATATGGCGCGGGCAATTATGAGCGCGTCTTCACCCTGTCCGAGGATATCGATCGGGACAGTATCGAGGCATCGCAGAAGAACGGCGTCCTACGGCTGGTCCTTCCGAAGGCTGCGCCGGCCAAGGCGAGAAAGATCCAGCTGAAGATGGCGTAATTCGTCCGGAGAAAGGAGGTTGACCATGCAGATTAGAGATCTGATCCCCTGGGGCAATACCAAGGGAAGCGAAATTGCGAAGTCAGACGAGGGAAACCCCGTCTTTTCTTTGCAGCGCGATGTGAACCGTATCTTCGAGGATTTCTGGAAGCGGTTCGATCAACCGTTCGGCGCTTTCGGGCGCTGGGAGACCGGTGGGCCGCGAACGGACATCGCCGAAACCGAGAGTGCGCTTGAGGTTTCGGTGGAACTTCCTGGAATCGATCAGAAGGACGTCGATGTTTCCCTGACGGACAGCGCGCTCACGATCAAGGGAGAAAAGAAGAGTGAGCAAGAAGAGAGCAAGAAGGGGTATCACTTGTTGGAACGCTCATACGGGTCGTTCTACCGCTCGATTCCGCTACCGTCGGGCGTCGACACGGACAAGGCCGCCGCGCAATTCAAGAACGGTGTCCTGACTGTGACGCTCCCAAAAACGGAGGAAGCGCTGTCGGCTGTGAGAAAGATCGAGGTGAAGGCGACCTGACATCCGCTTCACGGTCGTGAGATGCGGCGGACGAAATCCGTCGCATCTCTTACGATTACTGCATGTGTCTCGTCCGAGGATACGCCATGAGCGAAGCGCGGGCGCGGGCGAGATCTTCGCGGGCGACGGTCAGCATCTCGTCTGCCGTCTCCAGAGCCGCGAAAGCAGCCGCAGTCGGATTGGGCCGTTCCGCAGTGATGCGAACCCAGGCGCGATCGATTTCAGCAAGAGCCGCGCGCACATTCGCGATCGCTCGTTCAATGGCATCGTAGAGAGCAAACTCCTCTTCGGAGACTATTCGCGAATTATCACCGGTCATCGATCTTCTTCCGACCACACGTCCACGTGCATGCTCGAACGGCAAAACTATCACCAAGAGCGCGCATTTTAAACAGTCAGCGTGGCGACGTTGCGATCGTAATTGGGTGAAGGGACCGAACCGGTGGAAGTCGCGACCATGGAAACGGCTGATGAACGCTGGGTCGACTGCCTCCCCTCTGCCTTGGGCTTCAGTTTTCCTGAACGGACACGCCATTCCGGTCAAGCCGCAGTTCAACGCCGGCCGGCTTCGTTTCCTCGCGATAGAGGTAGACGCCGAGGACTATAACGGCGACAACCAGGCCGCCGATGATCAGGTAGAGAGTGTTGTTTTGCTGCATGAGAGCCAATCTTGCCTTTTACAAGTGGAGGGAAGAGCGATTATCCGACCCAAGTTTTGATGAGTTTGCATCAATACCAACGGCCACGCGGATCCGAAAAAGTCAGCCCGACAGCCACCCCCAGGAGGAAACTGAGTATGCCGACCCCAAGGAGCAAAGTCGCTGTGGTGCCCGGGTTCTTTCGAGCGGCCTCTGATACCGCCCGGGCCTGCGTGCCCATTTGCGTCGCCGCCCCCGCCGCCGATTTCGACACATCCTCGTAAAGATCGGCTGCCCGCTCGCGCGCTTGATCCAACACGCCGTTCGTTCGATCCGCAAGCAGCTTGTTGACCTTTGCCACTTCATGGCGAAGCGTCGCGATCTGCTTTTCCAGGGCGTCCTGGGTATCGCCGACAGCCGGAGCGGCGGGCTTCGAGAGCTTGGCCATTCAAAGCGTCCTTAAAAAGGCCTTGTACAATCCACGTGTCGCGGAAAAATCCTTGGCCCCTTGCGAATGAAAAGGTCAGTTCCAGAACCTTTTCATATTTGGTCGTCGCCCGGATTAGCGTTCCCAGCGGCCTTCGTATTTGAACTCAGGGGCCGCCTTGAGCTGATCCTTGGTCGCGTCCATCACCGCCGTCCACTTCTTGTCGTTTTCGACATAGGTGATTTTGACGGACTTCGGGCTCACGATCACGTAGCGATCGCCCATCCCGAGAAACCCGCCGACCGATACGATGTAACCCGTCAGCTGATCTTCCGACAGGATCAGATCCTTGATTTCCCCGATCGTCTCGTTGGCATTGTTGGTGACATTGAGATTGACCAGGTTATAGCTCAACACATCGGTCGGCTTGGCGGTAACGAAGGTTTCCGTGGTGGCGGTTTCCGCCGTCTGCGCGGCAGCCGCTCCAACCATCATCGTTGTCGCTGCAAGAGCAATTAGAATGCGTCGCATGGTCCCACTCCTTTGATGATGTTCAGGAACCCGAAAACGCCGTGACGGTTGTTAAAGTTCCAACGTCCTCAGTGAATTACGGATGATTTGCGCACCCGGTAGTTCGACCAAGAACCACGGAGGGTGCGCAACTGCTTGTGCGTCGATCACGCACAACGGACCGGTGGAAATCCAACCCCGCCGACGGCGGGTTTCGATTATGCCAGAGAGGACCCTTACCAATCATCCTGTTTGCTGTACCAGTCGTCAATGTCGCGCTTGGCGCGGTCCTTCTCAAGACCATAGCGTTCCTGGATTTTGCCTTCGAGCTGATCACGTTTCCCGGCGATCTCGTCGAGATCGTCGTCGGTGAGCTTGCCCCACTGCTCCTTGATCTTACCCTTGAACTGCTTCCAATTGCCTTCGACCCGATTCCAATCCATGTGCGTTCCTCCCTGAAATGGTGCCTGTACTAACAACTCACATCGGCGGAATTGGTTCGATCGATCGCCAGAGAATATGTCAGAGCGCGGTTTAGCGGGCTCGCACTTCGGCCGATAAGCGGATCTTACGGGCCCGCGTGCTAGGAAACCGCTGAAAGGGATTGGTGAGGGAGACGTACGAACCAAAAGAGCAAAGGTTTGTTGCCGGCCAAAGTTAGGCGAGATCGGCCGTTGGCGGGGGGGTACATAAGAACTGCGGAGGATGACCCGCGTGATGTTGACGGTGGCTTCGCTGCGCTCGCGCCTATTCGTTCTAATAATCGATCCTTCGGAACGATCAGCCGAACGACGAGACCCTTAGGGTCCCAGATGCGAATGATCTCTCCGCGGAACTGTTTTTCGACAGTGAGTTTGCCAAGCTTTGTCCCGAAACCCTCTGTCTCGGTCTGCGCGACTGCAGGCCCTCCTCGCTCGGTCCAGACCAATTCCAGCGTTTCGCCACGGTCCATATTTGGCGGCGCTCGTTGCAAACCATGCACGACAAGAGCAAGACCGGTTATGGCCGTCCGTGACACCCAAAGGTCGCACCTCGTATCGTCACGCGATGCCCCTGATCTGTTTCCCAAAAGATGCGGTGGCGTCGCTACGTTCCCACTGCCGCTGGCAAAGGGAAGAGGCTGAGGCCCACCCTCTGGCCGCGAGCAGCACCGGAAGCGCGTGTTGCGTGCGGAGGTGAATTCCGTCGGTCGACAGCGTGGTGATGTGGCACTGTGAATTGCCGCCTGATCCCTTAAATCGATTCCTATCCAAGGAATCATCCAGTAGACCATCATGCAAAGATGGAGGCTAGGACCCTGCGGTGCATCGATTGAGGTGGGATGCCAAGTTTTTCGTGCGCCCCGCCGTCGAGGTGGCGGCGGACCTGATCGGCGCCGAATTCGCGGTGTCCGGCGTCGGCGGAATTATTGTCGAGACCGAGGCATATCTGCTCGATGACGCCGCGTCGCACAGCTTCGCCGGCGCCACCGACCGAAATCGAGCGATGTTCGGTCCGCCGGCGCACACCTATGTTTATCTCTCCTATGGCCTCCATTGGTGTCTCAACTTCGTTTGCTTGCCCGGCAGCGCCGTCTTGATCCGCGCGATCGAGCCGAAGTGGGGCATCGAGGCGATGCAAGCGCGGAGGGGTGTTAGTAAGGACAGGCTCTTGTGCTCCGGGCCGGGACGCCTCGGCCAGGCGCTGGGCGATCAATAGAGCGCAGGATGGCCTGCCGCTTTGGCAGGAGCCGTTTCACCTCCACCTACCGGCTCAGCGTCCGCCGATCTCCAGCGGTATCCGTGTGGGAGTTACGAAGGCGGTGGAACACCCGTGGCGTTTCGGGCTCGCCAACTCGCCCTTCGTCAGCCGTAAATTCTAGCGCGGAAACGCCTGCGCCGTTTTTAGCCTGATCCCGAGGCTCGACTTGTCGGAATCGATCGCGTTCAATGACTCTCGGGCCCCGACCCAGAATCATCGTAATCTCGATAGCCAATCAGTGGAGGCGACCAAATGACGAAATCAAATGTGGGCTTCATCGGGCTCGGGCTGATGGGTCAGGGCATGGCGGCGAATATCCTGAAGAAGGGCTCGCCGCTTTGCGTGATGGCGCATCGCAATCGCGCGCCGGTCGACGCGCTGGTCGCCGAGGGCGCGACGGAGGCAGCAACACCGCGCGATATGGCCGAGCGTTGCGACATCATCATCCTTTGCGTAACCGGCTCGCCGGAAGTCCTCTCGGTGATTGAAGGCCCGGACGGCATCGCTTCCGCCGGCAAGCCGCTCACCATCGTCGATTGTTCGACCTCCGATCCCTCCGTCACCACAAAACTCGCTGCGAACCTCGCCGGCAAGGCTGTTACCCTCATCGATGCGCCGCTCAGCCGTACCCCGGCGGACGCCGCCGCCGGTACGCTCGATGTGATGGTCGGCGGCGCGGACGAGGACGTGCGCCGTGTCTGGCCCGTGCTCGAATGCTTCGCCGGCAGAATCGTCCACACAGGCCCAACCGGCACCGGCCACACGATGAAGCTGCTCAACAACTTTCTCTCGATGGGCTATGCGGCGCTCTATTCCGAGGCGCTGATGCTCGGACGCAAAGCGGGGCTCACCCCGGAAGTCTTCGACAGCGTCATCCGAGGGGGCCGCATGGATTGCCCCTTCTATCAGACGTTCTTCCGCTGGGTGCTGGAGCGTGACCCGAACGCCCACAAGTTCGCAATCCGCAACGGCTTCAAGGACATGAGCTATCTCGCCGGCTTCGCCAATGCGAGCGGCGTCGCGAACCCGATCGGGGCCGCAGTCAGGAATTCCTTCGCCCAGGCGGTCGGAGCTGGTCGCGGCGAGGAATACGTGCCGATGCTGTCGGATTTCGTCGCCGAGGCGAACGGCATCAAGTGAGAGGCGGCTGTTAACGGCGCGGCTTTCTCCGGCGTCGAGCACGACATCGAAGCGTCTATGCGCGCTCTCGCCCGGATCGCGGACACGCAAGGTTTAGGCGGATCTGCGGATGCATAGGAATCGGCGCAGAGCTCTTCATGAGTTCCGCCGCCGTTATCTACATGTTGCCCCTCGCTTTTCGGCCGAGGCAGAAAGAAACGGCCGCATTCTTGGTAACCGGAGCAAATTGCGTGGCAGACTTATCGCCGGATTGGCTGACGGGAAGTGTGCATAAGTGAAGGCTGGCCGTGTTGGGTGGCGCCAGGGGGATTCCGCGCCGGGGGCACATCATGCGTCCATTGCCAAGAAGCTACTTGCCTCGCCTGAACATGCCGACACGCTTTCGCTGAAGGCGTTGCGCGGGTGATGTCACGTTGTCTGTGGCTTAAAGGTTGGCGGATAATTTGGGGGGATGAGCGAACCGACCATCAGCTACAAGAACCACCGCTTCCCCCGCAGATTATCGCGCGTGCGGTCTGGCTGTACTTCCGGCTCTCTTTGAGCCTGCGGTTGGTCGAGGAAATGCTGTTGGAACGCGGCATTGTCGTGTCCTACGAAATGATACGGTGGGCCGCAAATTCTGCGCGGCTTTTGCGAAACAGTTGCGCGGAAAGAAGCCGTCGCGAAAGGATATCTGGCATCTGGACGAGGTCGTGATTTCCATCGGCGGCCGCAAGTTTGGCTTTGGCGTGCCGTTGACGAGGACGGTTACGTTCTCGACGAGGTCGTCCAGGAGCGGCGCGATACCAAAGCTGCCAAGCGATTGCTGGTCAGGCTGCTGAAGAAGCAAGGCTTGGCGCCGAAACGGATCGTCACCGACAAGCAGCGCTCATATGGAGCTATAAGACGCGACGTGATGTCGGCTGTAGAACGCCGCTCGCACAAGGGGCTGAACAATCGCGCGGAGAATTCTCACGTGCCACTTCGAAAACGAGAACGGATGATGCAGGGATTTCGATCTTCCGGCGGCCTGCAACGTTTCATCTCAGTCTTTTCAGTAGTCCGAAATCTCTTCGTCCCGCCGCGCCAGAAACGTTCAGCCCTCGCCACCCACATTCATCGGACCCGCGCGATGGCGCAGTGGAATGCAGTGGCCGGCGCAACAGTCTGAGGTCACAGATCAAAGCCTTGTCCGGGCGTTGATGAAGTAACGTGCCATCGCCGATCGCAACTAGCGTACGTGCACCCGGTCAGGCTCGGTCGTAGGTAAAGGACGTCAGCAAGGTGGTTACGAAATTGCTCGCCCGTTCCTTGACGAGCAACTCGGTCCACTCATTGGTTCCTCGAAGTCTTAGATCCGTATAGATGCTGTCGACGGCGGCCTCTTCGATGCGTTTGATGTGCGCCTTGAAATTTGCCTCGCCGCCGGCACGGTACATGTCACGTATGACCATGCGCAGGATTTCCTGGATTGCGATTTGCCACGACGTGTTGATCGCCTGGAGTTCATTCGTATCCGGTGCCATCGGGCTCCCTTTCGTTTTGAGTGTCCCGAGAATGACATCGCCATGCTGTCGGGTGGCAGCAAAAGCTATCCTTGTCTTGCCTTGCGATTGGCATAGCGCCGGTCGCGGTTGGCCTTCCGCACCGCCTCATCTTCGATCACCTGCGCTATACGTGCATTTTCGGCGATCGCCCGCGCTTCGGTTTCGGTGACTGCCGCCGCCTCAACGGCTGCCTGCCGCGCTGTCGGCTCGGTCTCGATACGCTTTTGCTCCTCAAGCTTCAGACGCTCGCGTTCAACACGCCGCTCTTCACGAGCGGTGGCAATGGCTGCGCGCGGCCTGCCTTGCCATCCTAGCTGGTTCCGCCGCAGTCCTTGCCGCTCGGTAGGCGTTCAGGAGAGCAGTTTTGGCGTCAGCGGATGCGGCTCGGCGGTCGGAGACTTCGTTTTTTCTGGCGTTCTTCATTCTTATCCCAATAGTGAGCGCAGCAGAAATCAGCGCGCCTTGGCGCGTTTGGCGATGAGGTAGGGTGGCGCCGACAAGCGGTCGGCCAACTCCTTTGCAAGACGTGCCTCTCGAAGCCGGAGAGACTTGGCATCCCGGGCCTGAGCGACGGATTCCACCTCTTCTATCGCGTTGTTTTTGGAGAAGAACTGCGTCCGGACCTTCATGAAGGCGATCTCCGCCTGCTGACGGGATTTGCTGTGTGCTTCTATCATTGGAACCTCAACTAGTTCGGCTTAGCAACCGAAACAAAAAAGGCCAGGCAAAACGCCTGGCCTTGTTGAAACAGCTTCCGGCAGTGCCAGTACATCCGTGGTCAAAGGGAAGCAAATCTCGATTTTAGGCGGACTGCAGATTGGTAGCAGACATCTTGCCCGACTTATTGTCGCGCTCGAGCTCGAAGCCGATCTTCTGCCCTTCGACAAGTTCGCGCATTCCGGCGCGCTCGACAGCGGAGATGTGCACGAACGCGTCTGCGCCACCGTTATCAGGCTGGATGAAGCCGAAGCCCTTGGTGGAGTTGAACCATTTTACTGTGCCTGTGGTCATGATGAACCCTTTCAAAGCATAGAGTGAGGAACCGCGCAGCCTATGCTGCGCAGGTAGAAACCGACTGTTTTTGAAAGGGAAGTTCGCTTAAGGCGCGGTGCCAATCGCGCGGTAGACAAAGCTCGGCAAGCAAAAGATCGATGCCGCATCTATAAGGGACTTGGATTGCCGCGTCAACGATTAGTTTTCCAACATGCAGAATACATCCTAAGATTGTGCTCATTTCACACTTCCAGACGCCGACACAGCGCTGTCGCGATCACGGCAAACGACAAAACTGCCATCGATGTCGTCTAGCGCCACGGCTCCGAGGAGCGCCATATTCTGATGAATTTCGGTTTTTAGGATGTCGATAGCTTTGAGGATACCTGGACTGCCGGAGGCGACCGCCGCATAGAGGAATGGACGCCCAACAAAGACGAAGCGCGCACCCAGGGCGATTGCCTTGATTACATGGGTGCCCCGCCTGAAGCCACCGTCGATCATGACAGCGGTTTTGTTGCCGACCCGCCCAACAATCGCAGGAAGGGCACTTAAGGGCGACATGGTCCCGTCGAGTTGACGGCCGCCGTGATTGGACACTATCAGCCCATCCGCACCAACATCATGAACCCGCAACGCGTCATCCGGATGCATAACGCCTTTGACGACGAGCTTTCCCGGCCAACGCGCGCGGATACGCTCGAGATGGACCCAATTCAGGTGATCCCTCCGCCCGAAGTCGCGCATGAAGTTCGATGAGATGATCGGTGCGCCACGGTCCGCATAGGAGTTCTCAAAATGTGGAACGCCATGCACTGCCAGAGTGCGTAAAAAGGTTCCAATCGTCCATCGGGGATGAGTGATGCCTTGCCATGCCAAGCGTAAGAGTCGAGAAGCCGGCGCGAATATTGTTCTCGCGGTTTGCCAAAGTAGCCGTGTCGACCGTGAGTACCAACGTCTGAAAACCGGCGCGTAGTACCCGGTCGACCAGCGCGTCAATCCGATCTGGTTCTCCCGGGAGATATGCCTGGAACCAGGCGCCCGGGGCGGTGGCGGCGACTTCTTCGAGCCGTGTCAGCGACGATCCACTCATGATCATGGGAATTCGACGCTCATTTGCCACCTTGGCCAGCACGACGTCACCAAGATAGGCCCAGAGCACGGTGGTATCACAAAAGCGGACATGATACATGCCGCCGAGCTGCAGGTTTGCCCACTTCCAGACCTTACCTCGGAAGCTGCGATCGACGCGTTTCGACCCAGCGCTGCCATTCGCCGATAGCGCCCGACGGCTGGTCGATCGAAGATTCCGTGCGTTTCGCAGGTTAGCAAATCCTGTCATCGGTAAATCGCGGTTCATCGCCCGGCTTGCCGCACGCGACCCAGTCGCGCTTCGCCCGCAGGTAATTGGTCAGTTCGGCCAATTCAGTTGCCTTCTGCTCAAGCCTGACGAGCTGGACGTCCATGATCTCGATCTCACGCGCCGGCGATAAGCCCTCTCGTTGCAGTTCCGTGGCAATCTCCGCGATCTCTTTGAGTGGCAGACCCAGTGATTGTGCGAAACGGATCATCCGAACCGTCGAGGCGTCCTGGGCAGTGAAGATCTGATAGGGATTGCGACCACCTTTGGCGCCGAGTTGCGGCCTGAGCAGACCTTTGCGGACATAAAAGCGGACAGTGTCCTGGCTCAATCCTGTTCGCTGGGCGAATTCCCCGATCAGCATTTTTTCACACCTTAAGCTGTTGACCATGGACCTTAGTCCAGCCTTATATGATGCGTTCCCTCAATTGTGGAACACTTTCATGCTGAACTATCCTAATAACGATTCCCATGAGCCGACTGCCTTCGTGACTGGGGCAACCGGCCTTCTGGGCAATAATCTGGTCCGCGAACTAATCGCCGACGGCTGGGGCGTGCGCGCGCTGGTTCGCTCGCACGAGAAAGCAGCAATGCAGTTTGCCGGGCTGGATTTAGAGATCATCGCCGGCGATATGCTCGACGTGCCGGGTTTTGCGGACGCACTTAGGGGCGTCGAGGTGGTTTTCCACACAGCGGCTTATTTCCGGGACTCTTACAAAGGCGGGAAGCATTGGGACGCGCTCTACGCGGCCAATGTCGCGGGTACGCGTGGCTTGCTCGATCACGCTTATCGTGCCGGCGTGCGGCGCTTCGTCCATACCAGCTCGGTCGCAGTGCTGCGCGGTGCAAAGGGACAAACCATAGACGAGTCCATGTTGCGGGACGAGCGGGACGCCGATGATTATTACCGCAGCAAGATCCTGTCGGACCGCGTGGTGCTTGATTTTCTCGACAAATATCCCGATTTCTGGGCGGCCATGGTGCTTCCGGGCTGGATGCACGGGCCGGGGGATATCGGGCCGACGTCGGCTGGCCAAACAGTGCTGGATGTGGCACTCGAGCGCTTGCCCGGCGTTCCACCCGGCTCCTTCTCGGTGGTCGATGCGCGCGATGTGGCGCGGGCGATGATCCTCGCTAGCCACAGGGGGCAACGCGGCGAACGTTACCTCGCCGCCGGACAGCATATGACCATGGCCGATTTGTTGCCGTTGATCGCACAAGCCACCAGGGCCAAGGCACCGACCCGCCGCATTCCACTCTTCTTGCTTTACCTGATCGGCGCCGGCAATGAGCTCTACGCGCGGATGACTGGCAAGCCTGTACTCTTGAGTTGGGCCATGGCGCGAACAGTTGCCACGGAGAATGACCGATCTCGCTACGATTGTGCGAAGAGCACACGAGAATTGGGTCTGGAGTTCCGGCCCGTGAGCGAAACCCTGCGTGATGAAGTGGCCTGGTTCCGTACGCACGGCTTCTTGCCTAGCTGAAACCTCGCCATACGGCGTTAAAGGGCTACAGCCAAGACAGAGGTTTCAGCCAAAGACCCTTGAAGGCGGCGACATTCGTTGATTTCGGTCTTAGTGCCCTTTTCTCCTTAGAAATCGCGCCCGGATACGAAGGCGTCGATTCATTTTCGCTTCGGTTAATTGTGGCCCGATCTACTGGGCGATCGCAACGCGATCACCCACACTCACGCTGGCTCATCAGTGGTCGTCAACTCAGACGTGAAGGGGCATCAACGTGAACAGGAACGGGAGCGATTCTTCCAGAGTTTGACCAGGTTTCGGCTTCGGCTTGGCCAGCCAGCGTGGCGGGCGACGGCAAAAAACAATGCGCCCGGCGGTATGCATGTGGATTACGACCCCGGAACATTGCGCCGATTGATTGTCGCACCATCTGATCCGGCATTCGTCGCGCTCGCCACCCAATTGCTGTGACACCGCCTCGGCATCCGCCACGAAACTTTAACGCCAGATGCGCCACGATGGCCGCTATGGTGCCGTGCCCAACTCTTTGAACAATATACTTGCGTAGAAATCCACGCACTCTCCAACCCGTGCGGTGACCTCCTCGTCGCTATCGTTCCATGGCGTTTCAAGGCCGATAGCGGCCCTGCGCAAGGGCTCAGCAACCAGAGCAGCAAGGATCATCCGGGCAAATCGGATGACATCAAATGACTGGACATCGGCTTGGTACTCGCGCAGCCAGTTCGCCACGGCCAGCACTCCCCGCTCGACTCCATTTCGATTATAGATTTCTGCCAGCCGTTCTCGGCCCTCCTTTTCAGCACAGATGAGACGGAAAAGGGCTACAGCTTCCTTGGATAGGGCGATCCGATATATCCTGCTCAATAGCTCTTGCAGGCTCCCCGGATCAGGACGCGGCTCGCTCGGCCGGTGATCTCCACTCGTTTGGAGTTGCTCAGTCCAAGACGCTACGATTTTCCCGACCAGTTCCTCACGATTGGCCGCCACAGCGTAAACAGTCTTTTTGGCAACTCCTGCGCTACGCGACACCGCATCGATGCTGAACTTGGCAAATCCCTGGTCAAAGAGAAGTTGTGTTGAGGCTTGGAGAATTTTGTTTTCCACCTCAAGCCGATTACGGGCCGGACGCCCTCTCGCTCGCTTTTCCAAATCTTGATCCCCTTGACCAACGTCGTACGAAGGATATACCGATCATATTTAGGAAACGCCACACGTTTCCTAAATATAGGAGATAGGAAATGCAAGAGGATTTGGAAGCAGCAATCCCTGTCGCGCTGCTGCACGCCGACCCAATTAGACTCGAAATGGGTATCGAGCGCTTCGCCTCCGGCACCCTCACGGTCGCCTGCAGAACGATAATGCCAGGGTGCAATGGAGCGATGCTGGAATGGTGGTTCAAGTATTTTGAAACCGACGAACACCTTCGCTGGTGGCACCCGATTGATCACAAGCGCCATTTTGGGTGGGACGAGCTTTGGAAAAAAGGGGAGAACTACATCGGCGCGACGATCAGGGCGACGGAGTCGCTAGGAAAGGTTCCTCCGGTCAAAGCAACCATCAAGTTCCTAAGCCCAGCCGCATACTTCAGTGCCACGGACATCGATGCCGCAAAGCGGGTGGGCGGCGTATCCGCACTTTTCTACGCTGGAATTGGCTTTGGCGATGATGTTGAGATTGACGAGCATGGAATTCCAATAGGCGGCCGGATGATGCACGTCACACGGGACACGCCCGATGGCCTCGTTCTGCGAAGCAGATTCGTTCTTGGTCTCGATAGCGACAAGGGCGGCCACCCTGTCCCGGACGAGATCGGACTGGGGCTGATGCGCCATTGCCATTCGGAGTTCTCGTTCCTCGCGAAGGCACTTCCGTCTGCATATTATGGTGATCTCGCAAATTCTCGACCTGCCGACAACTGGTAGCTTCGCCCGACTGAAATAACGCAAGATAGCCGAGCGTCGAAGCATCAGGAACGCTCGGCCTTCTAAGCTGCCTCGTCGATGATTGTCTTTTTGAGCACTCCTAACTTGTCGACTTCGACTTCAACAACGTCGCCGGGTTTCGTTCAAAGCGGTGGATTGCACTTGGCCCCAACACCACCGGGGCTGCCGCTTGCGATGACGTCGCCTCCACCAGCACGGCGATCATCACAACTGACGGTCGTCGTGTTCACCTTGCGACAGCCGGATGTCCTGTAGGAATCGGAAGAGCGACCCCGCCAGGAAGCAGAGTGCCGCAACGAATAGCACGGCGGCGCCCGGTTCGTGACGGTATCCAAAAAAGGCTACGACGAAGCCGAAGAGGAGCAGAAGCGTCACGCCGATTCCGGCTAGCAACGCCAGGTACAATGCGCTGTTCAAGAGGCGTTCACGCCGCCTCAGTTCCCCGATTCCCTTCTTCAGCGGGGCTCGGGCGACGTCACCCTCGTCGATCTCGCGGAGGTTTCTGATCCGCTCGGTTACGCCGGAAATCCGATTGACCAGGACCGCCACCATCGCCGCGACGCCATTCAGCATGAACGCCGGCGCGACCGCGTGATTGATCATCGTTGAAAGCTGATCGGCTTCGACTGACATACGGGCACCTTCGATCGGTACGGCACGAATGGACGACCGCGGCGCCGTGGAGGCGCTACGGAATGACATTGACTGCACGCGCAGCCACGAGCACGAGTGTCAGCAGTGAAATGGCACTTTCGAGCATCATCAGCCCCTTCGCACGCCGGGTGAGTGGCAGCACGTCGGTAGGACTGAAAGCGGTCGCCGTATTGAACGCCAACGACAGGTAATCGACGTAGAGCGGCCGCCAGTCTGGCGGCGCTAGTTCGGGAGCCGACGCCTGGGGAAACAGCCAGTCGGGTCTTCCCGCCATCCCACGAGCGATGCGCGACGGACCACCCGCGTCGATCTGCCAGTAGAGTAGCGAGAAGGTGAGAACGTTGGTGACCCAAATGGTAAATGACGACGTCAAGAGCGACACTGAGCGCGTCTCGGGAGGGTGCACGGTGATGATCCCGACCATATCTCCGAGTTCCGCCGCCGTATTCCCCGCGTAGACGCTGGCAAGCAGCATGACGGCGACGTGCTCGATCCGTAGCCACACAGCGTTGCCGGTCGATAGCGTTACTTGGACCATTGGAACGATAGCTGCTACCAGAACCACGTACGATATCCATCGCGGCATGGCATAGACGTGATGCGGCAGCACCTCCAAGAAGGCGAATACCGCAAGGATCGCCACCACCGGAGGCCAGCGTGGTTCGTCACGGCCTGCTTGGATGACATCGCTCATCGCTGCGCCGTCTGCGGACCTTGGGACATGCTGTCGTCACCCATGATGAAGAGGATGTTGGGTTTCCGGGTCTCCTGCGCGTGCATTGTAGCGGTACTCGCCAGCAGGCTGCCGGCGACGGCCGCCGCCTCTGTGAAGATTTTTGCAGTTCGTCTCATTTCTGATGCCTCCCTCAAGGGCCTCCGCGTAGATGGCCACGTTGGTTGAAAGACGTGTCAAGGCAAAAAGAGAGACAATTCGGAGAGCTCCAAGTTGTGACCCAGCAAAATGGACAGAACATGGCGCTTGGTGGCGCGCATATTTGCCTCTCGACTTGCCGAACGAGGGCATCTCCACTCTTCCATATGTATTCTACACTGTACTAGCGGGCGCAGATATTGCCCTTTAGGGAATCAGCATGGAAGCAATTCTCCTAGCGCGGCTCCTCACGACGCATTAACTGCGGTACTGAGATTGGAGTGTGCACTTCAGGATGCTGCC
>Ga0209025_1001485_pt1 | contig 30443 bp, 30 predicted proteins | sample AraplaMF_Col_mLB_FD_184256 | JGI IMG/M metagenome (GOLD analysis project Ga0209025, IMG submission 184256) | Arabidopsis root microbial communities from the University of North Carolina, USA - plate scrape MF_Col_mLB (SPAdes) (version 2) | ecosystem: Host-associated > Plants > Roots > Endosphere... | reverse complement strand
AAGATCGTCGAGGAGGACCTGCCGGAAGGCTTCGGTTACGACTGGACGGGCCAGTCGTACCAGGAAATCCTCTCGGGCAACCAGGCGCCGGCGCTGTTGGCGCTGTCGATCCTGGTGGTGTTCCTGTGCCTGGCGGCGTTGTACGAGAGCTGGTCGGTGCCGGTGGCGGTGTTGCTGGTGGTGCCGCTGGGTGCGCTGGGTGCGGTGCTGTTCTCGCTGCTGCGCGGCCTGCCCAACGACATCTACTTCAAGATCGGCCTGATCACGGTGATTGGCCTGGCGGCGAAGAACGCGATCCTGATCGTCGAGTTCGCGATCGAGCAGCGCCAGCATGGCAAGACGCTGCGCGAGGCGACGATCGAGGCGGCGCACCTGCGTTTCCGTCCGATCCTGATGACGTCGTTCGCGTTCATCATGGGTGTGTTCCCGTTGGCCATCTCCAGCGGTGCGGGCGCCAATTCGCGGCATGCGATCGGCACGGGCGTGATCGGCGGCATGATCTTCGCGACGTTCCTGGGCCTGCTGCTGATCCCGGTGTTCTACGTGGCGGTGCGCCGTGTGCTCGGCGACAAGCTCGACGAGAAGCCGGTACTCGTCCACGACGACGAAGAGGAACCGCTGACGCGCCCGGCGACGTGATCGCCTGACGCGCTGCAAACGCAGAAAGCCCGCCAACCGGCGGGCTTTTTGTTTGTGTGGCCCGTCATCCCGGCGGCCATGTCACGTCGTCCCGGCGAACGCCGGGACCCATTTTGACTTTGCCGTTGCTCTTGCTCCGGAGCGGCGTCGTCCGCCGGGCCGGGGATTGCTCCGCCCCTTAGTTCGAACATCCTGTCCGAATGCGGGGCGCGGGACATCCATGTCCCGCTGCGGACCAATCCCCGGCCCGGCGGACGACGCTTCGTAGTTTCTTTGCACGGTCTTCGGCGGCCCCCTCTCTCCCCAACCCCTCTCCCACAAGGGGAGAGGGCTCAAGCGGAACCACCTCATGCTTTCGCGGGCGTCCGGGACCTAGCTCACCGAGCAGACGTGCGAATGAGCGAGGGCACGGACACCGCCCAGGGCCGTGACAGGCCGAGTCCGACCCCGGCAGCCGAGTCACGCGTGCATTGCACCGACCCGACACGCGAGGTCAATGAAGCGATTGCAGCTTCGGGCAGGAGGGGGTGGGGTGTATTTCGCGAACGGTAAACGGAGCGAAGCGGAGGTTCGCGGAATACACCCCACCTCCTCCCCCCTGACCACCAATCACCAACCACGCAAAGAAAAAACCCGACAGCTTGCGCTGCCGGGTTTCAAATCCACCGCCGGGAGGGGTAGGCGGGGAGAGATAAAGGAAATCAGTACCTGGAGAGAGGTGGCTGTTTCGCCTTGCTCGTTCTTACTTGGCAGCCTTGTTGGCGGCCCGGATGGTGTTGTCGACGCTCGTCTGCACTTCCTTGGCCGAGGTCTCGAACTGGGCCTTGGCCAGCTCGGTGATCGCGCCGTGGGTCTTCAGCGTGCGGCCGAAAACTTCCTGGCCGGTGCTGACGCTGCGCTCGAGGTTCTCGCGAGCCACCTGCACGCCCTTGGGCAGCAGCGACTTGGCGGCTTCGAAGTCGCGCACTTCGGCGGCTTCGCCGAGGAAGGCGAACGTGGCGTTGACGCGGTCTTCGATCGCGGCCAGCTGCAGGCCGAACACGGCCTCGGCATTGGCGAGCGCGAGACGGTTCACCTGCGCGGCGGTCTCCGCGAACTGGCGCGTCGCGGCGGCAAATTGCTCGTTGAACGGCTGGTACATGGTCGACTCCGTAGGGGATCAGGTGAAGCAATGTTTCGGGGGGCAATCCAAGGGGAATTCGGATTGTGCGGTGCAGCATAATCCGTTCTGTGTTGCAGTGCAACATGGCTGGGAGGGGAGATTCAGCCCGCGGTGGGGCTGGCAGAATGGGCGTCACGCCATCACCCCGGGCCCCGTGTCACGGTCTGAATGCGCCGCAGCCGGGATCATGGCCTTCCAGGATGACCAGACGATGATGCGAGACCTCGTGCCTGCCTGCCCCCGTCTCCTGAATGGCGCTTTCCGGCGCGTGCTCGGCGCAATGGCCGCCGTGGCCCTGCTGACGCTTTTCCCGATCGCCTCGGCGCTGGCCCAGCAACCTCCGCAGCTGCCCTGTGTCGGCCTGGTCCTGGGCGGCGGCGGCGCCCGCGGCTCGGCCCATGTCGGCGTGCTCAAGGTGCTCGAGCGCGAGCGCATCCCGGTGTGCCGGGTCGCCGGCACCAGCATGGGTTCGATCGTCGGCGGCCTGTTTGCCACCGGCTATACCCCGGCCGAGATGGAAACCCTGATCGACACCATCGACTGGGCCGACATGTTCGTCGACGACCCGCCGCGCGCGGGCCAGCCGATGCGGCGCAAGGACGCCGACTTCCGTTACCTGCTCGACCTGGAGATCGGCTACGCCGACGGCCGCGTGGTGCTGCCCGTCGGCATCGTGCAGGGCCAGAAACTGTTGCTGCTGCTGCGCCGGCTGACCCTGTCGACATGGAACGTGAAGGACTTCGACCAGTTGCCCGTGCCGTTCCGCGCGGTGGCCGCCGACATCATCACCGGCGACAAGGTCGTCTTCGACCAGGGCGACCTCGCCCTGGCGATCCGTTCGAGCATGTCGGTGCCTGGCGCGTTCGCGCCGGTGCGCATCGACGACCGCCTGCTGGTCGACGGCGGCATGGCCGACAACGTGCCGGTCGATGTCGTGCGGCAAATGGGCGCGCAGCGCCTGATCGTGGTCGACGTCGGCTCGCCGCTGCACACCGAGGCGACGCTGACCAACCCGCTGGCGATCATGGACCAGATGATCAGCGCGCTGATGGCCGAAAAGGTGCGCGCGCAGCTGGCCACGCTGACCGACCAGGACGTGCTGATCCGCCCCGAGCTGGGCGACATCACCGCCTCGGAGTTCAACCGCGGCGCCGAAGCGATCGCGATTGGTGAACGCGCCGCCGAAGCCATGCTGCCGCAGCTGCGCACGATGTCGGTCGACGAGGCGACTTATGCGGCGTACCGCGAGACGCAGCGGCAACGCAGTTTCGACCCGGGGCTGGTGCAGTTCCTCGACGTCATCAAGGTCAACTCGCCCTCGGCCAACCGCCAGGTCGAACGCGCGGTCGCGGAAAACCTCGGCAAGCCGTTCGATGTCGACGAGATCGAGAAGGACCTGGGCACCGCCTACGGCGATGGCCGCTTCCAGCAGATCGACTACCGCCTGGCCGAGCACGATGGCCAGATGGGGCTGGAGATCATCCCGGTCGACAAACCGTGGCGCGCGTTCGGCAAGCTGGGCTTCCAGCTCGACGACAACTTCAACGGCCGCAACAGCTACATGGTTTCGGCCGAGCTGACGTTCAACAACATCAACAGCCTGGGCGCCGAGTGGCGCAACGTCGGGCGGCTGGGGCGCATCACCGGCCTGTTGTCGGAGTTCTACCAGCCGTTCGGCGAGACCGGCGAGTTCTACCTCAAGCCGTCGCTGGAACTGCGCAACGAGTCGCTGCCGCTATGGGCGAACGGCAACCAGCTGGCGGAGTTCCGCATCAACCGCCGCGAGGTCGCACTGGAAGCCGGCTATACGCCGGAGCCGGAATGGCGCATCTCCGCGCAGCTCATGCGCGGCCGCGACCGCGCCGACCTGCTGATCGGCAACCCCAACGATTTCACCGGCGGCAAGGAGGGTTACGCCGGCATCGACTACAACGCCACTTGGGACACGCTGGACAGCATCAACTTCCCGACCAAGGGCACGCGCGTCAGCGCCGACCTGGAAACCTATTACGACGTGATGGGCGCGGATGTCGAAGGCAACGTCGCCCGCCTCACCGCCGACTGGGCGCGTGCCTGGGGCCGCTACCACCTGCTGCTGGGGGCGCGTTTCAGCAGCGCGCTGGAAGACGACAACTTCTTCCAGACGCAGGGCTTCCTCGGCGGGTTCCTGAACCTGTCCGGCTTCGACGAGCGCGCGCTGTTCGGCAACCAGACCGCGCTGGCGCGCGCGGTGCTGTACCGGCGCACCGGCAACACCAGTCGCCTGTTCTCGTTGCCGATGTATGTCGGTGCCAGCCTGGAGACTGGCAACGCATGGTTCAGCAAGGACCTGGTGGACGCCGACGACCTGATCCTCGCCGGCAGCCTCTTCATCGGCTTCAGCACGCCGCTGGGGCCGATGTTCCTGGCCTACGGCGGCAACGACGATGGCGAGAGCTCGTGGTACCTGACCTTCGGCTCGCTGCTGCGGCCGACCGTGAAATAACGGGGGATCAGCTGCCGCGGTAGTGGCAGCCGGAGGTGCAGGTCTCGTGCACCACCACTTCCGACAGCAGCGGCAGCGACGGCTTGAGGTTGTCCCAGATCCACACCGCCAGGCGTTCGCTGGTCGGGTTGTCGAGGCCGTCGATGTCGTTGAGGTAATGGTGGTCGAGGCGGTCGTACAGCGGCTGGAAGGCGGCCTTGAGGTCGCTGAAATCCATGACCCAGCCCAGGTGCGCGTCGATCTCGCCCTCGACGTGGATTTCGATGCGGAAACTGTGCCCGTGCAGGCGCGCGCACTTGTGCCCCGGGGGGACGTTCGGCAGGCGGTGCGCTGCCTCCAGGGTGAATGCCTTGAAGATCTTCATGCCGCCCAGTTTACTCCGGGCGTGGCGGCGCTCCGCATTCGCCCTTGCCGCCGGCCCTGGCGGCGGCGTTGGCGGCACCCACGTAACGTCCGACCAGTGCCTTGAGCTGGTCGAACTCCTCGCGGCGGGTGACGGCGCCGGCGATGGTCCGGCCCGAGAGCGGCTCGCGCACCACCAGCGTCCCCCAGAACCCGGAATGGCCGGTCGCGGCGACGCCATCGAAGGAGTAGGTGAGCAGGCCCAGCCGATACGGGCTCTCGGCGGGCAGGCCGACCGGGGACTGCATCAGCGCCAGCGTGGCGCCGTTCCTGAAGACCCGTCCCGCCAGCAGGGCATCGAAGAAGGTCGCCATGTCGGCCGGCGTGGCGACGATGCCGCCGCCGCCGAACAGATCCATCGACGGATCCCAGTCATGGGTATCGTCGCCCTCGAAGAACTGGTGCGCGCGCGTGCGTCCGCGCGCCGGTTCCGCGCGCTCCCAGTACGTGTCGGGCAGGGCGCGGGCACTCAGCGCCAGCTGCGTGCGCACGGCCTTCGGCAACGTCTGGCCACTGACCCGCTCGATGATCGCGCCGAGCAGGATGTAGCCGGTGTCGGAGTACGAATACTTCTCGCCCGGCTTGCCGACCGGCTGCGTCCATTCGACCAGGTGCGCGACATCCTCCGCCGGCGTCCACTTCGTTGCGGGGTTGGCCTTGACCGCGGCGATGAACTGCGGCGCCTGCGCATGGTCGGCCAGACCCGAGGTGTGGCTGAGAAGCTGGCGCACTGTCATCTCGCCGGAGTTGTAGCCATCGCGCTTGAGCAGGTCGAGCCATTGCGCGGGCAGGTACTGGTCGATCGTGGACTGCAGGTCGAGCTTGCCGGCTTCGTGCAGGCGCAGCGCCGTGGCGGCGACGTAGGTCTTGGTCACGCTGGCGATGCGGAAACCTTCGTCACCCTTCAGCGGCGTTGCCGAAGGCGGTGCCAGCACGCGTGTCTCGCGCGCGCCGTCGGGCGCCAGCGTCGACACCACGATCTGTCCTTTCAGTGCGCCGGCATCGAGCGGCGGCAGCGCCTGCGCGAGACAGGCATCGGCCGCGAATGCGGAAGACGCGGCGGCGTACAGCAAAACGGCAAGGGCAATCCGGGTCATCGTGGTCAGGGCTCGCTGAATCTGGGCACGCGCGAATCCTCGCATGAGCAGCCATGCACGCGGAACTCGCATCCATGAACCCAGCCCGAGCATCAACACTCGGTTATCGACGTCTTCACGCAGCGGTACAGGCGCGGCAACACACACTGGCGCCCACATCAAAGCGGGAGCAATGCATGAGAATGAAGACGAATCTTTCGATGCTCGCAGGCGCATCGCTGCTGGTTGCGCTGGCAATGCCGATGCAGCTGCTGGCCCAGGACAAGGCGACGACGGAGGCCGAAGAGGCCGATTCGTCGCAGCCTGCAAGCGATACCTGGATCACCACCAAGGTCAAGACCGACCTGATGGCCACCGCCGACGTGCCGGGCACGACGATCGATGTCGAGACCGTCAACGGCACGGTCAAGCTGGCGGGTACGGTCGACAACAAGGCGAGCGCCGACAAGGCCGTCGCCGTCGCCAAGAAGATCAAGGGCGTCAAGAGCGTCGATGCCTCTGCGTTGAAGGTTGCCAAGAAGTAAAGCGACCCGACGCTGCCCCTCTCCCGCGCTGCGTGGGAGAGGGGTTTCGTTTTTCATATGCGGGAGCAGTGCATGGCCGTGAAGAAGCCAGTCGCGTCGAAACCATCCGCGACCGTCGCCAGGCAGCGCAAGATCCAGAAGCAGGTCGATGCCCGCGACAAGGGCAAGCCTGTGAAGAAGGAACCGAAGAAAAAGAAACCGGTGCAGGCCGGAGAGCGCACGCAGCCGCAGAATCCGCTGCCTGCCCAGCACCTGACCAAGCCCGGCAACGAGCACGAGCTGACACCCAAGCCGCGCTACATGGCGCCCGATTACCGCGGCAGCGGAAAACTCGACGGGCTGGTCGCCCTGGTCACCGGTGGCGACTCCGGCATCGGCCGCGCGGTCGCCGTGCTGTTCGCGCGCGAAGGCGCCGATGTCGCGATCGTCTATCTGAACGAGCACGTCGACGCCGAAGCCACCTGCAAGCAGGTCGAGAAGGAAGGCCAGCGCTGCCTGCTGATTCCCGGCGACGTCAAGGATCCGACGTTCTGCAATGCCGCGGTGGCGGCCGTGGTGGAGGCCTTCGACGGCCTCGACATCCTCGTCAACAACGCCGCGTTCCAGGAGCACAGCGATTCCCTGGAGAGCCTGACCGACGAGCACCTGCAGGAAACCCTGCAGACCAACATCGCCGGCTATTTCCACATGGCGCGCGCTGCCGTGCCGCACATCAAGCGCGGCGGCAGCATCATCAACTGCGGCTCGGAAACCGGCATCTTCGGCAGCAAGCACCTGCTCGATTATTCCGCGACCAAGGGTGCGATCCACGCCTTCACCAAGTCGCTGGCGAGCAACCTGCTCGAGCGTGGCATCCGCGTCAACGCGGTGGCGCCGGGGCCGGTGTGGACGCCGCTCAATCCGGCCGACCGGTCGGCGAAGGAAGTCGCGGAGTTCGGTGCGGAAAGCGACATGGGGCGGCCGGCGCAGCCGGAGGAAATCTCGCCTGCCTTCGTGTTCCTCGCCTCGCCGGTGTGCGCGTCGTACGTCAACGGCGTGATCCTGCCGGTGATGGGCGGGCCGCGTGGTTGACGCTCAGCTTCGCGAGGGCTCCACGACCTTGACGCGCTCGCGCATGCGCAGGCCGGCGGCCTCCTCGCGCGCACCCATGATCATCTCGCTCAGCCACTTGATCAGGATCCCGGTGTAGGCCTTCTGCGCGGGTTTCTCGTTGAAGGCGTGGTCGGCGCCGTCGACCGTGCGCCGGGTCAGCGAGCGCGCGTGGCGGAAGGCTTCGGCGTAGTTGTCGATCACCGCCTCGGGCACGATCTCGTCGTGTTCGGCGGCGACCAGCAATGCATGGCCTTTGTAATCCGCGCAGGCGCGCAGGGCGCGGTTCTGGTCCCAGCGCAGGTTGCTGCGACGGTACGCGCGCAGGTCGGTGTCCACGTGCAGGCGCAGCTTGGGCAGGTCCCAGCCTTCGTCCTTGTAGAGCGCCGGCGAGCGCAGCGCCAGCCAGTGCACCGGGCGCAGTGCCGTCAGCAGCGCGGCCAGGTAACCGCCGTAGCTGATGCCGACCACCGCTATCGCCGTTGGATCCACGTTCGGTCGCCGCACCAGCCAGTCGTAGGCGGCGAGCAGGTCGGCGAGGTTCTGCGGACGGTTGACGTTCTCCCAATGGCGCGCGGTGCGCTCGTGCCCACGCAGGTCGAAGGTCAGGCAGACGCAGCCGATGCCGGCGGCCTCGCGCGCGCGCACCAGGTCGTGTTCCTGGCTGCCGCCCCAGCCGTGCACGAACAGCACGCCGGGAAGGCGCGCGGCCGGAGAGAGGACGGTGCCGCAGATGCGCTCGTCCTCGACGTCGAGCTCGACGGTTTCAAGCCGGATGTCCATGACGCTCGCGGTCCTTCACCGCGTTGCCGATGGCGCCGGTACAGGCCGGCGCATCGTCGGCTTCGACAATGGCGTACTTGGTGATCGCGCCGACCACCGGGTCCTCGCCACGGAACGATACCTCGGCGTCGGGCGGGACATCGATCAGGTCGTAGACCTCGCACGTGGACACGCAGATCCCCTGCAGCCCGGGATCGTCATTGAACGCCTGCAGCGCCAGCACCTCTGCCGGCGATGCCCCGCCGAATCGCCAGGACTGCTCCAGCACGCCGCACCGCACCGTGCCGTCGCCGTCCTCGCCATGGACGATGTCGTAGTTGCGACGCGACGCATAAAACTGCGGATAAGCCCGCCCCACCTCGCGGTCGTAGCCGATCGAAGCGGCGACGGCGCGACGCTGGCGCTCGTCGACGGTGGCTCGCAGGAGGTCGTCGAGATTGCCGCGCAGGCATCGCAGTGTCGAGCCGCCGTAGACCTCGTGCCCGGCGTGGTTGCGCGTGGTCCGCTGCGTGCCGCTGTAGGACAGGACGATCGTGCCGACGGTCAGCGTGCCGACACTGTAGGTGGTGGCCGACGCCAGGTTCCGTTCGAGCACGAGGCCGGCCTCGCCGATGGCGGCGGCATCGAGCCTGTCGATGGCCGCGTCGAGCTCCTGCGCGTTGGCGATGACCGTCTGGCCGGAGCCGCCGATGCCGTGACCGGGCTTGCTGCGGATGGGCATGCCGTCGGCCAGCAGCAAGCGCCCGGCGCGTCGCGCGTCGTCCAGGTTGAACACCGTCAGCCCCGGCAGCACGAACGGCGCCAGCGCGCTGCCGAGCGCATGCGACCAGCCCTCCGGGAGATCGCGTGCGCCCTGCGGCGCCGCATGCGTGATCGACTTGGTCGCCACGAACCGGTAGGGCACCACGCCGCCGAACAGATCCTCCGGACCGTGGATGCCGACGCGTTCTGCTTCGACCGCCAACAGCGTCCGATCAGGAACAAAATAGATGGGCTCGTCATAGATGGGCTCGTCGCCCTCGCTGCCGGCGACGTACTCGCCGCCGAAGCCACGGCCCAGGATCTTTGCCAGGCGTTTCGCGGCCCACTGTCGCGTGGCCTTCTCGTGGACGCCGCGCTTGTGGGTGAGGATCAGGTCCAGCACCGCGCCGGCCATCGCCAATCAATCCCTCGGTTTGGCAGGCACGAACGGCGACACCGGATCGCTCGCCGGAAAGGTTTCTTTCAATGCCTGGTCGAGGTTGTCGCTCTCGTGGCGCTTGCGTCGCGCGCGTTCGCCGGCGCCCCGGTCGTCGGGCTTGGCGTTGTCGGATCGGCGAGAGCGATGAATGGGCGGATCCTTCCGATCCTGGGGTCCGGACATCGCGTGCTCCATGGCCATTGGGTCTGGATCGACGATACGGACGTGGCGCTAATGCGACGTGAGGACAGCGCTTTGCTGTCGTCAGCGCCACGCACTGCCGACCTGCACATAGAACGTTTCGTCCTCCGGGCCCCAAGCGTAGTCGATGCCGGTGTACAGGCCGAGCTGGCGCGCGAGCAGGTAGCGCACGCCGGTGCCCTTGGACACCTCCGTCTGGCCGTCACCGAAGCTGTTATGCCGGCCCCAGGTGCGTCCGCCGCCGACGAATCCGATGACGGCCCAGCGCGGCGTCAGGTTCCAGCGCAGCTCGGTTTCCAGCGTCGCCGCGCGCGTGTCCTGGTAACGGGCCGAGCCGATGCCGCGCAGGTCGATGTACGGCAACCGGTAGAACGGGATGTCGCCGTTGGCCCAGCGCACGTCGGCGCGGCCGCCCAGCACGAAGCGGTTGCCGCCTGCCGCCAGCTTGCCGAATGGCAGGTAACCAAACGCGTGGCTGCGGTAGCTCTGGAAATCGACGTCGCTGCCGATCAGGTCGTCGTAGAAGTTGCCTTCGACCATGCCCAGCCATCCGCTGTTGGGCGTGAACGTGTTGTCGCGGTTGTCGAACTCCAGCGACAGGCCCAGGCCGGAAGTGCGCTCGCTCAGTTCCTTCGGTGTGAACTGCTCGCGATCGCTGTCGACATCGAAGCTGATGTCCAGGTCCATGTAGATCCACGCCAGCCCGACGAACAGGTCCTGCTCGCCCAGGCGCCGGAACACCTGCTGCAGCGACATGATGCCGTCGGTGTTGTAGCCGATCTTCTGCGGCGGCAGGAATCGCCCGGGCGTATAGAAGTCCAGGTTGATGTCGCTCTTGGCCACGCCGCCGCGGTAGCGCCAGCGGTCGTCCATGAAATGCAGCGAGGCGCCGCCGAAGTAGGCCTGGCTGCCATTGGACGTGCGCATGGCGCCGGCGGTGTAGATGTTGGGCGGAACCATCGTCTTGCGCCCGTCGGCACTGGTGCGCGTGGTCGCCGCGCCCGCCGGACTCTGGAAGAACGTCAGGGCGACGCCGCCGCCGGTGCCCAGCGCAGGGTCGGTGATGATGATCGGCACCGGCAGGAAGCCGCGGTGGTCGAGCAGCCAGCGCGACATGTCGAACTTGTCGTCGTGCGGATCTTTCAGCAGCTGCGAGGCCGGTGCCGAGGCGGCTTCTTGACCGGGCGCGGCGGACCGGGCCACCGCCTCCTGCGCGCAAGCGGCCTGTGCAGGGCTGGCAAGCAGCAGTGCCAGTACGAATGATCTTGCGTCCATGCGCATTGCGTGACCGCTCAGAACGTGATGCTCGCGGAGAGCATGAACGGATCGCCCTTGAGCCGGTTCTTCACGTCGAACTCCTTGAGCCAGCGCGCCGAGAATTCGACCTGGCCGCCGTCCCACTTCTTCGCGTAGGTGGCGATCGGTCCCAGTGCCAGCGAGCGGCCCTTGAAACCATCGAGGCGATCGGCGATCGCACTCTCGTCGTCTTCGATCTGTTCGATCCAGCCGCCGACACCGCCGATGCCCCAGCCGTTGCTGAAGCGCTTGACCAGCAACGAATCGACGCGGAACACGGCGCCGTTCTGGTAGTCGGTGGCCTCGTTCTCGGTGTAGATGTCGACCGCGCTCGTCGTGCTCCATTCCAGCGTGCCCTTCTGGAACAGCTGGGTGTAGCCGACGGTCGGCGAGAAGGTCCAGTTGTTGAGGCTGGGATTGGCCAGGCGCCCGACTTCGTAGTCGCCGGTCGGTGCGTAGATGTAAAGCGACAGCGAGACGTGCCGCAGCTGGTCGATGTGGTAGCTGGCGATCACCGGCGCGAAGAACGCGTCGAACAGGCCACTGTCGCTGTCGCCGCGGGTGCCGGTGATCGGTCCCAGGCGCACGTCGGCATCGGCTTCGACATAGACGAAGGGAATCGTCGCCATCGAGGCGAAGTTCCAATGGCCTTCGCCGGTGTCCCAGATGTACAGGCCGGTGACCGTCAACAAGTCGAACGTGCCGGTCAGGCCGAGCGAACTGACGCCGCCGATCGGAATCTCGCGCTCGCCGCCGATGTCGCCGGAGTAGTAGGCGTAGCCGATCTGCATGTTCCAGCCCGGCGTGGGCGGGATCAGGCCCGAGTACGACGCGGCTTGCAGGCCGGTGATCGGGCGGCCGACCGCGCCTTCGGTGGCGCGTGCCGGGCTGAGGATGGCAGCGGCGCTGACGGCCGCTGCGAGGATCGATCCACGAATCGTTTTGTTCATTCAGGCCCCCCGGCCGTTGTTGTCAGCGTCGCCGGATTTCCGTCGCTAGATCACCGCCGCCTGAACCCGCCGCCGCCCATGCGACCGCCACCCATGCTGGGACGGAAGCCGCCGACCGGTCGGTTGTAACCACCGGCCGGGCGGTTGTAGCCGCCCGCGGGTCGGTTGTAGTTGCCGCCGGAACCCATGTTGGACGGACGTCCGCCGTAGCTGCCGCCGGTAATGCGCTCATTGCCGCGGTCGCGCGCCATGCGCTCGCTGTCCAGCTGGCGCGTCTCACCGCCGAGGTTTCTCGAGGAATCCGGACGCGTGACCTGGCTCCAGCCGTTTTCGTCGTGCTTGTAGACGTTGCCGTCCTTGCCCGCGTAGACGTTATCGTTGACGTTGACCACGCCGCCGCGACTGAGCTCGCCGGTGTTGGAGTTGTAGTGGAAACCGCCGGCGCCCTTGGCATCGACGCGATCGCCCTGGCTGTTGAACGCGCCGCCACCGGCTGCGCCATTGGGCCCGGCCACCGCGCCACCGGCACTCTGTGTCACCCGCCCGGTGTTGGTGTTGACCGTGGTGCGACTGCCGCCCGCTGCCGCCTGGCCGGTGTACGGATTGACCGCGACGCCGCCGCTGCCGGCGACGACGCGACCGGTCTGCGGGTTGTAGCGGATGCCCTGCGCGCCGGCGCGCGTGGTGCCGGTGTAAATGTTGGTGTTGACGCCGGCACGGCCGACGCCGCGACCGCCGGTGGCTTCGTTGTAGTAACCGCCGCGTCCGGCGCGACCGACGTTGCCGGTCCACGGATCGGCCCAGGCGGCTGCGGTGCCGCGAACGGCGGCATTGCCCCAGTGGCCATAGACATTCCACGCGGCAGCGCCGCCGCCCCAGTAGCCCCAACCGTAGCCCGGGCCGTACCACGGGCCCCACCAGGGGCTGTAAGGACCGTACCAGCCGCCGTACCAGCCCCAGCCGTAGCCGAACGTCCAGCCGACCCAGGCATTCCAGCCGAAGTACACGCCCATGCCATACGTCGCCGGGCAGCCGTACCAGTACGCGCCGACCCACGGATCGCAGGCGTAGCCGGTGCCGTAGACCACCACGTTGTCGGTCACCACCGTGCCGTAATAGCCGGGCGTGTAACCGACGTAGACCTCGTCATCGCTGCTGCCATACACGCGCACGTAGGTGACGTAATGCAGCGGCGAACTGGTCGGGATCGAATAGATCTCCGCCGGCACGCTGGTGGCCACCGTCCACGGCCCCGTCGCCGAGGTCGCGGTGAACCAGATGCCCTTGTCGACCGCGAAGAAACTGTTGGCCGCGACCTTGATCACCGGCACGGCGGTGTTGTGCGCGTACTGCAGCGAGGTGCCGCCGATCGAGACGAACTGCGGTGCGCCGTCGTACTGCACGTTGAGCTTGGCCTGGTCGCGCTTGACCGTGGCGTTCTGCGGAATGTCGTTGGCGATCAGCGCCTCGCGCGATTCGGGCGTGTTCGGGATCGACGCCAGCACGCCACTCTTCGGGCTGTCCGGCGGGATCTTGGCGAACTCGGCCGGCAGCGAGGAAGGCGGCACGTAGCGCCACGGACCCTTGGCGGTGGCGGCGGTGAACCAGCGGCCCGACACCAGCACGTACCAGGCGTTGTCGGCCGCACCATCGAGGATCACGTCGGCGCCGGTGTTGTCGATGTAGCTCAGCTTCGTGCCCGGGATGGCGACGAACTGCGGCTCGCCCTGCACCGAGATCAGTTCCGACGGGTGCGTGCGCACGTAGATGTCCGGTGCGCGGCCGGCGGCATAGTCCTCCTTGAGCGCATCGGGCGGATTGTCGAACGTATCGGCCTCCTTGCCGACCTTCGCCATCGCCTGGGTCAGCGATGCGTCGACGCTGGCGGCCGCGGTCCACGGGCCGCTCAGCGCAGGCGCCGAGGACCAGTGGCCCGCGACGTTGGTGTAGTACTTGCCACCCTGCTGCAGCAGCAGCGAGCGGGTGTTGATGACCCGTTGCACGCCGGACACGCCGCTGGGCTTGAGCACCGGTTCACCGTCAACCAGCAGCAGCACCGCTGGCGAAGTGCTGAAGATGATGTCGGGCGGATCGTTCTTCACCGGCAGCGACGCCGGCATCTTCGCGTCGACCTTCGCTATCGCCAGGGCCGATTCGAGCATGTCCAGCGACACGGTCAGGGTCGATTTCGTCTTCAGTTGCTGGCGCGCCAGGTCCAGGTACTGCGCCTGCTTGGCGGTGGCGGTCGGGAAGCTCGCCGAAGGCAGCTCCAGGTCGGTCAGCACCACCGCGCGGGCTTCCTTGTCGATCTCGGTGCGTGCCTGGAACTGCACGACACCGTAGTCGTACGACGGCTCCGACTTCCCACTCTTGCCGGTATGGACGCCGGACTTCACCGCCATCACGAAGCGGCCCTTGAGCTGGTTGCCTTCCCAGCTGTCGTACTGCGGCTGGTGCACGCTGAAACTGGTGCCCTGGACGGTGAAGTCACGCGGGAACGGGCGCGCATCGATGTTGGCTGCCGCCGTCCCCGATGCGGCTGCGCCCTGCGCAGCCACTTGCGGTACGCCCAGCACGGTCGCCCCGACGAGCGCGGCGATGACCAGGCTCAGGACCGGAACGATGGGATTGATGCGCATGGCTGACCTCGGTGCAGGAGACGTGGATGGTTCGGGTTGGCCCGGATGCTTGACCGCCCGGCTCAGCCGGGCGGATTGACGACGACGTACTGCACCGTGGTGCCCGCGTACTGCGGCTGGTACCAGGTGCTTCCGCACTGCTGGTAGGCAACGCCATTGACCACCGTGGTCACGCAGCTGGGCGGCACCGTATTGACGATCGATCCGATCGCGGCGGCGGTGAGCGCCACGGCGCCGGTGACGGCGGCGGCGGTGGCAACGGGGTGGTCGTCCCAGCCGTGGTTCCAGCCGTTGTCGACATCGATGTCGATGTCGGTGTTGCGGTTGATGTTGGTGTTGCGATTGACGTTGGTGTTGCGGTTGACGTTGGTATTGCGGTTGACGTTGCCGCCGCCGCCACGGTTCACGTTCGCAGCGTGGCCGCCGCCGCCGGCGCGAGGCGCAGCCGCATGGTTGACGCTGGTGCGTGCGCCGCCACGCGCGTGCGGTCCGGCTTCGGCATCGAAGCTGACCGCCGCCAGTGCGGTGGTGCCGGCAAGCAGGCCCAGACCGATGCCGAGCACGGTGAGGTTGTGACGGATGCTCATGGCGACTTCTCCTCGACGGCGACCGCATCGACCGCAACCATCTGGATCCGGTGCGCGTCCTTGGGCGGAGTGAACGTGAAGGCGCTGTCCTTGAGTCCGGCCGCGGTGTTCCAGGTCAGCGTGGAGGCGTACTGCGGTTGCGCCGGATCATCGGTGGTGGTGATGACCAGCCGGCGCGGCAGCGGCCTGGAGCCTTGCTCGATCCACACCTGCCAGTCGACGCCTTCCTGGCGGAATGCGTACTGGTTGGTCACCGTGCCATCGATGCGGGCCGGCCCGACGAGCGTGGCCGACTTCAGCGCCGACGTCGGTGCCTGATCGGTGCCCCACAGGAACAGGTCCGCCAGCGGCATCTCGATGCCGTACGTCTGCTCGACGCTGCCGAGCATCTCGCGGATCGTCGGCGGCGCATCGACGGTGGCGTAGTACTTCGCCTTCGGGCCGTACACCGTCAGCGACTTGCCGTCGTAGAACAACTGTCGGCTCTTGCGATCGGTCTGCATGTCGAGCTGCAGCTTGTCGGGCGCGCGCACCTTGTAGTCGACGGTGCCGGGGAACTGCAGCTTCTGCGAGTCGTCCGTCACCAGCTCGATGGTGGTGTCGGCGTGCACCGTGAAGTCCTTGAGCGAGCGCAGGTACTTGCCCATCGACTCCAGCGCGGCGACGGCCTGCGGGTCCACTGCAGGAGTGGCAGCCGGCGTGGCGGCAGATGCGGCAGCGGGTTTGTCGGCCTTCGGCGGAGCGGCGGCCATGGCCAGCGGCGCGGAGAGCGCCAGGCACAGACCTGTGATCAACGCGGGATGACGCATGTCGTTCTCCTCGAATGGGGCGGCCACGTGCCGCCTTCGTGCATGCCTGCGCAGCGGGGGCGCGCAGGCAGCGGTGCGATCACGGAGCGTTCGCCACAACGGGTGTTGCGCAAAGCGGCAATGCTGTCACCGCCGCCAGCGCGATGCCTGTGATGGCGGGGCGGTCGTGGTGTCGTGGGGCGGTCATTCCATCGTCCTTCAATGAGTGCGCGTGGCAGCGGCTCGGCGACGCTGTTCTTCCTTGCGCGCTCGTCCGGGCCGGATGATTCATTGCTGCGACATTTCTGCCCGCGACCCGTGAAAAGGCCGTGATGGCATTGCGCGGTGGCGGGCGCGACAAAACAGCGCCGCGGCAAGTGCGCGACAGCCGTTCATGAGAGGGAAGTTGCCCGCAGGCGAAGTGTGCGGCGGAGCGCGTGATCGCTCGTCGCCGCGAAAACAAAAAACCCCGCGCGGGGCGGGGGTTGTTGTGGACCGCGCCGATGGCGCGACCGGATACCGAATGGTGGCTATGGGTGGACTCGAACCACCGACCCCAGCATTATGAGTGCTGTGCTCTAACCGGCTGAGCTACATAGCCACGCGGTGAACCGCGAATTATTCATGCCGAGGGGGTCCGCGTCAATCGTCTTTTGACGATCCGCCCTGAAGGCGCCGCTTTGCAAAGCTTGTCGTCCCGGCGTACGGCATGGCAGAGTCGGAGACAGTGAATTCAGGAGTCCGCATCGTGATCGATCCGGACGGCTACCGACCCAACGTCGGCATTGTACTGATGCACCCCGATGGACGCCTGTTCTGGGCGCGACGCGTGCATCGCGATGGCTGGCAGTTCCCGCAGGGCGGGATGAACAGCGACGAGACGCCGCTGGAGGCCATGTATCGCGAGTTGCGCGAGGAAACGGGCCTGCTCCCCGAGCACGTCGAGGTCCTGGGCGCGACCCCCGGCTGGCTGCGCTACCGGCTGCCGCAGCGGGCGATCCGCCGTCACGACCGGCTGGTCTGCATCGGCCAGAAGCAGGTCTGGTTCCTGCTGCGCCTGACCGGCCAGGAGTCGGACCTGCGCCTGGACCTGACCGACAAGCCCGAGTTCGACAACTGGCGCTGGGTCGACTTCTGGTACCCGGTAGCCCACGTGGTGATGTTCAAGCGGGGGGTCTACGCCCGCGCGCTGAACCACCTGGCCCCCGTCGCCCGCGAGGTCGCCGGGGCCCAGGCCGTGCCGGCACCGGGTCCGGAGTTCCGCTGCCAGGACCCGCGTACCCAGCCCCGAAACCGCCAGAGGCCGCGCTGGAGGGGTCCCGGCGGGGCCGAGCCCGGGCAGGGCTCGCGTTAATGAAAATCACTGCCCGTATTTATTGACAATCATTCTCATTCATGGCGGAATGGGTTCCGCAGCCGAGCCGGCTGTCAGCCAGAACCCGACCACCGTGTACGTCTGCATCTGCAATGGAGTTACCGATCACGACATCCGCCAGGCCGCCGACGCGGGCTGCAGCAGCGTGACCGAACTGACCATGCGTACCGGTGCCGGCGCCAATTGCGGCAGTTGCCTGGACATGGCCAGCTCCATGCTCGAAGCGGCCCGTGCGGTACGCGAACTGCCGTTCGCAGTGATGCAGCAAGCCGCCTGACGCGTCGCCGCGGGCCACGCCCGCAAGCCCAATCGCCACTGATTCCTGCTCGCGGATGCACTCGATTCGCGTTCCGTCACGTCTTGTGTGAACGGGGTAGAGTCCGGCCATTGCACGCACAAGGAGCCGGGCCATGAAGGGCGACGCCAAGGTCATCGAATACCTCAACAAGGCGCTCTACAACGAGCTGACCGCGATCAACCAGTACTTCCTGCACGCCAAGATGCTGAAGAACTGGGGCCTGAAGGAACTCGCCGACCACGAGTACCACGAGTCGATCGACGAGATGAAGCATGCGGACAAGCTATCCGAGCGCATCCTCTTCCTCGATGGCCTGCCGAACTTCCAGGCGCTGGGCAAGCTGCGCATCGGCGAGAACCCGCGCGAAGTGCTGGCCTGCGATCTCGCGCTCGAGCTCGAGGCATTGCCGATGCTGCGCGAGGCGATCAAGTACTGCGAGACCGTGGGCGACTACGTCAGCCGCAAGCTGTTCGCCGACATCCTCGACTCCGAGGAAGAACACGTCGACTGGATCGAGACGCAGCTGTCGCTGATCGAACGCCTGGGCGAGCAGAACTACCTGCTGACCAAGATCGAGGAGTAGGACGGGCGCTGCCCGGCTGCACCGCAACGCCGCCGGCAAAACCGGCGGCGTTTGCGTTTGAGGCGTGCGATACCCGGGTGCGCTTCGCTTACCCGGGCTACGGGGGGCATTGGTGCGAATCCCGGGTAAGCGAAGCGCACCCGGGATGGGCCTACACAGCCCCAGGCTTAGGTGCCCGCCGGAACAGCGTCCGCCACACCCACCACAGCAGCAGCGCCAGCACCACGCTGATCAGCACCACCAGCGACAGGGCGATCCACGGGTGGGCAAACACCAGCGCAAGTCCGCCGATGGTGGCCATGTCCTCGGTGATCGACGCGGTCCAGTTGCTGACCGGTTCGGGCGAGGTGTTGAGCAATGCGCGCGATCCGGCCTTGAGCACGTGGCTGGTCAGGGCGACACCAGCACCGGCCGCCAGGGCGCCAGCCCCGAGCTGGCCGTCGGGCGACAGCGTCGCCGCGGCGAGGAACGCGCCGGCGGGCACGCGCAGAAGCGTGTGCAGCAGGTCCCAGCCCGAATCCACCCCGGGGATCTTGTCGGCGAAGAACTCCGCCGCGGCCAGCACCCCCGAGACCCCGAGCACCCAGGGCGAGGCGGTGACCTGCAGGGCCTGGGGCAGGTCCAGCCAGCCGAAGAAGCCGGCCAGGCCGACGCCGAACACGGTCAGGTAGACCCGGATGCCGGCCAGCCAGGCCAGGACTACACCAATTGCGAACAGGTGCGCATCCGTCACGGCTTTTACCTCGCTAGACTGTGGTTCGAGTATAGGGGCAGGGGATCCGGTGGCGCAGGCCATCGGCACGCATGCTGATGAACAAGCCGCCGCGCAAGGCGCCACCGCCGCGCTTCACCATCGTCCAGCAACGCCCCGACCGGCGTCCGCTGATCGCCACCGTGCTGGCCCTCGCCTGGGCCGCCTCGCTGACGCTCGCCTGGGTCGGTGCCGAACGGCGCGCCGCACCGCGGCTGCCGGAACTGACCGCGCAGCTCGACGCCACCCGCAGCCAGCTCGACCACTGGCGCGAGAAGGCCGAGGTGCTGGAGCAGCGCGAGGCCACGCTGTCGCGTTCGGACCAGATCAGCCGCGTCGCCAACAAGCAGGTGCAGAACGAACTGGCCGAGCGCGAAGAAGAAATCTCCGACCTGCGTTCGAACATCGCCTTCTACGAGCGGCTGGTCGGCGCCACCGGCCAGGCCAAGGGGCTCAGCGTGCACTCGGCGCAGTTCTCGCCCGAGGCCGGCGGCACCTGGCGCTACCAGATCGTGCTGACGCAGAACCTCAACAAGGGCGCGATCAGCCGCGGCAAGCTGCGCTTCAACGTCGAAGGCGTGCGCGACGGCAAGCTCGCCTCGATCGGCTGGGACGAGTTGCACCAGCGCAACGGCTGGCCGGCGCAGGACTACTCGTTCCGCTACTTCCAGCAGCTCGGCGGCAGCGTCATGCTGCCGGCCGGCTTCACGCCGCAGCGGGTGCGGGTGTCGCTGCAGAACGGCGACGTCGCCATCGAACAGAGCCTGGGCTGGAGCCACGGCGGCACCATCGCCAGCCTCTGAGCGCCACCAGAAATTCACAGCACACGGCCCGCGAGCGCGGGCCAACAACCGGAAGTACTGACTGATGTTCAAGAACAAGACGGGCGCACACGAAGGCCAGGTCGACACCCTGATCGGGCCGCAGGTGGTGATCCGCGGCGACCTGCTGTTCAGTGGCGGGCTGTATGTCGAAGGCCGGATCATCGGCAAGGTGATCGCGCAGGACGGGCAGAAGGCCACGCTGACGCTGGCCGAGCAGGGCGTGATCGAAGGCGAGGTGCGCGCGCCGGTGGTGGTGATCAACGGCCAGCTCAGCGGCGATGTCTATGCCAGCGAGCGCGTCGAACTGGCGGCCAAGGCCCGCGTCCAGGGCAATGTCCATTACCAGGTGGTCGAAATGCTGGCCGGCTCGGTGCTGACCGGTCGCCTGATCCACGCCGAAGCGCATGCCCACGCCCTGGCTGAAGGCCATCTGGACGCGCACGCCGCGCTGGGCTGACCGTCACAGTCAGGCGCGGTAGGCTGGTCGCCGGACATCCAGTGGCGACCGGCATGACCCAACCCGATCCTGAAGGTCCCGACGTTCAAGGTCCCGATGAGCCGGCGCAATCCGGCGAATCCCCCGCTGCCGCCGCCGCGGCGGCGCCGGCGTGGCCGGTCATGCAGGTGCAGACACGCTGGGTGACCATCGCCGGCCTGTTGCTGGTGCTGGCCCTGGGCTTTGGTGCCTGGGGACTGTGGCGCGTGCTCGCCCCGGCTCCGGGTGACCCGCAGGCGCTCCTCGACGAGAGCCGGCGCACCACGCGCGGGCAGCAGACCCAGATCGACCAGCTGCAGCAGCGCGTGTCCACCCTGACCCGCTCCGACCAGATCAGCCGCGAAGCCAATCGCGACCTGCAGAGCACCCTGGCCGAGCGCGACGAGGAAGTCGCCGCGTTGCGCGCCGATGTCGCCTTCTACGAGCGCCTGGTCGGCAGCACCGCCCAGCGCCGCGGCCTGGCCGTACACGCGCTGCGCCTGCAGCCGCAGAACGACACCGCCTGGCACTTCACCACCACCCTCACCCAGAACCTCAACCGCGGCGCGGTCAGCACCGGCGAGCTGAGCATCACCATCGAGGGCACCCGCGCCGGCAAGCTGCAGAAGCTGGCCTGGGGCGAGCTGCGCCAGCAGCCCGGCGCGACCGGCGTGCCGTACTCGTTCAAGTACTTCCAGCAGGTCGAAGGCGATGTGTTCCTGCCCGCGGACTTCACCCCGGTGCGGGTGAGCGTGCGCCTGGTGCCGAGGTCCGGCGCCCCGATCGAGCAGTCGTTCACGTGGGCGGACGCCATCCGCGACGTCGCACCGGCTACCGCGGAAGGCTAAGTTCCGCCCGCAAGGCTTGAACCGCGCCGCCGCGCCCCCCATCCTGATCGCATGGAAACGCTCATCCCCACGCTCGCGACGCCGGATTACCAGTCGCTCGACCGCCCGTTGCAGTTCACTTCCGCGGCCGCCAGCAAGGTCCGCGAACTGATCGCCGAGGAGGGCAACGCCGCCCTCAAGCTGCGCGTCTACATCCAGGGCGGTGGCTGTTCCGGCTTCCAGTACGGTTTCGAGTTCGACGACCAGCAGGGCGAGGACGACCTGGCCGTTCACACCGACGGCGTCACGCTGCTGGTCGACCCGCTGAGCCTGCAGTACCTGATGGGCGCGCAGGTCGACTACACCGAAAGCCTGCACGGCGCGCAGTTCGTGATCCGCAACCCGAACGCCAAGACCACCTGCGGCTGCGGCTCCTCGTTCGCGGTGTGAGTATCGAGCCGGCACCCTTCGCCTTCGTCGAGGCGGGCACCGATGCTGCCTGCCGCGCCGCGCTCGACCGCGCCGATCGCCTGCGCGATACCCCCGATGCACTGAACGACCTGTGGCCACGCGCGCGAGTCGTGGTGCTCGACGAACGCGGTGATGCCTACGCCGACGTCGACGGCCACCTGCTGGCGCCCACCGGCGAACAGATCAGTGAAGGCCCCGGTGGCATCGGCGCCGCGGTATTCCTTGGACTCGACGCGCACGGCGTCGCCTGGTTCGCACTCGAAGGCGCACTCACTGCATTCACGGCACCGCGCCGGGTCGACCTGCGCAGCGCCGCCGCACTTTGGCCGGCATTCGATGCGAGCGTGTTCGCCCAGGCGCGCGCGCTGCAGCATTGGCGCACTCGCCATCGCCATTGCGGTGTCTGCGGTGGCGTGGTCGCGTTGTCGCGCGCGGGCTGGCAAGGCCGCTGCGAGCAATGCGGCGCCGAACATTACCCGCGTACCGACCCGGCCGTGATCGTGGCCGTCAGCGACGGTGCGCGCCTGTTGCTCGGCCGGCAGAAGGCCTGGCCGGCACGGCGCTGGTCGGTGATCGCCGGCTTCGTCGAGCCGGGTGAATCGCTGGAGCAGACCGTCGCGCGCGAAGTGCTGGAGGAAACCGGCGTGCGCGTGCGTCGCTGTCGTTACCTGGCGTCGCAGCCTTGGCCGTTTCCGGGCGCACTGATGCTCGGCTTCAGTGCCGATGCCCACGACGACGCACCGCAGGTCGGTGACGAACTCGAGGACGCGCGCTGGTTCAGTCGCGACGAAGTGCTCGCGGCACGCGACCGCGGCGAGTGGGGCGGTGCCCGCGACGACGGCGAAGGCGCAGTGCTCTCGCCAGGCATCTCGATCTCGCGATGGCTGATCGAACAATGGCTGCAGGCTGGCGGGGCCGGCGGCACCCCGGTGTGACAGCGCCGGGCCACCGGCGTCACGCCATGACACCGGTCGGTGGTTGATCCTAGAATCGACGAGATGGACATGACGTCCGGAGAGTCCGCGCAATGTCCGCAACCCTGATCGCCGTTGTCGTCGCACTGGTGCTGGGCCATCTGGCGCAGTCGCTGGCGGCGTCGGTGCGTGACTACAGCTGGTACCGCAACTGGCTGCGCTGGCTCGACGCGCGCCTGTCATCGAATGAATTCTGGCGCGGCCGCTGGGGCATGGTGATTGCGCTGGTGCCGCCGCTGCTCGCGGTCAGCCTGTTCCAGCTGGCATTGCTCGAGCCCTTGTGGGGCCTGGCGGGGCTGGCGTTCTCGATTGCCGTCCTGTTCTACGCATGGGGTCCGCGCGACCTGGACCTGGATGTCGAGGCGATCGCCGCGGCAGGCGACCCGGTGTCGCGTCGCCAGGCGGCCGCGCGGCTGTGGCCCGAAGGCGAAATGCCGGCGACGCTCGATGGCCCTTCGCTGATCGAAGCGGTGTTCCGCAACGCGCAGCAGCGCTGGTTCGGCGTGCTGTTCTGGTTCCTCGTGCTCGGGCCGCTCGGCGCATTGCTGTACCGGCTCACGGTGCTGGCCGCGCAGGGTGAAGCCTCCAGCGAACTCCCCGGCGAGACGCGTTTGGGCGCACGCAAGCTGCTGGCCCTGCTCGACTGGCCGGTGGCGCAGCTGATGACGCTGTCGCTGGCGCTGGTCGGCAACTTCGACACGGTGCTGGGCAGCTGGCGCGAAGCCGGCGGCGCTTCGTTCGACCTCGACCGGCCGTTCCTCGGCGCAGTGGCGCGGGCGAGCGTGAAGTGCGAGCTGGCCGACGAGGCCGCCGATTACGACGGCTACGACGGCAGTCGCGACAACGGCAGCGTCGACGTGGGCGAGGGCGGCCTGCCGGAACCACCGGCCCTTCCGCCGGCCTGGTCGGCCGAGCTGCCGGAACTGCGCGACGCGATGAGCCTGGTCTGGCGCAGCCTGCTGGTATGGCTGGCGGTGCTGGCGCTGTTCGTGATCGCCGGCTGGGTCAGCTGACGCGGTGAGAACCGCTGGGCGCGGTCATCCGTGCAGGTGGATGCGCTCGAGTTCGCCCATGATCTGCTGGTACTTCGCCCAGCCGCCGCTGTAGAAGAACACCGCGACCACGCACAGGCCGATGACGATCAGGCTGGTGGCGATCCAGCACCAGACGTTGGCGCTGCGCGACGCTTCGCCCGCACCGTCGGTGTCGCCGGCATCGAGCCTGCGGTGGACCAGCCAGCCGTAGACCATCGCGACGATGCCCGCGATGAAGCCGAGGATGCAGACCATGAGCATCGAGGCGACCGTCACCCCGATCGCCCACGGCAGATGACTGGGGAACGTGGACGGAGCCTGCGAAGGTGCCGGCGGCAGCGTGCTCATTGGCGGCCCTGCGAGGATGCTCGGGGCCGATGCTAGGCAGTCGCCTGTCGTTGTGGCGTGGTGACGCGCTGCGCGTGCCTCAGGCCGCGTCGCCGCGCAGCTCGCGTACCTTCGCTTCCAGCGTCGCCGCGTCGGCCACGGCGCCGTCGATGGGCGCCTCGGCAATCACCTCGACCGTCGCACGCAGGCGTCGCGGCACCCGCATCCGGCCCAGGCGGTCGTCGCGCCGGCTCCACATGCTGGTCCACATGTTGCGCAGTGCCATCGGCACCACCGGCACCGTGCGCCGCTCGAGGATGCGCTCGACGCCGGACTTGAACGGCGCGATCGCGCCGTCGCGGCTCAGCCCGCCCTCGGGGAAGATGCCGACCAGCTCGCCCTCGGCCAGCGCCGCATCGATCTCGTCGAACGCGCGCTGCATCAGCGCCGGGTCTTCCTTTGCACCGGCGATCGGGATGGCCTTGGCGGTGCGGAAGATCCAGCTCATCACCGGGATGTTGAAGATCTTGTAATACATGACGAAGCGCACCGGCCGCGGAATGCTCGCGGCCAGGATCAGCGCGTCCATGTAGCTGACGTGGTTGCACACGATCAGTGCCGCGCCCTCGTCGGGCACGTGCTTTTCCACGCCGTGCACGCGCAACCGGTACAGGCCGCGCACCAGCACCCAGCTGAGGAAGCGCATCAGGAACTCGGGCACGATCGTGAAGATGTAGATCGCCACCACCACGTTCGCGATCGCCAGCGCCAGGAACACCTGCGGGATCGACCAGCCCAGGAAGCGCTGCACGGCGATGCCCAGGCCCGCGGCCAGCACGATGAAGGCGGCGTTCTGGATGTTCATGCCAGCAATGACGCGCGAAACCTCGTTGCGCGGCGTGCGGCTCTGGATCAGCGCGAACAGGGGCACGACGAAGAAACCCGCGAACAGTCCGATGCCGACCAGGTCGATGGCGATGCGCCAGCTGCCCGGCTGCGCGATGAAGGCGGCGACCGTGGCCACCTGCGCCGGCGCCGCGCCGCTGCGGGCGAAGTAAAGATCGATCATGAAGGCGCTGATGCCGAATGCACCCAGCGGCACCAGGCCGATCTCGACCGTGCGGCCAGACAACTTCTCGCACAGGATCGAACCGACGCCGGTGCCGATCGAGAACAGCGCCAGCGCGAAGATGTAGAGCGTTCCGCTGCCGCCGAGGTTGACCTCGGCGTAGGTCGGCAGCTGCGAGGTCAGCACCGTGCCGACGAACCAGAACCACGACACGCCGAGGATGGCGTTGCGCACCGCCGGCTGCTTCCTGGACAGTCGCAGGATCGCGATCGATTCGGGGATCGGGTTCCAGTGGATCTTCAGGTCCGGCGCACCGGGCTCGGCACGGGGGATCGCGCGACTGACCAGGTTGCCGGCCACCGCCAGCAGGATGATCGAAGTCGCCGCGACGATGGGCCCGTGCGCTCCGGCGACGGTGAAGATCAGGCCGCCGAAGATCATGCCGGCGAGGATCGAGATCGACGTGCCCATCTCGACCAGGCCATTGCCGCCGGTGAGTTCCTCCGGCTTCAGCACCGACGGCAGGATCGAATACTTCACCGGGCCGAACAGCGTCGACTGCAGGCCGGTGCAGAACAGTGCGACCAGCAGCACGACCATGTTCTGGGTCAGGAAGCCGACCGCCGCCAGCGACATGATCACGATCTCCATCGAGGTCGTGATGCGGATCAGCCGCGATTTCTCCAGCTTCTCGGCGATCTGCCCGGCCGTGGCCGAGAACAGGAAGTAGGGAAGGATGAACAGTGCCGGCGCGATGTTGGTGTAGAGCGTGCGCTGTTCGGGGCTGATGCCCAGGTAGAACAGCAGGCCGATGATGGCCTGGCGGTAGACGTTGTCGTTGAAGGCGCCAAACGCCTGCGTGGCGAAGAACGGCAGGAAACGGCGCTGCCGCAGCAGCTCGAACTGGTTGTGCGCCATGCGCTGGGAAGGCCCGGATGCGATTTGCGCGAGACTAGCAGAGCTCCCCTCTCCCTGGCGCTTCGCGCCTGTCGCTCCCCCACAAGGGGAGAGGGTAGCGCCGGGCATCGATTTCCCCCTCGCCCCTTGTGGGAGAGGGACAGGCCGCGCAGCGGCCAGGGAGAGGGGCCGCCCGCCGTTCCGCTCCCAGCCAGCTTCCCCCGCCTACCCTGCGCATCGACACCCTTGCAGAAGGAGGCGTCATGACCGCGGACACCAAGACCCCGCTCGAGCATGTCAACGACACCGTGCTGCAGCTCAAGGAGATGCGCCATTACTCCAAGAACAACGTCGAGCTGCTGACGACGCAATGGCTGCTGTTCGATGGTGAGCTGTCGAAGCTCAAGAAGGCGCAGGCCATCGAAGACCTGATGTCGCGCCAGGCCGAGTTCCACGATGCGCTGGAAGCGGCGATCACCGACCTGGAAGAGGTCGCGGTGAGCCTGCAGCCGCCTCCGGAAGAGGCGGTGGGATGAGGGCTCTGTAGCGGGTCAAGCCGGCTCGAGATCGGCCGTTTCGCGCTCGATCGCGCGCCAGCCGATGTCGTGGCGGTGGAACTCGCCATGCCAGGAGATGCCGGCGATCTCGGCGTAGGCGCGGCGTTGTGCATCGAGCACGGTGTCACCCAGTGCGCACACGCACAGCACGCGGCCGCCGGAGGTGACGACATGCTCGCCTTCGATCTTGGTGCCGGCGTGGAAGACCTTGGTGTCGTCCAGGTCGGGCGTGTCCCAGGCGCCGATCACGTCGCCGACGCGCGGCGTGCCGGGATAGCCTTCTGCCGCCATCACCACGCCCAGCGACGGACGCGGATCCCACTTCGCCGTGACCTCGTGCAGGCGTTCGTCGATCGCCGCTTCGACCAGGTCGAGCAGGTCCGACTCCAGGCGCAGCATGATCGGCTGCGTCTCCGGATCGCCGAAGCGCACGTTGAATTCAATGACCTTCGGTGCGCCCGACTTGTCGATCATCAGGCCGGCGTAGAGGAAGCCGGTGAACGGCACGCCGTCAGTGGCCATGCCGCGCACGGTCGGCTCGACCACCTCGCGCATGATGCGTGCGTGCACTTCCGGGGTGACCACCGGCGCCGGTGAATACGCACCCATGCCGCCGGTGTTGGGGCCGGTGTCGCGGTCGCCGACGCGCTTGTGGTCCTGGCTGGTCGCCATCGGCAACGCGGTGGTGCCGTCGACCATGGAAATGAAACTGGCTTCCTCGCCGTCGAGGAACTCCTCGATCACCACGCGTGCGCCGGCGGCGCCGAAGGCGTAGTCCGAGAGCATGTCGGTGATGGCGGCCTCGGCCTCGGCCAGGGTCATCGCCACGATCACGCCCTTGCCGGCAGCGAGGCCGTCGGCCTTGATGACGATGGGCGCGCCTTTCTCCTGGATGTAATCAAGGGCTGCATCGGCCTCGGTGAACACGGCGTAGTGCGCGGTCGGGATGCCATGGCGGGCGAGGAAGTGCTTGGCGTAGGCCTTGCTGCCTTCCAGCTGCGCCGCCTGCGCGCTCGGTCCGAAGATGCGCTTGCCGGCCGCGCGGAAGCGGTCGACCACGCCGGCGACCAGCGGGCCTTCCGGGCCGACCACGGTCACAGCCACGCCTTCGTTGTCGACCAGGGCGAGCAGGCCGTCGATATCGTTGGCGGCAACATCGACGTTGCGGCACTTCAGCTCGGTCGCGGTGCCGGCATTGCCCGGCGCGACCAGCACTTCGTCGATGCGCGGCGACTGCGCCAGTTTCCACGCCAGCGCGTGTTCGCGACCACCGGAACCGATTACGAGGACTTTCATGCGTGCTCCTGGTGTGCCGCGGCGCGGGACTGCGGATTTTACGGGACGGATGAGGTCCTGTAATGGATCAGAACGTTGTAGTCGCCCGCAATCGGCCTGATCGGGCCTTGGCCTTGCTGGCACCCCTAGGGCGCGGTGAAGCTCGCGTGGTACGTGACTTCGCCTGTCGCCACGCCATCACCGAAGGCCAGCGCCTGGAAGTACTCCGCCGGCACATCGCCGAAGCGCAGCCCTGGCACGTTGCGGAATCCGAAGCGCTGGTAATACGCCGGTTCGCCCAGCACGACGCAGCCCAGCGCGCCGCGTTCGGCGAGTTCGCTCAGGCCGGCGCGGATGAGCGCGCCGCCGACGCCGTTGCGCTGGTCGCGCGGCGCCACCGACACCGGGCCGAGGCCGTACCAGCGCTCGGTGCCGTCGCCGACGCGCACGGGCGAGAAGGCGACGTGGCCGGCGACGCGTCCGTCGATGTCGGCCACCAGCGACAGGCTCAGGGCGCCGTCGGCGCGCAGGGCGTCGACGATGCGCTGTTCAGTCCGGCCGGAGCCGGGCTGGTCGGCGAACGCCGCTGCGATCACCTGGCCGATGGCCGCGTGGTCGGCCTGGGTTTCGGTTCGTATCCACATGGCGCGAGTGTGCCGCAGCGGCGGTTACGACAAGGTCAGTGGCGGAAGTGGCGCACGCCGGTGAAGACCATCGCGATGCCGTGCTCATCGGCGGCAGCGATGACCTCGCCGTCGCGCATCGAGCCACCGGGCTGGATCACGGCCTTGATGCCGGCCGCGGCCGCCGCGTCGATGCCATCGCGGAACGGGAAGAAGGCATCCGACGCCATCACCGAACCCGGCACGACCAGCCCGGCTTCCTCGGCCTTCAGCGCGGCGATCTTCGCGCTGACCACGCGGCTCATCTGGCCGGCGCCGATGCCGATGCTGCGGTGGTCCTTCGCGTAGACAATCGCGTTGGACTTGACGAACTTGGCGATGCGCCAGGCGAACAGCAGGTCATCGAACTGCGCCGCGGTCGGCACCAGCTTGCTGACGACCTTGAGTTCGTCGCGGGTGACTTCGCGGATGTCGCTGGTCTGCATCAGCAGACCCGAACCGACGCGCTTGATGTCGAAGTTGTTGCGGCCTTCGCCATGCGGGATGCGCAGCACGCGCACGTTGGCCTTCTTGCGTGCGTAATCGAGCGCGCCGTCCTCGTAGTCCGGCGCGATCAGCACTTCGACGAACTGGCGGTCGAGGATGGCCTTGGCCGTGGCCGCATCGAGCGTGCGGTTGAAGGCGATGATGCCGCCGAAGGCCGAGGTCGGGTCGGTCGCGTAAGCCAGCTCGTAGGCATCGCCGCAGGCGACGCCCTGGGCCACGCCGCAGGGATTGGCGTGCTTGACGATCACGCAGGCCGGCTGCTCGAACTGGCGCACGCATTCCCACGCGGCGTCGGCATCGGCGAGGTTGTTGAAGCTCAGCTCCTTGCCCTGCAGCTGGGTGAACGTGGCGAGCGTGCCCGGCACCGGGTACAGGTCGCGGTAGAACGCGCCGTGCTGGTGCGGATTTTCGCCGTAGCGCAGATCCATGACCTTGACGAAGTTGCTGTTCTGCTGCGCCGGGAACAGCGCGCGGCTGCCGTCGGCCTGCAGCGCCGACAGATAGTCGCTGATGCAGGCGTCGTACTGGGCGACGCGGTTGAACGCGGCCACCGACAGCGCGAAGCGCGTGGACGCGGCGAGCGCGCCGTCGTTGCCCTGCAGTTCGCTGATGATCCCGGCGTACTGGGCCGGATCGGTGGCGACGGCGACGCGGGCGAAGTTCTTCGCGGCCGAGCGCAGCATCGCCGGACCGCCGATGTCGATGTTCTCGACGATGTCTTCCATGCTGCTGGCCGGATCGGCCGAGACCTTCTCGAACGGATACAGGTTCAGCACCAGCAGGTCGATCGCGCCGATGCCGTGCTGCGCCATCACCGCGTCATCGACGCCGGCGCGGCCAAGCAGGCCGCCGTGCACCAGCGGGTGCAGGGTCTTGACCCGGCCGTCCATCATTTCCGGGAAGCCGGTGACGTCGGAGACATCCTTGACCGCCAGCCCCGCGTCGCGAATGGCCTTGGCGGTGCCGCCAGTGGACAGCAGCTCGACGCCGTGGGCGGCCAGCGCTTGGGCAAGTTCAATCAGGCCGGTCTTGTCGGACACGGAAATCAGCGCGCGGCGAAGTTTCACCGGCGAGGCAGCGGCATCGATGCTCATGGGGGGGCTTTGGAGGCGGAAAACCCCGGAATTATACGCTGGCCCCCCGGCGGCGCCGGCCTGTGCGCCGGGGCGCCGCTCCGGCAGGGCTATTTCGACGCGCCCGCGACGGCCTTGACCGCCGTGGGGGCGAAGTAGAAGTCGATCTCGTCGCGAACCGCCAGCATGGCCGGGTCGTTCGGCAACTTGGCGGCCACTTCCGCGGCCGTGGTCTTCAGCCATTCCAGGCCTGCCTTGCCGAGCCCGTCATCGCCCTGGGTGCCCATCGTCCACAGGTTCTGCGCGCGCGTGGTGGTGCGCTCGAAGTTGTACGTGGTCACCGTCTTGCCGTTGAGCAGGACCTCGTAGCGGATCACGAGGCGGTCGTTGGTGACGACCGGAATGATGCCCAGCGTGCCACCCGACAGCACCGCGCTGAGCAGGCCCGTGGCGGTGCCCGCGGCGGTCGGGCGCACGGTGTGGGTCACGATCAGCGACAACGGGCTGCCGGCCAGTTCCTTGTCGAGCGCCGCCAGCGCCGGATCGGCCTTGAGCACGGTGAACACTTCATCGCCGGCGAGCGAGCTGAGGAACTTCATCGGCGGCAAGGTCGCCACCTTCTGCGCGGTTGGCGCGGGAATT
>Ga0209025_1001483_pt1 | contig 30450 bp, 21 predicted proteins | sample AraplaMF_Col_mLB_FD_184256 | JGI IMG/M metagenome (GOLD analysis project Ga0209025, IMG submission 184256) | Arabidopsis root microbial communities from the University of North Carolina, USA - plate scrape MF_Col_mLB (SPAdes) (version 2) | ecosystem: Host-associated > Plants > Roots > Endosphere... | reverse complement strand
TTCATGGTACCCGGCGACGCGCAGCGCGAGATAGAGCTGGAAGCGCGTGCCCTTCGAGAGTTCGTCCGCGGCCTTCGAGCCGCCGCTGGCGGCAAGGGCGATCAGCGTCTCACCATCCTTGCCGGGCTGCGCCGCGAGTCCGGTATAGGCCCCCCGGCTAATCGTCCTGAAGGCGGCCGAGGCCCGCTCCATCATCGAGCTGCGATGACGCTCCCGATAGATCGTCAGGGCCTGCTCCGCCGCGGCGATTCCGGCGCGCAATTGCAGATAGCGCAGTGCCCCGTCCTCGATCTCCAGCAAGGTCGTGCGGCGGCGCTCCTCGATCTCGGCGACCCTGGCATCGCCACCGATGCCTTCGACCTGGTCGATCGCCGTCGCGCGTGCGGCGAAGAGTTCGTGGCAGCGCCGGTCCTGATCGTCGAAGCGCACCTTCAGCTCGTTCCATTCGGCCTCCAGCGCCGGGCGGGCCGCGTTGTCGAGCGCCGCCTCGGCGTTGGCGAGGTCGTCGCTGCGCATCGCCTCGCAGATGTCGCGCTCGGCTTCGACGGCCCGCTCCCGCAGCGTCCGACGCTGCGCGATCCTCTCCAGCGCTTCGGCGACATCGGCTAGCGAACCCGCCTCGAAGAAGGCGATCATCCGCTCCGTTTGGCCGGCATGGATCCTCAGCTTCTCGGCCACCCCGCGCTGCCGCTCCTCCGCGGTTTCCAGCTGGGCGGATAATTGCGCGCGGCGCGCGGCGCTCACGCCCGCCTGCCGGACCCTGTCGACGATCTCGCGGACGCTGTCGAGCACCGGCGTTTCGCGCGGAAGACCCAAAGCCTGCGCGAGCACCGCGACCTCATCGCGAAACGCCGCCTGATCCTTTTCCATCTTGTCGATACGATCGACGAGCCCGGCGCGCTTCTCGAGCGTGGGTGCGAGATCGGTCATCGCGATGAGCGTCTCGCGCACGACGCCGAGCGCGGGGACGGAACCCGCTTCCCCCAGCCAGCAACTGCGGCAAGTCGCGGACCAGGTCTCGACCCAATCCCGCTCTGTCGCCGCCGCCTGCACCGCCATGCGCTCACGCATCGCCAGGTCGCGCTGCCGGTCCGCCAGTTCAGTGTACAGCCGCGTGAGGAGCGCCTCACTCTCCAGCCCGGCATGGGCTTCCGCGAGCAGGGCGCCGACATCGGCCTCCTCCGCAGCTGGTAGCCCTGCCCGCTTCAGCGCGGTCGAAAGCTGAGCCCGCGCCTCGCGTGCGTCCGCCTGCGCAGCGTCAAGGTCCAATTCGGCCGCCCGCACGGCGTCTCGCGCCTCCAGAGCACGGTCCCGACGCGACAACCAATCTTCGAGCTCTGGCAGGGATGGCACAGGGGACCAGGATGGCAACATGACGCGCACGGCCTGTGCGACCTCGGTGTCGATGCCGTCGAGAGCGGCCGCGGCGTTCGCGGTCAGCTCCTGCGCGCGGGCGAGATCGGCCTGCGCGACGGCCAGCGCCTGCCCGTTCTGATGCAGCCGCGCCAGCTCGGACATATGCGAGAGACGCCCGGCGCCGACGAGATCGTCCTGGCGCAGGGCGGCCTCGAAGACATCCGCCGAGGCCGCACCGAGGTCGCGCCGATGCGCGGCCCAGGCCTGCTCGCGGCGTGCACGGATCTCGCCAGACTCCCGATCAGTCACGATGCCGGTTGTCGCGGCAAGGCCGGCTCGCTCCGCCTCGAGATGGCGTATCTGGGTCGTAAGCCGTTCGATCTCGCGTTGATGCTGGTTCAACGCGGCTTCGCTCTCCTGCCGCGACGCTTTCCAGCGCTGCAACAGGTCGGGTCGCGGAACCGCCATGTCGACGAGCTGCTCCAGCGTGCCGTGCCAGGGCCGCAGCGCCGACAGGCGCGCGTCGAGATTGTCCTGTGCCGATGCTCGCGCCCGCCCGGCGAGGCGCGCGCGAGGCTGATGGTCGGCCGATCGCAGGGCCTCGACCGTTGCCGCCAACGCCGCCACGGCGCGGGCCCGCTCCGGGGACTGCGGCTCGGCCCGATCCGCCCGCGGCAGCTTGCCCGCGATCTCCGCGAGCCGGCGCTGCGCCTCGTCCCGTTCGTCGCCGGCATTGCGCAGGGCGGCGTCGATGCCCGATCTGGCCTCGATGAGAGCGCGCAGCCGGCCCATCGTCGCGGCGGTCAGGAGGAGGCGCTGCGGCTCGGCCTCCCCGTCGCGCTCGACCCGCTGCAGGATGCCGCAGATCTGCAGGTCGAGCTGGCGCAATTGCAACCTGCGTTCGGGGATGTCCTTGTCCGCGGTGATGTAGCGCGCCCGCAGCTCGGTCAGCCGCTCCAGCCCCTGCGCCTGTCGCAGAGCGGCCTCGTCGACGGCGGTCGCGTTGATCTCGGCACGCAGCCGCGCGATCTCGTCGCGGCTGGCCTGGCTCTGGACGCCGAGCGCGATCTCGTCCTTCCGCAGCGCCGGCAATTCGGCCGCCCAGCCGGCCGGGGCTTCCGGCAGCCCGGCCAGAGGCGCCAGACGTTCGCGATCGATCCGCAGCGCCGCGAGCCGGGGCAGCGCCGCGAGATGACGCTGGATCTCGTCCAGGCGCGCCTGGAGGCGCGCGCGCTCCCCGACCGCTTCGTCATATTGACCGGTGGCGCGGTCGCGCGTCTCGATCAGGCGCGCATAGTCCGACGCCAGCGTGTCGACCTGCTCGCGCTCGGCCTTCAACCCCGCGAGCCGAGCCTTGAGCTCGGCGAGCAAGCCGCTGCGGGCCCGGAACTTGTAGAACCCTTCCGCCTCGGCCCGGAGATCGACGAGCTTATGGCTGAGATGGGCGAGGCCGGCGCTGGCCGAGAACAGCAATTGCCCAAGATCGCCCTTGCTGGCCAGGATACTCTCGCCACCCTTCTCCAGCGTCTCGTCATCGAGCGAGAACATGGTGCGATAGGCATCGCGCTCGATCCCACCGATCTCCGCGCGGATGGCGGTTTCGGGCAGCGGACGATCCTCGGCATCGAGCAGGCTGTTCTGCGGCCGCTTGATGCGCGCGAATTCGCGGGTGTCGCCATCGAATTCCAGCGCCGCGCCGATCCGCATCGTGGCATAGGGATGCAGGAAACCGAAGGCGCTCTGCGACCCGATTCCGAACAGCAGATCGAGCAAGGCCGAGAAGGTCGTGGACTTGCCGGCCTCGTTCGGCCCGTAGATCACGTGCAGATCCGGCTCGCCTTCACGTCGCGAGCCGAAGTCGATGCTGTGATCGGTGAATTTGCCATAGCGCGTCAGGTCGAGGCGGCGAAGGCGCATGCTCAGCCCTCCTCGCTCGCTGCCTGCAGTCGCGCAACCACAGTCTCCGCGCCATCGCGGGCGAGGCGTGCGAGATGCGCGCGGAAGGCCTCCTCGTCGCCGCCGAGGACGTCGCGGCATTCCTGCGGAAGCTGCCCTCGGATTTCCTCGGCCATGCCGGTCAGCGTGGCGGCGAAGGCGTCGGAGCCGAGAATCTGCTCTTCTATGAGGCGGTGGAGATCGATGAGCGGATCGCCGCGCGTCTCCCCCGGCAGCGCCGGCGGCTGGCAAGCGATCTCCAGCTTCTCCACCCAGCACGAGCCTATGACGGCGGCCCGGTCGTCGGCCTCGGTCTTCAGCAGATCCGTGTCGCGGCGGATGCGCCAGGCCAGCGATGTCGCTCCCACGACCTGCAGCCGCGCGACCAGATGCGTGGAGGCGACTGCGCTGCGTGCCGCCTCCAGAGCCCGAGCGACGCCCGAGACCAGCTCCCGCCAATCCTCGATCCCGGTCGCGTCGACAGTGACCCGCTCGAACTGCGCGACGCTGGTCACGCGCTCTTCGATCGTGATCGAGCGGTCGTCGCCGACCGTGACCAGGGAGACGGATTTCAGACCGGCCTCGTTGATGTCGCGGCCCTGCGGCATGCCCGGCATCGCGATCAGGCAGGCATCGTCGACGACGACGCGTTTGTGGATATGGCCGAGCGCCCAGTAGCGAAACCCCGTCGCCCGAAGGTCGGCCACGCTGCAGGGCGCATAGAGGTCGTGGCCCGGGGTGCCGGCCAGGCTGGTGTGCAGCATGCCGATATTGACCGCACCCTCCGTCGGCGGCCGGTACTTGCCGAGCAGGCTCTCCGGGGCGTGGGGTTGCGCGAAGCTCAGCCCATGGATCACGATCGGGACCCGCCCGACCGGGCCCGGAAGCTCCAGCGCCTCGGCGCGACCGCCGAAGACCTTGACCGAGTCCGGAAGCACCAGCTCCTTCGTGATCCGCGACATCGCGTCATGATTGCCGCGGATGACGAAGGTGCGGATGCCGGCCTGATCGAGCCGCCGCAGCTGCTCGGCCAGAAAGCGCGCCGTCTTCATCGAGCTCTGATCGCCGTCATAGAGGTCGCCGGCGATCAGCAACGCATCGACCTGCTCCGCGAGACAGAGGTCGATAATTCGCACGAAGGCCTGCCGCGTGGCGTTGCCGATCAGCTCCGCTAGGTCGGGTTTCCGAAGCGCGAGGGAGCGCAGCGGTGAGTCGAGATGAATGTCGGCGGTGTGGACGAAGCGAAAAGTCACAATCCATTTCCTTAGCCGACCTGCATACGCTCGCCGAGAGTAATCTTTGCAACTAGAGCGCGTGACGAAAATTCCCCTCGAGGCTAAGCTCCAGAAATTCTGACTAGATACAAGGGCGAATGCGGGGGGCCATGGCGGACGTAAGCCTGATCGAATGGGCGGCGAACCAACCCGATTGGGCTCGTGACGCACTTCGCCGAATAGCCACTACGAGCGAATTTATCATTCGGGACGAGGACCGCGCGGCCATCCTGGAGCGCCTCAAGCATGAGGCCGGCGGAGTTGGAACGGCGCCAGATTGTGAACCGATCACCCGGGAGCACCTGTCCCAATGTGCAGAGACGGGCCCCCGCGCGGCGCTGGTCTCGATTGGACCGCTGCAAAATATCGATCGCTTGGCCAAAGACCAGCAGCTGCGCTTTGCGCCCCGCGGTGTCACGCTCATCTTCGGAGAAAACGGCAGTGGGAAGAGTGGATATGCGAGGATAGCAAAACGCCTCTGCCGCAGCCTATCGATCGACGACCTCAAAGGAGATGTTTTCAAGCCGAAGCCTGACGAGCCAATGCAAGTCAAACTTCGTTTCCAGCTTGGAGACGCGGCCATTACGGAATTGGACTGGGTGCCGGACACCAGACCACCGGGCGCATTGAAGCAAATTTCGGTCTTCGACAGCCGAAATGCCGGCCTCTACGTCGACCAGCAAAACCGGATTGCTTACCTTCCCGTCGAGATCGCAGTCCTCGAGCACCACGGGCAGCTGTGCACTGCCTTCGGCGCCGAGTTCACGATCCAGCAGACGGCGATCGAAAAGCGTCTCAAGACACCCCTCCCTGCTGGGTACGCACCCGGTGGGCCTATGCAAAAGCTGTTTGCGCAGCTTGAGGCAAAGTCCCAGACGCTTCCGGAAAAATCGGAACTCGAAAAGCTCGCCGGCCTAAACGAGGCGGAACTGGAGGAGCTGGGCGGACTTGAGCGCAAGCTTGCGCAAGATCCCGTCGCGCTGGCTGCGACGCGCAGGCGTGCAATGCAGCTCTTGGCCCGGCTCAACGACGTGCTGAAATCGCTTGAAGAGGGTTTGTCCGAAGAAGTCGGAAGGCAGCTTGTGACTCTGGTGCAGAATGCCAATGCGACGGCCGCTGCGGCTGGGCTGGCGGCAAGCCAACAGTTTACAGCTGAGCCCCTGAAACTCGTCGGGGGCGACGCGTGGCGGCTACTCTATGAAGCCGCTCGGGATTTTGCCGTCCTTTCCGGAGGCCCTGTCGATCGGATATCCGACCAAGCGGGCAGCCCCTGCCCGCTGTGCCAGGAGCCGCTCAACGACGAAGCCGCGAAACGCATGGCACGGTTCAATGCGTTCGTTCAGAGCGAAGCGGCAAAGCGTGCTGACGCCGCGCGTGACGAGCTTGGAAAGGCCAAGGAAGCACTGGAAACCTTGGCCGTCCCGCCGACCGACGTCGTAGCCGGAACGTTGACCGCTTACGCAGGCCTCGACGGTTCACGCGCTAGTTTGCTCAGCCAGATTGAGGCGTCCCTCACCGCCTTTGCGGCAAGGCGCGGCAATCTTCTCGCGCGCATCTCGGATCCGGACCAGGAATTGGCTCCGCTTCCACCGTCTCTGCGAGCAGCCCTGTCCGCCGATATCGAGACGCTCGGCACTGAGGCGGCCCAGCTGGAGGCAAGTGCAACGCACGCTTCGGCGCTCGATGCGGATCGTGCTCGGATTGCATTGCTGAAGGACCGAGCCAAGCTCCAGAATGATTTGCCTGTCGTATTGCAGCGTCTCGCTGAACTTCGGGAACTCGCGGCGGTAAAGGCCTGCCAGGTGCAGGTGCAGACTAGGGCAATATCGATTCAGATCAGCGCGCTTCGCCGCAAGCTCGTGACCGAGAGCCTGCAAAAGCGCATCGGCGCCGAAATCCAAAAGCTCGACCTCAAACACATTCCTTTCCGCGTCAGCGACAGCAGTGAACAGGGACAAAGCCGGTTCGCGGTCAGCTTGCAGGGCACCGACAAGATCGCAAACAATCAGATTCTCAGCGAGGGTGAGCAGCGCGCGCTTGCACTCGCATGCTTCCTTGCCGAAATCGCTGACGAAGGTGAAGGTTATGGCTTGATTGTTGACGATCCCGTGTCGTCGTTGGATCAGCGAAGAATCCGGCTCGTGGCCGAGCGCCTGGTGCAAGAGGCGGCGAAAGGTCGACAGGTCATCATTTTCACTCACAGCCTCGTATTCTTCAACGAAGTCGTCGCCCAGGCAGCCAAGGCTGGCGACGCGGCGCCGCTGATCAAAATGGTCATCCGGAAAACAGAAGCCCACGGATTTGGAGTCGTCGAAGAGGACACTGAGCCCTGGCTTAACCGGAGTGTCAGCGCTCGTATCACCGATCTTCGAGCCAGAGCCAAACAGCTCTCCGGCATGACCGATTTCACATCGGAGACTTACCGGCGCCTGGCCAAGGATTTCTATTCCGATCTCCGCGAGGCCTGGGAGAGGAGCGTCGAGGAGGTGGTTCTGAATAAGACGGTAGAGCGTCTTGTGCCGGATGTGATGACAAAGCGGCTAAGCGCAGTGAGTGTGTCCGATGAGGACTACAAGACCATTTTCTTCGCGATGAAGCATGTCTCGGAGCGATCAGGCCACGACATGCCCGCTGGGCGGGACATTCCAGTCCCAACTCCCGCGGAGATGCTTGTCGACGTCCAAGCGCTCGATACCTTCCAGGCGGACTACAAGAACCGAGGTAAGGCAGCCGCGAAAATTCGTAATGCACTCGAAGAACCAGCCAAGGCAGTATTGGTTTAAGGCAGCAGCAATCTCGATTGCTGGCGGTTTTTTGATAGTGGTAGCGCGACGGGCACCTCGCACCCAAGCCAGCTCGCAGCTTGCCTGACAGCTGTACCAAGCACGAAGCAAGCGCTCCGAAAAACCGTTGGCACAACCTGGCTGCATTGGCGTGCGGTCGCTTATTGATGATCAAAAAACTTGAAAAAGGGGACAGCGCAAATGAACGAAGCAAGAGCGGACCATGCTCTCGACGACGATCCACTGGAGCCTGCGGAACGTGCGCGCTCTAACTTCGTGCGAGACATGGTGCAGCGGCGTGCCCCCTCTCCACTCGATCCGATGACTTGGTCAGGGTCAACGCCAAAGCGTATTGTTCAGTTCTGGGATGATCTGCAGCGATTACCCGAGGACGTCAAAGCCTGCATGAACTCTTGGAAACAGCTAGAGCGGAGCGGATTCGAACTGGAGGTGTTCGACAGGAATTCGGCGAGCATTTTCATCCGAAACCGACTGGGAACCCGCTACGAGAACGCTTTCAACGCGTGCTACCATCCATCAATGATGTCTGATTACTTTCGCTATTCGTATGTTCTTGTTGAAGGTGGCTTCTATATCGACGCCGACGATGTTTACCACGGAACCTCGATCGACCACCTTTTCGCAGATCGACGGCTCAAGCTTCAGCCGTTCTGCTACGACATCGCAACGGCTCAAATGGTGGCGCCGTCCATCTTCACAGAGCCGGGAGCCAATCAACCAGGGTGGATTTTTTACTTCAATACGACGCCTCTAATCGCATCTCGCAATCACCCCATTGTTGAAAGAGCGCTGTCGAACGCCACCGCCTCCCTGGAAGCGGACAGCTCGAACGGGCTGCCCGAGGTTCAGGCAACAACCGGGCCGGGAAATCTCACGCGATCGGTATTCGAAGTTATAAGCGAGGGATGTTCACCTGGAGCAATGATGGTCGTTCATGACTGGGAGTTGGTATCCACCAGCCAGTGGCCACTTAGCTACCGCAACGATTCAAGGAACTGGAGGCTGTCCAATCAGCAGGCCTACCGCGCAACTCCGCATGCTGACGCCCAATGAATCTAGCCCAGACGCCGCTGACTATCCTTCGCCTGGTGTCTCGCCTAGGACACGGCCTTCGTAGAATCCTTCCGAAGCAAACTTCAGAATCATTCGGGCCGCAAAGCGGTTCAGGGGGGCAGACGATCGGGAAGATCTACGTGATCAACCTTGATCGTGAGCCGGATCGATGGTCCCGCGTTCAGAAGGAGCTTAGACGAATACAGGATGAGAGTGGCAATGATCTTCTCGACCTCACGGAACGGCATGCCGCAGTGGACGCAAGAAGTCTTGAGCAGGATCCGTCCAAAGACGAGGATGTGGATCCCTGCTACACCCTGGCAGATCAGCTTTTTGTTGAACCACAGCCTCGGACATTGCCAACCCGGTTCGAGCTTGAAGCGCCGATCCGGATGAGTAGGGCTGAAGTCGCTGTTGCAAAATCACACATTGAGGTTTGGAGACGAATTGCGCAAGGGGCGCAAGAATACGCTCTCATCCTTGAGGACGACGTTTGGTTTCATCCAAATTTTGCCTGTCAACTTGACCAAGCGTGGAAGGAAATCGAGGCTAGTAGCAGAAATTATGAGAGTGTCGACGTCCTTTACGTATCATATCTTGAGGTGAAAAACGGCTCTCCAAAATCATTCATTTCGAATCATGTGTTCAAGCCGGTGCGTGGACTATGGTATTTATCGGGGTATATCCTTTCTCGACAAGGCGCGAAGAAACTTCTTCGTTTATTACCGTGTCGTGGCCCAGTCGATCTTTGGATCAACCATCAGTTTAGTTCATTGAACGTATTGGCAACAAGGCGCTCCATTGTTCACCAAAGAAGCGATGCCACCTCTACCAACTCGTATTCGATCCTCCCAACGCTCTCCACGATCGGCGCGATCGACAGTGAGGGGGCAGCGCTATTTAGCACTCGTCCGACGCAGTTGCCTGTGTTTGCATTTGGTCCAGCCAAGTCGGGTCTTTCATCCCTGGCAATGGCATTGTCCATGCTTGGGTACCGGTGCTGCAGCGATCTCGAAGGTCTGCCGCGCCGCGAATTGCAGGAGCTTCGAGAGGGCAGTTCTGATCGGGTCTTTAATGCGTACGTCAACGTGGGATGTCTCGACCCACTGGTCGAGAACCTTCGACGCGGCTATCCGCAAGCCAAGTTCATAGTAACCGCGCATTCAAGTGATCCTACAAGCCAAAACGCCCTAGACATTCTAGCGAGCCTCGATGGCGCGGACGTCATCGTGCTTGATCCTAGCAACGCTAACGCTTGGCGGCATCTCTGCGAGCACCTTAGGTGCGTGCCACCTTTGTGCTCGTTCCCAAGGTTGGATGATCTGGGGCGGCGGCATATCGTCGAAACGTACGGGCAGCCCGTCCCGGCCTATAAGCGCACGACACCCAAGTGGGATCGGTCCCCATGGGTTGTCGAACAGGATCACCGCGATTGGCCTGGCATTCAGGTCGCACCGCTCGCGCCTGAGGGTATCGAAAGTTGGGTCGATGTGGATGATGGTTCTGGCGAGCTCGACCCGCTGCGCTGGTCTCTCCGGTCAGACACATTCCCTGGCAACTTGGCGTTGTTCCGTCCTCAGAACGTCGAGCTCAACGGTTTCGAGGGGGCGACGATACACGTTCGCCGCGAAGAGCTAGGAGTTCGACAATATAGCGCAGGCGCCCTGACCAGCCATGCCGACTATCTTTTTGGGAGGTTCGAAGCATTTTTCCAAGCATCGGATGCACCGGGGGTGGTCACTGGGTTCTTCCTTCACCGCAACTCGCCGCACCAGGAAATTGACGTCGAAGTAGCCGGAAATAAGCCGCGCCGCTTAATCGTGAATGTCTTCTATAACCCCGGCGACGAGGGCGCCAAGTTCGACTACGGCTATCAAGGCTCTCCAAGCTACATCGAACTGGGATTCGATGCTTCTAAGGGCATGCATAAGTATGCCATCGAATGGACCCCGTTCGAAATTCGCTGGTTTGTGGATGACTTACTCGTCCACCGACGTGTGCTTTGGGATCCAACTCCGATCCCGCACCTGCCGATGAAATTGTATTTCAACACTTGGCCCTCTCGCTCCTCTCAGCTTGCGGGGCGCCTCGACGCTCGCCGACTTCCGACCATGACCCACGTCCAATCGATGCGAGCTTGGGCGTATGGCCCATCGGCACTCCAGAATATGGCTACGGGTCTCGAAGCCCCGGAAAGCCCGGCTTTCAGCGGAGTTTCAGTATGAAGATACTTTCTTACAATCCAGGCCATGATGGCGCATTTGCCTATCTCGAAGACCGCCGCTTGGTATTCTCCTTTGAGGCCGAGAAGAGCTCGAAGTACCGGCATTCACCGCTGTCGGTCCCCGACGCATTCGACGCACTTGCCGGGCTTCATGCCATTCCCGACGTGCTATGTAGAGGTGGCTGGTGGCCCGGCGACGCTTCGAATGGAGGTGATCCGGTATCTGATTACCACGGCAGTAGCAACGATCAGGTGATCGTCAGCAAAAAGAACTTCTTGGGCAAAACGATCGACGTCTTTTCTTCATCCCATGAGCGGTCGCATCTTTTGTGCGCGTTTGGGATGTCGAACCTGCCGAGGGGAAACCCGTGCTACGCCTTGCTCTGGGAAGGCGTCATCGGTGCATTCTACGAGATCGATGCGGAACTGAATATCACGAAGATTGCCGATGTGATGCCAGAACCTGGCCATCGCTACGCCATGCTCTACGCATTGGCAGACCCGACTTTCGATAAAAGTACCGCGGAATTTTCTCGTTTATCCGATGCCGGGAAACTGATGGCACTCACCTCGTTCTCGAAGAGAAGCTTGCCTTCCAGCGAGGAGCAGGCGATTACGTCTTTTCTACTGCAGGATTGCAAACATCTTAAGCCCCGCGATTGTGAAGCCCTGAAAGAGTTCTCACACTACAACGTTGGGCTGGACGATCCGGAATTCCGGAATTTTGCAGGCATTTTTAGCGACCGTTTGTTCGACCGCTTTCATCAGTTTGCTGAGACAAAATTGAAACGAGGAATGCCGCTGTTGATCGTGGGGGGGTGTGGACTAAACTGCGACTGGAACACCAAGTGGAGAAATTCAGGACTATTCAGCGACGTGTTCGTCCCCCCGGTGGCGAACGATTCGGGATCGGCGATTGGCACTGCCATCGATGCGCAGTTTCATTTCACTGGCGACCCAAAGATTGCGTGGGACGTATACTCTGGACCGCACTTTCAGTCCGACGAAGCTGTCGATAGCTCTCAGTTTGATCATTGGGAGCCGAGCGTTGCGACCGTAGCTGCAATGTTGGCCAGCGACCTGATCCTGGGGTGGGTAAGCGGTCGTTGTGAAATCGGCCCCCGCGCTCTTGGTAATCGCTCCATCTTGGCGGCACCTTTTAAAGCCAGCACCAGAGAACGGCTGAACGTCATCAAGCAGCGGGAGCAATTTCGTCCGATCGCGCCTGTCTGCTTGGAAGACGACGCCCAAAAATGGTTTGGATGCGCTCGGGCGAGCCCATTCATGCTTTATACCTATAGGGCCTCAACTGATAAGCTTGCAGCAGTGACCCACGTGAATCAAACCGCCCGCCTCCAAACCGTGTCTTCGTCAAGCAATTTTTTGCTGTTTGAGTTGTTAATGGCGTTCAAATCGCTAACGGGCTATGGGGTGCTATGCAATACCTCTTTAAACTTTAAAAATAAAGGTTTCATAAATTCTATATCAGATATCACATCATATACGAAAGACCACCAATTAGACGGGTTCGTAGTCAATGGACACATCTACACGTTAAAAACGTCCATTGGGTACCAAAATTATTTGCGCGACCGGCTTTGATCAGAAGGGTCGCGCTTCTCGGCGACTTCCGATCGCCTCTTCCCGCGTGCGCCTTGTGTCTAATGTCGGTGGTCGCTGGCGGTACGAGCCGAGGCCACTGGGAATGCGAAGTCGAGCATCCAGGCGTTGTGCGCGTGTTGAAGACACCAGCACATCGCCGACTTAGCCTCAAAACTGGCCCAGTTCCGTTTGATGGACTCGGATGCCCATCGGTGAATGCGTGCAGGGTAATGGAAACCGACGGTTCCCGGCGTCATCACTCGACACACCGTTTAGCAGCCGACGTTGCCAAAGTCGGCATTGGAGCAGTTTTCGGTTTCGCAACGTCGCCGGAATTGGATTGCCGGAAAGCGGACGTTCCAAGAGTCAGCTAGGGGCCACAACCAGACATTGGCGCCTTGCCAGAAAGCGGACGTGAGCCACGGCGTCAACCGGACTATCCTCGGGCTGAAAAACGTCTGCTGCGTTATGAAGAGCTTCAAGGTCGCGCCTCGCTGGCCGACGCAGCAGGTCGCCGCAGAAACATCGAATGGCATGGTCGGGCTGAGCCGGCGATGCGAGAGCTTGAACTGCCTTCTCCGACAAGCGAGTCCTATTCAGCGGCCATCGCTCGCGGCTCTAGTTCCTCCGCCGAGGCCTCGCGCTTCTCGGTCGTGGTCGGTTTGACCCTGAACCACGCGGCATAGAGTGCAGGCAGGAACAGCAGGATCAGCACGGTGCCCACGGCAGTGCCGCCGATCAGCGTATAGGCCATCGATCCCCAGAATACCGAGTGCGTCAGCGGGATGAAGGCGAGCACCGCGGCGAGTGCGGTCAGGATTACGGGCCGCGTGCGCTGTACCGTTGCCTCGATGACCGCGTGATAGTCGTCGAGGCCGGCAGCCTGGTTTTCCTTGATCTGGTCGGTCAGGATCAGCGTGTTGCGCATCAGGATGCCGGCCAGCCCGATCAGGCCGAGGATGGCGTTGAAGCCGAACGGCTGGTTGAAAACCAGCAGCGTCGGGACCACACCGATCACACCCAGAGGGGCGGTCAGCAGCACCATCGTCATCATCGAGAATGATCGCACCTGCAGCATCACCACGATCAACGTGACGGCGATCATGAGCGGAAAGATCTTCCCGAGCGCATCGTTAGCCTTCGTTGCCTCTTCGATCGAGCCGCCCATGTCGATGCGGTAGCCAGCCGGAAGAGAGGCGATCAGTGGCTGAAGCGCCGTCAGGACCTGCTTGGAGACCTCGGGGGGTTGGGTCGCGTCGTTGATCTCCGAGCGGACCGTGATCGTTGGCATACGGTCGCGACGTTTCAGGATCGGCTCCTCCAAGCGGATCTCGGAATGTCCGATCTGGTCGAGCGGAACCTGTCGCCCGTCCCGGCTCATCAACGAGAAGTCAGCAAGACGGGTCGGGTCCAGCCGCTCGCCCCCGGCGCTGCGCGCGACGACGGGCACATTGCGGATGTCCTCCCGCACCTGCGTGACGGCAATGCCCGTAAGCAGGAACTGGAGCTGCTGGCCCACCTCCGCCGGCGAGAGACCAATGAGGTTGAGGCGATCCTGGTCCGGGACAAAGCGAAGCACGGGCGTTCGATTTCCCCAGTCGCGGTTCGCCTCCCTAACGTCGGGGACTCCGCGCATGATCTCCAGAGCCTTGTCGGAGATCCGGTAGAGCTCGGAGGTGTCGGGCCCGGTCACGCGGAACTCGACCGGGAACACCGAAGGCGGCCCGAAGACGAACTGCGTGGCGCGAACATAGGCCTCGGGCGCGAGCCCGTTCGAGATGGCCTCACGCAATCGCAGCTTCAGCGCCTCGCGCGTATGGGAGTCCGGGGTCAGCACGACGATCTTGGCGAAGGCCGGATCGGGCAGCTCCGGCGACAGTGCCAGGAAGAAGCGCGGGGCGCCCTGGCCGACATAGCTGGTGACGATCTTGGCTTCCGACTGTTGGTTGAGCCAGCGCTCGACCTTCTCGACCGCGGCCGTCGTCGTCTCGATACTGCTGCCTTCCGGCAGGCGGATTTCGACGAGCACCTCGGGCCGGTCGGAGGTGGGAAAGAATTGCTGCTTGAGGCCGCCCATGCCGATGCCGGAGAGCGCGAAGGCGACGCCGACGATCGCGCAAATCAGGAACTTGTGATCGACCGCGACGGTGATGAGCCGCCGCAGACGCCGATAGTTCGGGGTGTCATAGATGGCGTGGTGGCCGCCTTCGACCGGCTTGATCTCCGGCAACATCTTGACGCCGAGATAGGGCGTGAACACGACTGCTACGACCCAGGACACGATCAGCGCGAAGCCGACGACCCAGAAGATGTTGCCGGCATATTCACCGGCCGTCGACCGCGCGAAGCCGACCGGCAGGAAGCCCGCAATCGTGACCAGCGTGCCTGACAGCATGGGCGCGGCCGTGTGGCTCCAGGCATAGGCAGCCGCCTTGATGCGGTCCATGCCTTCTTCCATCTTCACCACCATCACCTCGATGGCGATGATAGCGTCGTCGACGAGAAGCCCGAGTGCCAGGATGAGCGCGCCGAGCGTGATGCGGTCGAAGAAGCGGCCGGTCTCCAGCATGATGAAGAACACGACGGCCAGCGTGATCGGAATGGCCGCCGCCACGACGATGCCGACGCGCCAGCCGAGGCTGAGCAGGCTGACGAGCAGCACCACGCCAAGCGCCATCGCGAACTTCATCATAAATTCGTCGACGGCCGAGGAGATATTGACCGCCTGATCCGTCACCTTGTCGAGCGTCATCCCGAGCGGCAGCGTCTGGGCGATCGACGCGGTCTTGTTCTCCAGCGCCTTGCCCAGCGCGAGCCCGTCCCAGCCCTCCTGCATGACGGCGGCGAGCATGATGGCCGGTTCGCCCTGGTGGCGGATGACGAAGCTCGGCGGGTCTTCGTAGCCGCGGCGGACCTCTGCGGTATCGGAAAGTTTCAGCGTGCGCCCACCCGCGACGATCGGCGTGTCGGCAATCGCCTGGACGCTGTCATACGCGCCGTCGATCCGGATGAAGACCCGCGGCCCTTTCGTATCGATCGAGCCGGCCGGCGTAACAGCATTTTGCCGCTGCAGGGCGGCGACGATGTCCTGCGCCGAGACGCCGAGAGTCGCGAGCTTGGCGTAGGAGAATTCGACAAAGATTTGCTCGGGACGCTCGCCCAATATGTTGACCTTCTTGACGCCGGGCACATGCAGAAGGTCCTGGCGGATGGTCTCAGCCTGCCGGGCCAACTCCCGCATCGGCATGCCCTTGGCCTTCAGAGAGTAGAGGGCGAAGCTGACATCTGAGTATTCGTCGTTGACGAAGGGCCCGAGCACGCCGGGCGGCAGGTTGCGCGCCTCGTCCGCAAGCTTTTTACGGGCCTGATAGAACTCCTCCTGTACCTGCGATGGTGGTGTGGCGTCCTTTAGATTGACCGTCATATAGGCGTAGCCGGGGCGCGTCGTCGTCTCGACGCGATCATACCAGGTGAGTTCCTGGATCCGTTTCTCCAGCGGCTCGGCGACCAGGTCCTGCATCTCGCGCGCCGTCGCACCCGGCCAGACGGAGGTGACGGTCAGCGTCTTAATGGTGAAGTTCGGATCCTCGGCCCGCCCGAGCTTGACGAATGCGTAAGCGCCAGCGGCGACGAGCAAGATGATGGAGAACAGCGTGACGGCCCGTTCGCGAACAGCGATCGCGGAAAGATTGAGGCTCATCAGTTGCCCCTGCTCTGGGATGCGGCACGCACACGAGCGCCGTCTTGCAGCAGGTGAGCGCCGAGCGAGACGACGGGCTCTTTGGAATTCAGTCCGGAGATCACAGCAGTCTCGCTGGTCACACGTACCAGCTTCACCGGCCGGAACTTCACCGTCGAGGTCTCGCCATCCAAGAGCCAGACGCCTGTCCGCTGGCCATTGTCCAAGAGTGCTCCGAGCGGCACCTCCGTCTCCGACTGGCTTGCCTGGTTGACCAGCCGGAGGGTGACCGTCGCCCCGAGCGGTGCGGCCGCGGCCTCGCCTGCGAGCACGTAGCGCGCCTCGTAGGTACGGGTTTGCGGATCGGCTGAATTGGACAGCTGGCGAAGCTGCGCGGCGTAGCGATGAGAATTCGTTCCATAGAGGCTAGCCTCCGCCGCCGAGCCGATGGCCGGCCGGATTGTCTCCGGCAGCGCGACGAGCGCTTCACGGGGGCCGGCCTGTGCAAGCCGGACCACGGCCTGGCCGGCCGCGACGACCTGTCCCGGCTCGCCGAGCGTTTCGACGACCGTTCCATCGGCATCGGCGACCAGAAGGGAATAGGTCGCTTCGTTTTCCGCAACCCCCGCTTCCGCTTCCGCCGCCGCAAGCTGGGCCGTGGCGGTGTCCAGCGCTGCCTTGGCCTGCTCGTAGCGCTGCGGACTTGCAGCGAACCCGTCCTTGGCCAGTGCGGCGTAGCGCTTCTCGTCAGCACGCGCCTGAACCAGAACCGCACGCGCCGCCACGGCCGCGTTGCGCTTTGCCGTGAGCGCAAGCCGAAGGTCCGTCTCATCGATCCGCATCAACGGCTGGCCGGCTTTGACCTCCTGGCCGACATTCACAAGCCGTTCGACGATTTTACCGGCAACCCGGAACCCGAGATTGCTTTGGACCCGGGCCGCGATGACGCCCGTGAACCGGCGCTCGGATTCCGCGACAGGTACCGGGTGCGCCACTCTGACGATCGGCGCATCCTGCCTGGGGTCGCCTACTGCAGACGCCTTCTGGGGGCGAGCCGAGAGCACGACGAATGCCGCCACTGCTGAGGCTGCGAGCACAACGCCCGCCGCGGCAATAACCGATCTCTTTCTTGTGCCCATCGCCCCGCACCAATTAGATTGCATTCGCACTCTATATCGAATATAGATGTCGAACGAAATCTAATTATGGAGATCGAGGATGCGCGTCAGTCGCCAGCAAGCTGAGGAAAACCGGCAGACGGTTATCGATGTGGCGAGCCGTCTTTTCCGCGAGCATGGCTTCGACGGCATTGGCCTCAAGGATCTGATGGCGGGCGCCGGTCTGACGCAGGGCGCCTTCTACAAGCAGTTCGAATCCAAGGACGATCTGGCAGCGCAGGCCTCCCGGCGCGCCTTGGAGAGCGCCTCCGGCCGCTGGTCCGCTGCGGCGCAGGCCAATCCGCGGAACCCCCTCGCCGCGGTGATCGCCTTCTATCTCAGCATGGGGCATCGCGCGGAGCGGATGGATGGCTGCCCCGTCGTCGCGCTCGGCTCGGACGCCGCCCGGCAAGGTCCGGACGTGAAGGCGTCCTTCGAAGCCGGGATCAGGGCATATCTCGAGATGCTCGGCGGCTGGATTGGCGAGGAGGAAGGCGAGCCCGGCAGCAAGGCCATGGCCATTCTGTCGACGATGGTCGGTGCGGTGGTCCTCTCGCGCGCCGTCAACGACGAGCAGATGTCGAAGCGATTCCTGCAAGCGGCCGCCGAGAGCGTGCTGCCGGGGTCGTCTGCGAACGATGCCGGGCAAGGAGCGCGCCAATGACGACGTCTCCGGCCGAAATGCGCAGCGCCACTGTTTCGATCGCCGACCTGGCGGGCTGGTCCGGGCTGGAGCTCGTTGCGCGGCTGGCGGACGGCAGTATCCGCCGCCCGCCGATGGCCGCGACGCTGCCTTTCACCCTGCTTCCTCCGGAGGAAGGCAAGGTCACACTCCTGGCCACGCCCGAGCCGCGCTTTTGCAACCTGAACAATACGGTCCATGGCGGCTGGATCATGACGATGCTCGATACTGTCATGGCGCTTGCCGCACAGACGACGCTTGCGCCCGGCGAAACCTGCCCATCGCATGAAACCACGGCCAAGTTCGTCCGCCCGATCTTCGCCGATTCCGGCGAAGTGCGTGTCAGCGGCCATGTCGTCGCGCGCGGCCGGAGCGTGATCACGCTGGAGGGCAGGATCGAGGATGCGCAAGGGCGGCTCTGCGCGCATGGCACCTCGACCTGCCTGGTCGTGGGCAGGAAGCCATGATGTCCGCGCGTCCGATCGCAAACCCGGCCCCTTCCGAGCGCCGCCTGACCGGCGGAACCCTGTTCCTGCTCGCCGGTCTGGCCGCGCTCGGCGCGCTCGCCACCAACATCATCCTTCCTGCCTTTCCGCGGATGGGCGCCGACCTTGCGGTCTCCTCGGCGGAACTCGGTCTCCTTTTGAGCAGCTTCTTCGTTGCGTTCGCCCTCGGGCAGCTTGTGGTCGGTCCGCTCTCGGACCGCTTCGGCCGCAAATGGCTGGTGCTGGGAGGCCTTGCGGTCTTTGCCGCGGGCAGCGTCGTTTGCGCACTGGCCAGCACTTTGCCCCTGCTGGTTCTAGGGCGGATCATTCAGGCGCTGGGGGCTTGCGCGGCCTCGGTCCTGTCGCGCGCCATTGCACGCGATCTGTTTGACGGCAAGGCGCTCGGCCGGGCTCTGGCGCTGACCATGATCGCCGGTGCGGTTGCGCCGGGCTTTTCGCCGCTGCTCGGCAGCATCCTGTCCGACCTGTTCGGTTGGCGGGTCACCTTCCTGATCGTTGCAGTCTTCGGCGTAGCGCTCGCATTGCACTATATCGCTCGCATCGGGGAATCTCATCCTGTCGATCGCAGAACGCTCCTGGCACCATTGGCCGTGGCGTCCGCCTATGGCCGCCTCGCAGGCGATGCCCGCTTTTTGCTGCCCGCGCTTGCGGTGAGCCTCATCATCGGCGGGCTCTACAGTTTCTTTGCGGCCGCCCCCGGCGTGCTGATGAACGAACTGGGATTGAGCGCTTTCCAGCTCGGATTGTCGTTCGCCGCGACAGTTCTGGTCGTCTTCCTGGCAGGCTTTCTCGCGCCGCGGCTGGCGCATCGCCGGGGCCAGTATGCCATCGGCATGACCGGCCTCTGTATCGCGCTTGCGGGCAGCGTCGCCATGTTCGCCTTCGCCGCATCGCCGACCTTCACGACCTTCACTGTCGCCATCGCGCTCTATCTGTTCGGGATGGGTTTGATCAATCCGCTCGGCACCGCGATTGCGCTCACTCCCTTTGGGCGGCAGGCCGGATTGGCATCGGCGCTGCTCGGCTTTCTGCAGATGGGCTGCGCCGCCATCGGCGCGTCGTTCGCCAGCGCGCTGCCATTTCCGCCGTCCGTTTCCCTTGCCGTCGTGCTGACCGTGGGTTCGGTGCTTGCCCTTCTGGTCTTCCTTCCGGTCGCGCTGCGTCAGCAGCAGGCCGAGCCCGGCGGTTTAGGCGGCATGCCGGAATCGACAGGACGAGCTGACTGCCGGGAGCGGCGGAGGGAGCTCATGACGCACGCAGGCCGCGTGGGCTCGTAGCGCTTCGACGTCGCCAATCTAACAAAAAGAAAGAGACGGTTTTTATGAACAAGAACAATCCCGCCGTGGCCCTGGTGACCGGGGCATCCTCCGGCATCGGCCGCGTCACGGCCAAAACATTACAGGGCGCGGGGTATCGCGTGTTCGGGACGAGCCGCCGGGCAGCCTCCGAAAGTGTGGGGGGCGTCACCATGCTGGCCTGCGACGTGACCGATGATGAGTCCGTGGCGAAGCTGGTCAATGAGGTGGTGGCCAGGGCCGGCCGCATCGACCTGCTCGTCAACAATGCCGGCATCGGGCTGCTCGGTGGCGCGGAGGAATCCTCGATCGAACAGGCGCAGGCGCTGTTCGATGTGAATGTCTTCGGCGTTGTGCGCGTGACCAACGCGGTGCTGCCGATCATGCGCCGTCAAAGGCAGGGCAGGATCATCAACCTGAGCTCGCTGCTGGGCCTGATTCCGGCTCCCTATTCCGCGCTCTATGCGGCCACCAAGCATGCCATCGAAGGCTATTCTGAATCGCTCGACCACGAGCTGCGCGCATTTGGAATTCGGGTTGTGCTGGTCGAGCCCGCCTATACCCGCACGTCATTCGAAGAGAGCCTGGTGAGGCCCGACCGGGTGCTCGACATCTATGACGCTGCGCGCGCCGGCATGAACGGCGTCCTGCGCAAAGCGATCGAAACCGGCGATGCGCCTGAAGTCGTGGCCAGGACGATCCTCGAAGCCGCGACCACTTCTGCTCCGAAGCGGCGCTATGCGGCGGGGAAAATGGCGCGCCAGATCAGCTTGCTGCGCCGTTTCGTTCCGGCATCCGCATTCGACAAGAGCCTGCGAAAGCAGAACGGATTGCCGGTCTGACAGGACATTTCATGAAAATCGGAATCATTGGCGCTGGGAACAACGCACGCCTCCCGGCCAGTCAGCTTCAGCATGATGAAGATCTGGGTCGCACCGGCATGGTTCCTGACTGCGCCCTTTGCTGACGTTGGCTCATCGCCCACTAGCGGACGTTGGCTTTGACGCGGTAATGGCAGGACTGGGTAGCTCGTTGCACTAGGTGGAAATCCCCAGGCGATGGTGACGGCTGGCAAGTCCTGGCTGCGTACCACCATCGGTGCATGTCCTATAGTGCCTGGCGAAGAGCCTGTCCCGCGTCAGCTCTGTCTGCGCAAATGGACGATCTGAGCGGTCAAGCCGATGATGAGTATGGCAAGGAGGCTGGCGAGCGCGCCCAGGAGGAGCGGCGACTTCGGATCGGTGACCAGGGGATGGCCGTCCGGGACGCGTCGAAGCGTCTCGCTGACGCTCGGCACCATCAGAAGGAATGCCGTAAGAGTCAGGAAGATCGTTTCGAGATATGTGGCGCCGCGACCAAATCGCGGAAGACGGCCGACGCCGTAGCCGGCGAGCAGCAGCAGGATTGTCGCTGCGCCGATGCCGTAGCTGATCGGCTCGCGGGCAACCAGAAACACCGTCGCCCCACCGATCAGCATCGAAACGAAATACAGGGTGCCGGGCACGGATCGCGGCACGATCCTGCCGTAGCGGGCAAACATGTAGATGGCGAGCGGAATGGCGGGCAGGCTACCAAGCGTATGCACCCAGCCGAGCGGAGAAATTCCAAACATCAATGTTGTCCTGTTTTCTGATCTGGTGCGTCATTGGCGATAGGCGCCTCTGGGCATGCGTCGTGGAGGGGATCTCAAACCCGCCTATTCGCCTCGCCGTGCGCAGGAGACGCCTGCTGAAGGAGGGTGATGCTCAGGGCCACGCCTGCGGCCAAACAGCAGGCGATGCAAAGGATGGCGGCGATTAGCGCCTGCGTGATCGCGGCCGGATCGGTTCGTGCCCCCAGCACCTGATAGAAAATGCCTCCGATCACTGCGACGCTGAGCGCGGTGCTCACCTGGAGCGTCGAGCTGGCGATCCCGGCGATCATGCCGGACAGGGCCGGCGCGACCCGGCCCGTCACCATGCGCATAAGCGTCGGCAGCGCGAGCCCTTGCCCGAAGCCGATGAGGAACAGGAGGGCGGCATGCGGCATCGGGGTGGGTTGCGCGCCGGTCGATGTCGCCGCGATGAGCCCGGCTAGACCCAGGAACCCGACAACCTCCAGCCCCATGCCGAGCGGATTGACATAGGCGCCGCAGAACCGCCGGAGAAAGGGCGTCGACAGCGGCCCGAGCAGGAATCCGGCACCAAACGGCAGGAAGACGAGGCCAGCCTGCAGCGCGCTCATATGAAGCCCTTCTTGCAGGTAGACCGAAAGCAACTGGAAAAAGCAGCCGATCGAATAGAACAACAGCGCGATCAGCAGCGCACGGCCGAGGCCCGGTGCCCGTAAGGCGACCGGGTCGAGCAATGGGGCGCCGCCCGCTTGTCCTAGCCGGGTCTCATGACGCCAGAAGAGCCAGGCCAGCAGCGGCATCCCGAAGAGCGACAGCCAGGACCAGAGCGGCCACCCGGCTTCGCGCCCCTCGATCAGCGGCACGAGCAGCGCGCCGAGCGTCAGCATCGATAGCACCATGCCGCCGAGATCCAGCCGGCGTGCGTCGCGGGCGCGCGTCTCCTTCAGCAGGGGAAGGCCGACCAGCAGCACGAGCATCGCCACCGGCAGGTTGACAAGGAAGATCGCCCGCCACCCCAGCCCCATGATATCCAGCGCGATCAGGACGCCGCCCAAGGCCTGCCCGACCACCGCGGCCAAACCGAAGATCGCACCATAGATGCCGAGCGCGAGCGGCTTCTCCTTCTCCGGGAAAATCGCCTGCACGGAAGCGAGTGCCTGGGGCGCGATCAAGGCGGCCGTTACGCCCTGCAGGGCGCGCCCGGCGACCAGCACCCAGGGCGACGAGGCCAGGCCGCACAGCGTTGAGGCGGCCGCAAAGCCGATCAGGCCGAGAAAGAACACACGGCCGCGACCGAACAGATCGCCGAGCCGCCCACCTGTCGTCAGGGTCACCGCATAGAGCGCGGCATAGGACGAAATGACGAGCTGCTCGGCGGAGGCGGAGGCGCCCAGGTCCCCCCGGATCGAGGGCAGCGCCACATTGACGATGAAGAAGTCGAGCGGCGGCAGGAACGCACCGACCAGCAGGATCACGAACATCGTCCAGCGCCGCGGCTCGGGCGGGGTGTCGCCGTCCCGCACCTTGGCGGTCGCAAGGGCCGCGGCTTCACATGTCGTCGCGCTCATCAGCGTGTTTCCGTTCTCGGACCCGAATTTTGGCGTTGCCGGTCGGTTCAGGCCGCCTCGTCGTGGGTGTCGAAGTCGGTGGCGATGGAGATGTCGCGCCAGGCAGCAATGTCGGCGCGGAAGGAGTCCAGCTTCTGCTCCGCGATCGCATGGGCACGCGGCCCGATCGGGAGATGCAGCGGCGGATGCTCGGCATCGACAGCCCGCAGCATCACAGCCACGGCCTTGGCCGGGTCGCCGGCCTGCCGGCCGTTGTTGGTCTCGCGGTAATGGCGTCTCGCTGGCACGGTCTCGGCATAGGCCGCGATCTCCCGCGCCGCAGTGAGCATCGAGCGTCCGAGAAATTCGGTGCGGAAGGGGCCGGGCTCGACGATGATCACTCGCACGCCGAGCGGACGAAGCTCCTGCGCGAGCGCTTCGGAGAGGCCCTCCACCGCAAACTTGCTTGCATTGTAGAAGCCGAAGCCGGCAGAGCCGGCGATCCCGGCACCGGAGGAGAGATTGACGATGCTGGCCCCGGCACGTTTGCGTAGTGCTGGCAGGGCAGCCCGGGTTGTCTCGATCAGGCCGAAGAGGTTCACCTCGAACATCGGACGGTATTCTTCGGGCTCACCCTCTTCGATCGCGCCGATAAAGCCGAAGCCAGCATTGTTGACGAGGACGTCGAGACCGCCGAACACGCTTTCGGCCAGAGCCACGGCCTTTGCGGCGTGGCCGGCGCGGGTGACGTCAAGGCAAATGCTGCGCACCGTCTCGGGATAGCGTTCGCCCAGCGATTTCAAACTATCCGTCGAACGGGCGGTGGCGACGAGGCGGTCGCCCCGCGCGGCGACGACTTCGGCTAGCTGCCGGCCCAAGCCCGACGAACATCCTGTAATCAGCCAGGTTTTCATCATGTCCTCCTTCAGCGCCCAGACCGGGGCGCGGCCTGAACCCGCCGCCATGAGCGGCCGGCGCGCCTTTCGTCTCCAGCGGGATGCGGGGAAAATAGGTGGTTGGATTTGTTCGAGAACTGACAGTACCGTACGACCTCTGTTCAGTTTCGTGGGTGGGGCGATGGAGTGGAGCGATGTCAGGATCTTTCTGGCCATAGCTCGTGCCGGCACGCTGGGTGCTGCCGCTCGCGCGCTTCATCTGAGCCATCCCACGGTCGGACGCCGTCTTCGGGCTCTCGAACAGGCCACCGGCCACACGCTGTTTCAGAGAACGGCCGACGGCTTCGTCCCGACGGAAGAAGGCAACGCCGTCATCGCTTTGGCCGAACAGATGGAGGAAGGAGCTCTGGCCATCGAGCGGCGGCTCGCCGGACAGGAGCAAGCCCTTCAAGGCACGTTGCGCATATCGTCGGCCGATTGGTTCGGCGCATACGTCCTGCCGCCGATCATCGACGACTATGCAAAGGCCTATCCCCAGGTCGATCTCGAAATTCTCACCGGCACTCGCCTATTCAGCCTCGCTCAACGCGAGGCCGACATCGCTTTCCGGATCGTCCCGTTCGACAACCCAGATGTGGTGCAGCGACGGCTGACCCGTCTGCCGTATGGGGTCTATGTCGCGGCGGGCTCGCCAGAGCCGGTGTATGGCGATGGAGCGGGCTTCCGGCTCATCACCCACGATACCTCAACCGGCCAGTTCCCGGATATCGCGTGGCTCACCGAGAGCTTTCCGAACGCGAAGCCGCTCCTCCGGTCGAACAATCGCAACGTACAGGGGCGGATGAGCCGCCAGGGCATCGGCATCGCCGTCCTGCCCCAAGTAGTCGGAAGTCAAATAGTGGGTCTTCGCGAGCTCGATCTGCCGGCAGAGCCACCCTCACGGGATATCTGGATGGGCTATCATCGGGACATTCGGCGCCTTCAGCGGCTGCGGGCCTTCATCACGGTTGTGACAGATCATATGAGCCGATTGCCGCTATGTCACACCAGTCGGCAATGACAATATATGGGTCACGCGCCTTTCGCATTGCACCAATTGCAGGCTCTGGTTCATTGCCCGGAAGCGGACCTTCGCGACACGGCGGCCTCCCGGCGGGCGGCTTTTGCTCCAACCCGCGCGCGTTCGACGGCCAGACGCACGGCCGCAGGCACCGGCTCGATGATCGGCACGGCAAAACGTGTTCGCAGCGCAGCAGCATGCACGGCCAGCGGCCCGCCACCGATAATGATCGCCTCGGCCGCATCCTCCGCGATGGCAATCCGGCAGGCCTGGGCGAGGCTCGTCTCCAGCAAGGCCGGCTGGCTCATGACGCTGGTGACATCGCCTTCGGTCAGCCGGACTCCGGCGAATTGATCGGCGTAACCATAATCCTCGACGAGCTTGCCGATCGCCGAGACCAGATCCGGCGTCGTGGTCACGATGGAGAAGCGCCGCCCATCCTGAACAGCCTCGAAGATCCCGGCTTCAGCTATGCCGGTCACCGGAATGGAAAGTCGATTCTGCAATTCCCGGAGTCCCGGATCGCCAAAGGCCGAGATGATGATGCCCGAATACTTCTCAGGGTCCGCACGTCTGGCGAGGCTGATGACCTCTGCCTCGCTCGCCGAAAGCTTTTCACTGTCCGAGATCAGCGACGCGCCGCTTGCGGCCGTCGCCCCCTCGACGAGCTGGTCGGGGTCAGCCGAACGCTGGGCGATATCGACCATCTCCTGAGTCGTCCTGCTGTTGGTATTCGGGTTGATGAGAAGAAGCGGCCTCATGGGATGGTCCTCGGTCGCGGAATGGGCGGTCGATCGGCTGCGCCGCAACCGCCCGGCCGATGTCCTAGATGATGCGCAATTTGCAGACGGTGATGTCGTTAGATGTCGAGCAGCTTCTCGACGTTGCCTTTGACGAGACGGTGGATTTCTTCCGAGGTGAACTCGAGATCGAGCAGCGACGAGATCAGGATTCGCATGCCCTCGACCGGCGTCGGCCCCGAACGGATGCCATAATCGGTGCCGATGACGAAATGCTCGAGGCCGATCTCCCGCATCTGCCTCGCCCAGGGCACGATGCCGCTGAACGCGTCGGGCGAGCTGGCGATCCCGGCGATCTCGTCGCGCCATTCGGGCTCGACGTAGTAATTGCTCCGCGGCAGCCCGCGATGGAACATCCAGTCGGAGACGCAGCCCTCGAGCAAGGCGCCCTTCCCTGCGAGCGCCTTCTGCTGCGCCGTCGTCAGCCTGACGCGGGCGGGATGCGCGACGACGATCTTCCTGATGCCGAACTCAACGGCGAGATCGACCAGCCGGATCGTTTCCTGCGCCGAGACATGGCCGGTATTGAGATGGACATGCGGATGATCGGCGATCAGCTGGAGGATTTCCGCCAGCTCGTCGGGAACCGAACCATCCAACGGAATGCGGACCGCACGAGAGAGCTCGTCCTTGGCGAACTTGGGATAGCGGTCCTTGAACAGGACCGGCTTGCCATCGACGAAGGAGCCCTCATGGCTCGCCATGAAATGGGTGCAGTGCGCGCCGAAATGCACGAATTTGGCGCCGGCGCCATAGTAAAGCGCGGTCTTGATGGCGCGCGGGTTAAGGCCGCCCAGATTCGACGTCAGGATGATCCCGCCGAAGATCTGGATCCCCGGAACCTGCCGGCTCACCAATTGAGCGGTACCGGTGCTGACGCCGAACGTATGGTCATAGAACATCAGCGCCTTCATGCCGGCCGCTTTGGCCTGCTCAGCGATCTGGAACGGATCCAGCCGCCCGGGGCAGGACTTCAGCCAGGGACCACCATGGATGTGGATGTCGGAGGTCCCACGGATCAGCACATCCGGCAAATCCATCGAGCGATCGAAATAGGTCTCGCCGGGAAGCTTCTGCGTCTCGCCGCCGGATGGCAATTGAACGGAACTCAAGGTCTCGTCTCCTCTCGTCAAAGATATCTTGGCCATCGGAGCCGGAGAGCAGCAATCGGCTTTCCGGCTCCGGTCGGCGCAGCAAACTCCGCGGCGCCTAGGCGATTGCGCGCCGCCTCATGGCGTCACCGCCGAACCGGCCCGCGGCGACAGGACGCCGGCGGTCGAGGCTGACTCCTTGCGGATGCAGAGGATGATCAGCATGACGGCGATCATCTCGACGCCGGCGATGATGTACAGGCCGGTGGAATAGCCGCCCGTCGCCGTCTTGATCGCGCCCAGCAATTGCGGGGCGAAATAGCCGGCGAGGTTGGCGATCGAGTTGATCATCGCCAGGCCCGCAGCCAGCGCCGTGCCCGACATGAAGCGCGGCGGCAGGTTCCAGAAGACCGGGATCGAGCCCATGGTTCCGGCCGCCGAGAGGGCGAGCGCGACGATCACGCCGATCGGGCTTCCCGCACCCTGGGCAAGCGCCGCGAGCACCAAGCCGGACGCACCGAGGGCAGCGGCACAGGCCGTATGCCAGCGCGATTCCTGCCGCCGCCCCGAGAGCCAGCTGTTCACCATCATGCCGAGCCAGCCGAACAGGAAGATCCCCGACATGATCCAACCGACGACCCTGATGTCCGTGTAGCCGGCCGCGGTGATCAGGCTCGGGCCATAGAAGAACAGGGTGGCGTTTCCGGAGATGATGCAGAACAGCGTCGGGATCAGGATCCAGATCGCGCGGGAGCGCAGCACCGCAGCAAAATTATGCTCGCGATGGGTGTTGTTCCTCGCTTCCTGCTCGAGCTCGAAGGCGACGTGGCCGCGCTCCTTGGCGCTGAGCCAGCTGGCATTGGCCGGCTTGTCGGTCATTACATAGACGGCCAGCAGGCCCAGGATGATCGAGGGGACGCCTTCGATGATGAACAGCCACTGCCAGTCCTTGGCGCCCATTAGGCCGCCGGTGGCGGTCATGATGTAGGCCGCCAGAGGGCTGCCGACCAAGAGCGCGATCGGAGACGCGGACATGATGATCGCGATCGCCCGGGTGCGCCGCGCCGCCGGCAGCCAATAGGTCAAGTAGAGGATGAGCCCGGGATGGAGCCCGGCTTCGAAGGCGCCCTGGAAGAAGCGAAGCACGTAGAAGTGCCAGGGCTGGGTGCAGAAGGCCATGAGCACTGAGGCGATGCCCCAGCCCACCGCGATCCGCATGATCGTCTTCGGGGCGCCGATCTTTTCCAGCACGAGATTGCTGGGGACTTCGAACAGGAAATAGCCCAGGAAGAAGATACCGGCGCCAGCGCCGTAGATGGCCTCGCTCCAGCCGAGATCGGTCAGCATGGTGAGCTTGGCGAAACCGACATTGACGCGGTCGATCCAGGCCAAGATGTAGACGATGGTGGCGTAAGGCAGGATACGGAACAGTATTTTTCGGAATGTTTCCGTTCGCTCGTCTGCAGTCGACATCGACGATGTCGTCGAGAATGGTATGCTCACAGCTATCCTCCCATAGCGATGCGCCTTGCGAAGGCCAGCCGCAAAGGCTGGCCTGCAATGCCCGAAATCAGCTCCGGTGCCGCTCCCGACGTCGTGCTGCCACTGAGACGGCAGCGTTTGTCTTGTTGCTTTCGACGCGGTCGCACCCTCGCTTGCGACATCGATATGAAAATCACTTTTCATATGACTCGTCTACAAAAATATTTTTCAAGCGAGCAAATCCGGAGACGTCCTTCAACAATCGCTTAAATCTCGCGTTTTCCGACGCTAAAACCCATACTGGCGGTTGCGCTCCCGCCGAAGATGATGGATTCCGTAAGCGAGTGGCTGAAATCAGTTTTCGTGAAAATCGCCTTTCATGAGGCAAGACGTGAAGCCTGCCGAAGACAAGTCCTTCCTCCAGCGCATCCGGCGCGAGCTGCATCAGATGCACCCGACCGAGCGGCGCCTGGCCAATTTCGTGCTGAGCTTTCCGGGGGAGCTGGCGAGCTACACCGCGTCCGAGCTGGCGCGGCTCGCGAATGTCTCGAACGCCACCGTGTCGCGCTTCGTGCAGCGGCTCGGATATACGAACTATGACGAGGCGCGCCGCCATGTGCGCTCCGAGCAGAGGTCGGGCGCGGCCCTGTTCAGGGTCGTGTCGCCGGTCGACGAACCCGACCAGATCCTGCACGCGCATCTCCACCAGGCGCACGCCAATATCGATCGCTCCTTCGAGACGATCTCGCTTCCGGAAATCGATGCGGTCGCCCAGGCCATGCTGTCAGCGCAGCGGGTCTGGATCATGGGGTTCCGGACCAGCCAGTCCTTCGCGACCTATCTGCACTGGCAGACGCTGCAGATCCTGGAGAACTCGTCGTTCATCCCCCAGTCCGGCCAGACCCTGGCCGAGCATATCGCCAGCATCCGCAAGGATGACTGCGTCATCATCTTCGGCCTGCGCCGGCAGATCCGAACCTTCCCGCGCATCGTCGAGCAGATCTCGAAGACCTCGGCCAAGATCCTCCTGATCACCGACGACGACAGCCGCAAAGCCCAGCCGGTCACCTGGCATTTCCGTTGCCAGACGGCAGCCTCCGGCCCGCTCTACAATCATGCGGCCGTAATGGTGCTAACCCATCTCTTGGCGACCCGGGTTCTCGACCTCGCCGGCGCGAGCCGGCGTCGACGCCTGTCGACGATCGAGACGCTCCACGACGCGCTCCAGGAAATGTGACAGCCCTCGCCCGGGGCCGCGCCGCTGCCGCGCCCGGAAGGAGCCGGGCGCATCCCATCGTCAGCCCAGCGTGCCGACTGTGCTCTCGACCGCCTCGACGATCGCGCCGGAGCGCCAGCGCCTGGCTGAACTCCGTCGCGTACCAGCGGCCGCCCTGGAGCGAGGGCGGGATGACCGAGCGCACCACGTCGAGCGCGGCGCAGCTGCCCATGGCGATCGGATAGCCTCTCACGAGGTCGTCGACGAGGCTGGCCTTGAGATAAGACGTCGGCAGCGACGCGCGCGATCACCGAGCGGCTCCCTCGAGTAGAAGGTCGAAATTCGTCGTCGCGATGGTTTGGGCCGCCCCACGATCCGCCAACATCATAAGCGCTTTGTGGATCGCTGACGGGTTCGTGGCGCCTGAACGTAGCTGGGTGCTCGCCGTCGTCGACGACTCCACACGCGAGTGCCTGGCGCTCGCGGGGGATAATCGGCAATCCCAACAGAAGGCTGTATTCGAGGGCCATCTGTGGCTGCGAGCCGACGCTCTGTGCGGAAGCGGAAGACTTGGTCGTGTCAGCCCAACTTGTCAGTTCGCCCAGAAGCGGACCTTCCGAGCGTCCGCTATTGCCCGGAACCGGACCTGGCGGGCGCATAAGTAAATTTGCCGTCCCCGCCCTTGCGCCGCTCAAATCCTGGCCGCAGCATCCGATGAGGGAGGACAATCCATGACAAAAAAGCGCACCGCCTTAATCGTCGCTAGCGTAGTGCTCTGTGCCCAGCCCGCCTTCGCTGACGTCAATGTCATCAGCTCGGGTGGCTTCACCGCCGCGTATAAAGAGCTGGTCCCGGCCTGCGAGTCGAAGATCGGCCAGAAGGTTGTCAGCGCTTATGGCGCCTCGATGGGCGCGGCGCCCGATGCGATTCCCAATCGGCTCGCGCGCGGCGAGCCGGCCGATGTGGTAATCCTGGCGGGCGACGCCTTCGACAAGCTGGTCGAGGACGGCAAGGGCCTGGCCGGCACCCGCACCGATCTCGCGCGTTCGGCGATCGGCCTTTCGGTCAAGGCGGGAGCGCCGAAGCCCGATATTTCGACGGTCGAGGCGCTCAAGAAGACGCTGATGGAGGCCAGGTCGATCGCCTATTCGGCCAGTGCCAGCGGCACCTATTTGTCCG
>Ga0209025_1001480_pt1 | contig 30536 bp, 22 predicted proteins | sample AraplaMF_Col_mLB_FD_184256 | JGI IMG/M metagenome (GOLD analysis project Ga0209025, IMG submission 184256) | Arabidopsis root microbial communities from the University of North Carolina, USA - plate scrape MF_Col_mLB (SPAdes) (version 2) | ecosystem: Host-associated > Plants > Roots > Endosphere... | reverse complement strand
TTTCGCCGGCCTTGATCTCCAGCGAGATGTCGTGCAGCTCGGGGGGCCAGCTCAGGCCCTGCACGCTGATGGCGGGCTGCGCCCAGGGCGAGGGGCCGGTTTTCGGCGGATAGGTCTTGGCGACGTCACGGCCGATCATCAGCTGCACCACCTCCGCATCGGAGCGGCTGCCGCTGGGAAAAGTATCCACACGCCGGCCGCTGCGAAACACCGAGCAGGTATCGGCCAGCGCCTTGACTTCATGCATGCGGTGCGAGATGAACAGGCAACCCACGCCGCGCGCGCGCAGCTGGAACAACAGCGTGTAGAGACGCCCCACGTCGTCGCTGCTCAGCGCGGAGGTCGCCTCGTCCAGGATCAGCAGGCGCGGCTGCGAGCTCAGCGCCTTGGCGATCTCTATCAGCTGGCGGCGCGACAGCGGCAGGTCCCGCACGCGCGCCTTGGGATGGATGTCGCCGCATCCCAGCATCTCCAGCAGCGCAAGGGCCTGTTCCTGCTGGGCCTTTGCGTCGATCAGCCCGTGCCTGCGCGGCGGCCGCGACAGGAAGATGTTCTCGGCCACCGAAAGATCGGGCACCAGCGACAACTCCTGGAACACGCAGGCGATGCCGTGGTCGCGCGCCGCATTGGGCGAAGCCAGGCTCACCTCAGCCCCCTCCATGAGGATGCGGCCGGCATCGGGCTGCACCACCCCGGCGATGGCCTTGATCAGGGTGGACTTGCCCGCGCCGTTTTCCCCGAGCACGGCGTGGATCTCACCGGCATGGCAGGTGAGATCCGCCCCCTCCAGCGCGCGCACGCCCGCATAGCGCTTGGAGATTCCCTGGAGTTGCAGCAAGGCCTCGGGCATGGCGCTTTCCTCAGGTGTTGCCTTCGCTCTGCTTCATGATGTCCGGCGCCGTAATGTTGATGTTGCACGGCGGGAACTCATTGGCCACATAAAAGGTGTCCGGCAGGTCGGGGTAGAAGTTTTTGCCCGGCGCCATCTGCGGGTATTCCACATAAGGAATGGGTACCGAGATGTACTGGGGCAGCTTCTGCCCTTGCAGCGCGGCAACGGCCGCCTTCAATGCCACTGCCACCAGGCCGGGGGACTGCGCGGCCGAAGCGCCTTTGAGTCCATCCTTGTGGTGCTCGTAGACCATCTTGCGAAAACCGTTCTCTCCTTCGGCGCCAATCGGCACAAAGGGATGCTTGGCCTCGATGAGCGCGCGCACCGTGCCGTTGGAGCCGGCCTGCGTATAGATGCCGCTGAAACGGCCATGCACGGCGATGGCGTCCGCCGCCACTTTCTGGGAAGTGCCGTCGTCCCAGTTGCCGACCACCTCGACGATCTGCAGGCCCTTGTGCTTTTCCATAACCTCGCGAAAGCCCAGGTGCCGGTCGCGGTCGACGGAATTGCCCGGCAAGCCGCGGATTTCCAGCACCTTGCCGCTGGTGGCCCCGTTCTTCTCCAGCCAACGCCCCATGAGGCGGCCCATCTCGAACTGGTCTTCGTTGACCTGGATGACCTCATCGGTGTCCAGCACGTTGTCGAAGGGGATCAGGACTACGCCCGCATCCTTGGCGCGCTTGATCACCGGCTTGAAGGACGTCGGCGACACCGCGATGGTGAGGATGGCGTCAAAGCCCGCATTGATGAAGTTGTCGATGGCACCCAGTTGCGCGGCAACGTCGGTGCCGGTGGAGACCACCTTCAGCTCCTTGATGTGGGGCTTCATGTCGGGCGTCGCCGCATAGGCCTTGAGCGACTTGATCATCTGGATGCGCCAGCTGTTTCCCGCGTAGCCGTTGGCCAGGGCGATGCGGTACGGCCCTTTTTTGGCCGGGTACTGGATGGTCTTGGTGCTGGAGGAAAAAGGCTTGAAGCAGGCGGGCTCATAGGTCTGGGCGCCCGCCGTTCCCGCGATACCGGCCAGTGCTGCGCCCGCGCTGGCGGCAAGAAGGTCTCGTCTCGTATGCATGGTTGTCTCCTGTTATAAGGTGCCGGCCTGGCGGCACGAATGCGGTCGCGAAACCGCACGGGTTAATCGTAGTGAGCGGCGACTCCCAGGCCGGTTGCTCTGGTCACCCTACGAATGGCAAAACCGTTTCAAAGCCGAGCGGCCATTGTTAGTACTTTCGGTTGGGGAACTCTTTGGCCGCAACTTCCGCGGGGAATACCCCTTCGATCGACTTGATCCAGCGCGGCAGGGTCTGGCCGGCGGCGGCCTTGGCCGCGGCCTCCATCAGCTGTGGGCCCAGAAGCGGGTTGCATTCCACGCTCACGTTCATCTTGCCGGCCATCATGGCCTCGAAGGCGCCCTTCACGGCATCGACGCCGATGACCAGGACGTCCTTGCCCGGCTTGAGGCCCGCCTCTTCGATCGCCTGGATCGCGCCTATGGCCATGTCGTCGTTGTGCGCATAAAGCACGTTGATCTTTTTGCCCTCGGCCTTGAGGAAAGCCTCCATCACTTCCTTGCCCTTGGCCCGCGTGAAGTCGCCGGTCTGGGAACGGATGACCTTGTAGCGCGGGTTCGCCTTGATGACTTCATCAAAGCCCTTCTTGCGGTCAATCGCAGGATCGGACCCCACCGTTCCCTGCAGTTCGACGATGTTGATGGTTCCGGTACTGCTCTTCGTGTTTTCGAGAAGCCAGTTCGCCGCACGGCGGCCTTCCTCGACAAAGTCGGAACCTATGAAGGTGGTCCAGGTGGACGGGTCCTTCACCACCACGTTGCGGCTTTCCAGGATCACGGGGATCTTCGCGGCCTTGGCCTCCTTGAGCACCGTGTCCCAGCCGGTGGTGACCAGCGGCGCGAGGATGATGACGTCCACCTTCTGGGTGATGAAGGAGCGGATCGCCTTGATCTGGTTTTCCTGTTTTTGCTGCGCGTCGGAAAATTTCAGTTCGTGGCCGGCCGCTTTGGCCGCCGCCTTGACCGAATCGGTGTTGGCGGTTCGCCATTCGCTTTCGGCGCCGGTCTGGGCAAACCCGATCACCAGCTTTTTGCCGGCGGATTGGGCATGGGCAGAAGGGCTGAACGCCAGCACAAGGCCTGCGCCGGCCAGAACCGCCGTGAATGCGCGTCGCTGAAACTGTCTCATGTTCATGTCTTGTCTCCTCAAGTTGATTTTTTCAAGCGTGCCGTCACTCGATTCTTCTGTTTATCTGTTCCTCCCGGTGCGGCAGCGGGAGGAACGGTGCTCCTATCCGGGGTACCAGACGACCCGAGGCTCGTCAGCGGGGCGTTGATAAGCCCACGCGGCCTCCACCAACCGCGCCATGTCGTAGCGCGGTCGCCAGCCCAGGAGGAATTTCGCCTTGCTGTTGTCCAGCCATGTCGAGTGGTAGGGTGTGGGCACCGGCACCAGCGGCACACCGCGCGTGCGTGCCAGGTAGTCGCCGAGATCGCCGTAGTCGACCGGCTCATCCATGCAGATGTTCATGCGCTGGTGCCGGGCTTGCGGCGCATCGAGCGCCAGCAACAACGCGTCCACCAGGTCGTCCACATGCACGAAGTTGCGCTTGACCGGCTTGCCTTGCAGGTCCAACATGACCGGAACGGCCCCCGAAGCCACATAGTCGCGCGCACGGGACGGCCCGACCAGTTCGTGCCAGCGGGGACCGCCAAAGACGTCGTCACCGAAGGACAGGGAGTAGCGGAAGTCGTCCTTTTCCATGATCCACGGCGCACGCAGGCAGCAGCCGTTGAGCCCATACTGGATCTGGTATTGCTCCAGCATGACTTCTTCCAGCACTTTGGACAGTGCATAGCAGCCCGGGTAGGCGCTGTGCGGCTGGCTCTCCACGACCGGAACGGTGTGCCGGTAATAGAAATGGCCGACCGCGGCATCTCCGCCCACGAGCAGGAACTGCCGCAATGCCTTGCTCGCGCGGCACTCCTCAAGCAGCCAGAACATGCCTTTGACGGCTACGTCCATCACATCGTCCGGCGTTTCCTTGCTGGTCGCCAGGTGCAGCACATGCGTGGCGCCTTCCAGTGCACGGTGAACGTCGGCACGATTCTGTATGGAGCCTTGCACCGATTCCACGCGGGGATGCGGGGGCAGGCTTCGCTTGTGGCACAGCGCACGAACCCCGAAACCGTCATAACGTTCATCGCCCAGCAGCCGGGCGATGAACGCCTGCCCGACTTTGCCGGTCGCGCCCGTCACCAGGATGAGATCACGAGCCGCCGCGGTGTTCATGTCCATCCACCGTCAATAACCAGGTCCTGCGCGGTCATCATGCTGCTGTCGTCGGAAGCGAGAAAGAGCACGGCGCGGGCGAGGTCCGCGGGCGACAGTTCACCGGGCAGGCATTGCGCCTTGGCCAGTTCGATCTTCGCTTGCGGCGTCACCCACAGCCGCAGCTGCTTTTCGGTCATGACCCATCCCGGCACAACCGTGTTGACGCGAATGTGATGGGGGCCGAAGTCGCGCGCAAGGCTGCGAGTGAGTCCCTGAGCCGCCGACTTGCAGGTGGTGTACACCGGCATCCCGCCCACCTTGACCATCCAGCTCACCGAGCCGAAATTGATGATCGAGCCTCCGCCCAGGGCTTTCATGTCCTTGAAGACTTCCTGCGCGGCGAAAAAGTAGTGCTTCAGATTTACCGCGACGCCGGCATCCCATGACTCAGGTGTCGTTTCTTCAATGAGATGGCGCTCGTCGTTCGCCGCGTTGTTCACCAGCACCTGGATGGGCCCTATGCGCTGACGAAGGGCGCCAATGGCGCTGCGCAAGCGGGGAATGTCCGTGACATCGCATTCTTCAAAATGGACGCCGCGCAGCCCTTCGCGCTCCAGCCTGGCCAGCAATGCCCGGGCGCCTTCGGCGTCGATATCCACAAACCCCACCTTGGCGCCTTGCGCGGCAAAATGCTCCACGAGGGCCGCGCCTATCCCGGTCGCGCCGCCGGAGATCAGCACGCTCTTGCCGTCAAGACTCGGATAGCGGGTTGGCTCAGTCATCGAGTTCCTCGTTGGTTTGCCCAAATGCCGTTTGCTTTTCGCGCACGCGGAAACGGCGTCTTCGTTTGCCGTCGACGCCGGTATGCCGTGGCGAAGCCATGCGATGGGGCCGGCCCCATCCGCATCAATATCAACAGAGTGGCGATGCTAGCGGTTGCGCCGCCACAGCAGCTTGCGAAATTGCCGAGCGCGGGTTATGAAATTTCTTTCTGCATCGCAGCAATTGGCGCAATGTGCCAAGATCAGCCCTTCATGAACAAAAGCCCAACCATGCGCCAGTTCAACCGGACAAGCGGCCCCGCGGTTCTGCGTGTGGCCCTGCTGTTCCATGCCAGCAAGGTTTACGACCGCGAGATTCTTGTCGGTATCGGTGACTATGTGAAACAGACGCGCATGGCCTGGGACCTGTTCCTGGAAGAGGACTTTCGTTTTCGATTGGACGGCATCCACGAGTGGGAGGGCGACGGCATCATTGCGGACTACGACGACCCCGCCGTCGCACGAGCCCTCACAGGCGCCCACGTCCCTGTCATCGCCATCGGCGGCTCGTACGAAGACCCCGCCTCCTATCCTGGGCAGGTGCCTTATGTGGCCACCGACAACCGTCTTCTCGTGGCGCGCGCGCTTGAGCACCTGGTGGAAGCGGGTGTGACACGCTTCGCCTGCTACAGCCTTCCGGAATCGCCGCTCAACCGCTGGGCGCAGGAACGCGAAAGAGCCTTCTCGGCATGGCTGGCGCGCGACGGTGCTTCAGGCGAGATCCACCGCGGCCTGGCCACCAGCGCCCCGACATGGGGGAGCGCCACCAAAAAACTGATCGCCTGGCTGGACAGCCTGCCCAAACCGATCGGCATCGTCGCCGTGACCGACGCGCGGGCGCGCCAACTGCTGCAGGCCTGCATCGTCGCCAACATCGCCGTGCCCGACGAAGTGGCGATCATCGGCATCGACAACGACACGCTGGGCCAACATCTCACACGCATCGAACTCAGTTCCGTGAGCCAGGGCACGGCCGAGATGGGCCGCCGGGCGGCGCAACTGTTGCACCAGGCGCTGAGCGGCTCGCCGGTGCGCGGCGCCCGCGTGGTGGTGCCGCCGGCCGATGTGCACAGCCGGGCATCGACCGCGCGCAATGTGCAGCACAGCCCGCCGGTGATGCGCGCGCTCTATTACATACGCCAGTACGCCTGCCAGGGCATCAAGACCGAGCAGGTGGCCGAGATGATGGGCATGTCGCGCTCGTCGCTGGAGATGTACTTTCGCCGGGACCTCAAACGCTCGGTGCACGACCAGATCCTGCAGCGCAAGCTGGAGCATTGCTTCGAACTGCTGGCCCACACGGACACCGGCATCGCGGAGATTGCGCTGGCCTCGGGCTTTCGCTCGGTGCAGTATTTGAACGCCGTGTTCAGGCGCGAAGTGGGTTCAACACCGGCGGTGTGGCGAGAGGCGAGGCGGGAAACTGAAGCGCTTTGAGCTGCGCAACTTCCCGCAACCGCTTCAAGGATGCCAGCGGGAGACTGCGGCCGGTGTTGCCGCCGACCGGCTCCCCGCCAGCGCGTAAGAGAGCTGGTTGGCCGCCTGGATCACGAGCTTTGCGTGCTTCTCAAGCTTTGCACGGGTGAGGCGTGAACTCGGGCCGGAGATGCACATCGAACCCAGCAGCCGCCAGTTGAGCCCGAACACGGGGGCAGCCACACTGGCCACCTCGGCCTCGCGCTCGCCCAGGGAGAGGTGGTAGCCGCATTTGCGGATGGATTCGTAGGGCTCACCGGCCGCACCGCTGAAAGCCAGGATCACCCGTCCGGGCGCGCCCTTGTCGAGCGGAAGCCGCTCTCCGATGCGCACGTTGTGCCGAACCGATTGCGGCCCCTCCACGCGCGCCACGCAGGATCGGATGCCGCCCTCGCGCACGTAGAACGAAGCGCTTTCGCCTGTGTCCTTCACCAGCTGGTGCAGCGCCGGCTCGACGACGTTGTTCACATCGAAGCCAGCCTGGTAGCGCGCGCCCAGCCATCCGGCGGCCGGGCCCAGTCGCCACTGCCCGTCTTCGGTCTGCACCATGTAGTGCGACAGGGCCAGGGTGCGGGCCAGCCGCAGGGCGGTGGTTTTGTGCATGCCGGCGCGCCGGCTGACTTCCGCCAGTGAGAGCGTGGACTCTCCCACCTCGAAGGCCTCCATCAGCGAGAGGGCGCGCCGCACGGCGATCACGCCTTCGGCTTTTTCTTCAGTCTGCGGCTTGGTCATCGCGTTGCGCATGTTGCACCATGGTTCACTATACGAAACGCCATTGTATTGAGTGCAACGTCAATCCAGAATTCGCCAAAAGCTGCACGTTCTGCCCCGTGCGGCCAACACAACGATCCAGGAGACAAAGACATGCAGTTTTCCCGCCGTGCCGCGGCCGTCCTCGCTGCCGCCGTTTTACTAGCGCCCGCCGCTCATGCACAGGCCTGGCCCACCAAGCCCATCCGTTTGATCGTGCCCTTCACGCCGGGCGGCGGCACCGACCTGATCGCCCGCGAAGTGGCGAACAAAATGGCGGGGTCGGGCTACAACTTCGTGATCGACAACAAGCCCGGCTCCGGCGGCAACCTCGGCGTCGACGCGGCGGCCAAGGCGCCCGCGGACGGCTACACACTGGTGCTGGGCCAGACCAGCAACCTGGCCATCAACCCGACGCTGTATGCAAAGCTCCCGTACGACCCCGTCAAGGACCTGACCCCGCTCAGCCTGGTGGCAAGCTCGCCTCTCCTGATCGCCACGGGGGCGGATTCCCCCTACCGCACGCTCGCCGACGTGGTGAAGGCCGCCAAGGAAAATCCCGGCTCGCTCAACTACGCCACCTCCGGCAACGGCACAGTGGGCCACCTGGCGATCGAGTCCTTTCAGAAGGCCGCGGGCATCAAGCTGACGCATGTACCGTACAAAGGCGCGTCGCAGGCCGCGACCGACGTGATCAGCGGACAGGTGCAGTTGCATGTCTCGTCGATTCCGACGCTGCTCGGCCACATCAGGAACGGGAAGATGCGTGCGATCGCCGTCACCTCGCTCAAGCGCGCCGACGAACAGGCGCAAGTACCGACGGTGTCCGAATCAGGCTACAAGGACTTCCAGGCCGTGACCTGGTTCGGCATCCTCGGCCCCGCCAACATGCCCAGGGACGTCGCCGCCAAACTGAGTGCCGACATCAACAAGGCGCTGAAGGACCCCGTGCTGGCGAAGAAGCTGCGCGACCAGGGAGCCAATGTCGAAGGCAGCTCGGCCGAGCAGTTCGGCAAGCTGATCCGTGACGACATCGTCCGCTGGGGAAAGCTCGTCAAGGAATCGGGCGCCAAGGCGGACTGAGACCATTGCGGCTGCCGGGGCCTGCGCGCAACTCTTTCACATCGCACTCACTGAATACGGTTCAATTATTTTTCTTCAGGACACTTTCATGACACAAGACATCATCCGTGACTTTGAGCGCGTTGCTCCCGAGCTGGTGCGACAGGCATCCGAATACCAGGCGGCGATCCTGGCCGACGTGAACGGCCGCCGCGGGGCGCTGCACGGCCGCATCGCGGCGCTGCGCCCGCGCATGAAACTGGCCGGCCCGGCACTGACCGTGGACGTTCGCCCCGGCGACAACCTGATGATCCACGCGGCGATCGCCCTCGCGAAACCCGGCGACGTGCTGGTCATCGACGGCAAGGGTGACCAGACCGCGGCACTCATGGGCACGATCATGATGGCCGCATGCAGGCAGCGCGGTATCGCCGGCGTGGTGATCGACGGCGCAGTGCGTGACAGCCTCGAGATCGACGAGATGGACTACCCGGTGTTCTCGCGCGGCACCAACCCCAACGGCCCCACCAAGAACGTGCCCGGCCGCATCGGCCACCCCATCTCCATCGGCAATGTGGCCGTGCGGTCCGGCGACCTGGTGGTGGCCGATGCCGACGGCGTGGTCGTGATCGAACGCGGACGCGTCGAAGCCCTGTTGCCGCTGGCCCGCAGAAAGGTCGCGGACGAGTCGGCCCGCATTGCGGCGGTCAAGGCGGGGAACACCACGGCGGCCTGGCTGGCGGGCGCGCTGCGCGCCGCCGGCGTGCTGAAGGAAGGGGAAAGCCTGTGAGCCGCCGGGCCACCCCTGGGCTCATAGCCTCGCAGCCCGAAGGGCGGAGGGTAGTCCTGTGAGCAGGCGCGTCATTGTCGTCACCGGTGCGGACCTGGCGCCGCAAGCGATTGAGTTGCTGAAGGATTTCGAGATCATCTATGCGGGCAAGACACCGCAGGAGGCGGACCTCGTCGCGCTGTGCAGCGTGCATGACCCGGTGGCGATCATCGTGCGCTATGGCCAGGTCGGTGCGGCGGTGATGGACGCCGCGCCATCGCTGCGGGTGATCTCCAAACACGGCAGCGGCACCGACACCATCGACCAGCATGCGGCCAAGGCGCGCGGCATCGAGGTGCGGGCGGCCGCCGGAGCCAACGCAGCGGCCGTGGCCGAACAGGCCCTTGCGCTGCTGCTGGCATGCGCCAAATCCGTGGTTCAACTCAATGAACGCATGCACGCGGGCCACTGGGACAAGGCCACTCACAAAAGCATCGAGCTGCACGGCCGCACCATCGGCCTGATAGGCCTGGGTGCGATAGGGCAACGCTTTGCGCGCATCTGCGACGCCATGGGCATGAAGGTGATCGGCTTCGACCCCTTCGCGCGAAACCTGCCGCCCTGCGTACGCGCGGTGGATCTGGATACGATCTGGCGAGAATCCGACGCGATCTCACTGCACTGCCCCCTGACACCCGAGAACCGCGGTATGGTGAGTGCGCGCGCGCTGCAGGCCTGCAAACGCGGCGTGCTGCTGGTGAACACCGCGCGCGGCGGTCTGGTCGACGAAGCCGCGCTGCTGGACGCCATGCGTTCAGGCCGGGTCGCGGCCGCCGGCCTGGACAGCTTCGCAGTGGAGCCCATGGCGGCGCCCCACCCCTTCCATGGCCAGCCCAACATCGTCCTCAGCCCGCACATCGGCGGCGTGACGGGTGATGCGTACATCAACATGGGGATGGGCGCCGCGCAGAATGTACTGGCGGTGCTGGGGCAGCGCGCTCCGGGATAAGACCAGCTGGTCTCCCCATGCCGCAACTCGCCTCTTCCGGGACTGCACCGACGGTGACGCGCATGTCGCCGGGCGCACGTTTGGCCGCGCCGCCGGGCTTGCGGAAATTCCTGTCCTTGCGGGATTTTGAGACAGCCGCCCGGCGCCACCTGCCGCGCCCGCTCTTCGAATACATCGCCGGTGGCGCGGAAGACTCGGCCTCGTTGCACGATAACCGCGCGGCATTCCGGGAGTTCGGTTTCGTCACGCGGGTGCTGCGCAACGTGTCCGGCCGCAACCAGGCAGTCGAGCTTTTCGGGAGGCGCTACACATCACCGTTCGGCATCGCGCCCATGGGCATCAGCGCGCTCAGCGCGTACCGCGGCGACCTGGTGCAGGCCCGCGCCGCTGCGGCCGAAGGCGTGCCGATGATCATGAGCGGCTCCTCACTCATCCCGCTGGAAGAGGTGATTGCCGCGGCCCCCGAGACGTGGTTCCAGGCTTATCTGCCCGGCGAGACCGCGAAGATCGAAGCCTTGATCGATCGCGTCGACCGCGCCGGGGTCAAGACGCTGGTGCTGACGGTGGACACCGCCGTGCTCGCCAACCGCGAAAACAACATCCGCGCAGGTTTTTCCACGCCGCTGCGGCCGGGCTTGCGCCTGGCGTGGGAGGGAGTCACCCACCCGCGCTGGACGATAGCGACCTTTCTGCGCACGCTCGTTACCCACGGGATGCCGCACTTCGAGAACTCGTACGCAACCCGGGGCGCCCCCATCCTCTCGTCGCGGGTGGCGCGCGACTTCGGGGCGAAGGACCACCTGGATTGGGAGCATCTGGCGCTGATCCGCCGCAAGTGGAAGCGCACCTTGGTGATCAAGGGCATCATGAACCTCGAGAACGCACGAAAAGTGCGCGACATGGGCGCCGACGGCCTCATCGTGTCGAACCACGGCGGCCGCCAGCTTGACGGGACCGTTTCGCCGCTGCGCGTGCTTCCGGAAATCGTCCAGGCCGTGGGCGGCGACTTCCCCGTCATGATGGACTGCGGCATCCGGCGCGGCACGGATGTCCTAAAGGCACTCGCACTCGGCGCCAGGTTCGTGTTTGTCGGGCGCCCCTTCAACTATGCGGCGGCCGTCGCCGGCGAAGAGGGCGTGCGCCATGCGATTCGCATCCTCGCGGACGAAGTCCAGCGGGACCTGGGCCTGCTCGGCCTGATATCGATTTCAGAAGTGAAGGACGCACAGCTGCGTGAGCTGCCCTGCCGTAGTCACCCTGCGCATCTGCAGACATGAAGAAAAAAAATGAATTCGCGCGACCTTGATCGCGTTCCAACTCGTGTGGCTTCGCGCGCTTGGATCGTCGGGTCGTTGAGACTTCCCATTGGGACGCCCGGAAAATGACTGTTGTTGAAGCACAGTCTGGAGTACAGACGTGCGTAGCCGCAAATACGGGACTGGCTGATTTGGTGGGATTTGGCGAGACCGTCTGAGCCGCCTCTTAGGCTAAGCCCTTGATTTGCAAGGGCTGTGGGCTGCAGGAATCGCTTGAGATGGGAATTTGGTGGCCTGGGGCGGAATCGAACCACCGACACAAGGATTTTCAATCCTCTGCTCTACCGACTGAGCTACCGGGCCTGAGCCTTAGATTATATATCACCTGAGAGGGCTGCCCGCTGGGGGCCGGCCGAAAGCTCAGATGCCGCGTTTTCCACGGGTCAGGTCGACGCCCAGCTGCTTCAGTTTGCGGTAGAGGTGGGTGCGTTCCAGGCCGGTTTTCTCCGCGACGCGGGTCATGGAGCCGCCTTCCTTGGCGAGGTGGAATTCGAAATAGGCTTTCTCAAACTCGTCGCGTGCATCGCGCAGGGGCTTCTCAAGCAGGAAGCTTTGGGTGGCCTGGGGGCCGAGGTCGACGGGCGCCGGCAAAGTGCCGCCGGTCATCACCGCTTCCACCGTGAGGTCGGCCAGGGGTAGCGCGGCGTTGCCGCTCACGGCGGCGGGCTTGCGCGGAGCGGTTTTGCTCAGGCCCTGCTCGACGGCCTTTAGCAGCTTTTGCAGGGTGATGGGTTTTTCAAGAAAGGCCATGGCGCCAATCTTGGTAGCCTCGACGGCGGTGTCTATGGTGGCGTGGCCGCTCATCATGATGACGGGCATGCTGAGCAAGCCGCTGGAGGACCACTCCTTGAGCAGCGTCACGCCATCGGTATCGGGCATCCAGATATCGAGCAGCACCAGGTCTGGCCTGGAACGGCCGCGTGCGGCACGGGCCTGGGCCGCGTTCTCGGCGAGCTCGACCTGATGCCCTTCGTCATTGAGAATTTCTGAGAGAAGGTCGCGTATGCCCAGCTCGTCGTCGACCACCAGAATATTTGCCATGATTGAATTGCTGCCTGCCTGTTGTTGCGATGCCGTGCGGATCTTGAAATTGAAGTGTTACTGAATGTGTTGTTAAGCCACAACTGCAAATGATAACGACACTTGCGCACCTTGCACGGCGCCGTCCACCAAGCGGTTGGAAATATCGATACGCGCCCCGTGCTCGTCGGCGATTTTTTTGACTACCGCCAGCCCCAGCCCCGTGCCCTTGACCTTGGTGGTGACGTAGGGCTCGAAGGCGCGCTTGAGAATGTGCTCGGGGAAACCGGTGCCTTTGTCGCGCACGCTCAGGCGCACACGCCTGGAGGTTTCGGAGTACTCAGTCTTGAGGGTGACGAGCGCACCCTCCTTGCCTTCCTGGGCGTCCTGCGCATTTTGCAGCAGGTTGTGGATGACCTGGCGCAGTTGCTGGGCATCACCCTGGATCAGCGGGGCCTTGGGGTCGAGTTCGGTGACGACGGGCACGGCGGCCGCGGCATCGCTGCGCCGCCCGCCGTGGCCGTCACTGTGGCTGTCATGCAGGTAGAGCTGCATCACGTCGGCGACCAGGGCATTGAGGTCCACCGGCTTGAGTTCGGCGGCGGGCAGGCGTGCGTAATCGCGGAACTCGTTGACCAGCCGCTTCATGGCGTCGACCTGGTCGACGATGGTCTTGACGGACTTGGTGAGCAACTGCTGTTCGGGCTCGCCGACCTTGCCGGTGAGTTTCATTTCAAGGCGTTCGGCCGACAGCTGTATGGGTGTGAGCGGGTTCTTGATCTCATGCGCCAGCCTGCGTGCCACCTCGCCCCAGGCCTGGGCGCGCTGGGCTGAAACCATCTCGGAGATGTCGTCAAACACCAGCAGGAATTCCTCGGTGCCAGGCATCTTGGCGCCGCGCGCGATCAACGTGATGGCGTTGTCGGGCGCGCCGGGCATGGCCGCGTTGAGCTCGAAGGACTGCTGCCAGTGCTCCAGCCCGTGCGCAGCACCGTCGCTGAGGTAGTCGGCGAACTGGGCCAGCACGTCTTTGGCGAATATGCCCAGCCCCGGCACCTCGCCCAGCGACTGGCCGTGGTAGGCCGCCAGCGGTGCCCGCAGGATGCGCGTGGCGCCCGGGTTGCTGGACTGTATGCGGCCGCGCACATCCAGCACGATGACACCGGCCGTGAGGTTGTCCAGGATGATCTGCAGGTTGGCGCGCGCTGCGTCCACCTGGCTCATGCTGCGCTGCACTTCTGATCGGGCATCGGCCAGCTGCTGCGTCATGTCGGCGAAAGAACGCGTGAGGCCGCCGAGCTCGTCCTTGCCTTGCAGCGCGGCCTTGGGCGTGAGGTCGCCCTGGGCCACCTGGCGCACGCCCTCGGCCAGCACCAGCAGCGGCTTGGCCAGCTGGTTGCCCAGCAGCACCGCCAGCAGCACCGCGCCGAACACGGCAAGGAACAGGCTGAGCGTGAGCGTGCCTATGTACATCTTGCGCAGGCCGCCGCGCGCCAGGGCTCGCTCCTGGTATTCGCGGTTGGCTTCCTGCACGGCGACGGCATTGGCGACCAGGCCTTCAGGCAGGAGTTGGGTGACCTGTAAAAAGCGTGCATCGCCGAGCACGTTCACATTGGGGCTGTTGACCACCGCGACGGCCTTGACGCGCGGCGCGTTGCCGGCGTTGAACGAGGGGCCGCCGGCGCCGGCCGTCAACTCACCGTTGCCGGCGGACACCACCTCGTCCAGGCCCTCGATCTGCGTGACGACCCGCTGCGTGCGCGCGTTGCGCAGCTGCTGCACCGAGGGGCGCTCGGGTTTGAGCAGGAAGCGCGAGTCGCCGGCGCTGGCGATCACCTGGCCCGAGGAACTCCAGAGCACCACGTCGCTGGCCTGCAGCTGGTCGCGCAGGCGCTCAAGGGCCAGGCCGGCCATGGCGTCGGGCGTTTCGGCGATTTGCGTGGCGGCCTGCCGTGTCTTGTTGCCGAGATCGGCGGCCAGCGTGTCCAGCGTGGCGCGGCCCAGGTTCAGGCCTGCGGCGAGGGCCCCCTCGACCTCCACGTCGAACCAGCTTTCGATGGAACGCGAGACGAACTGGTAGGACACCACGTAAATCATCAGGCCGGGCACCAGGCCGACCAGCGCGAAGATGGCCGCGAGCTTGACCAGCAGCCGGCTGCCGAAACGGCCGCGGCGCAGCCGCAGCAGCAGGCGCACGACGATCCAGCCGATCACCAGCAGCAGCAAGCCGGCGACGGCGATGTTGAGCACCAGCAGGAGCGCGTAGTTGCGTTCGTAGAGCTCGCGGTTGCCGGTGGCCTGCGTCAACAAAAACATCAGCACCAGGCCCAGCGCCACGATGGTGCCTATGCCGACGCCGACCGTCCAGCGAAATGCCTTGCTGCTCTTGAGCGAGCCGCCGCTGACCTGCAGATTCACTTGGTGGCCTCGGTACCGGGGGCCGCAGGGGCGGCCTGGGGCGCGGCGGGCTCCATGCGGAGCCGGTCCTTGACCTGCGCCGATATATTCCAGTCCCGCTGGCCGGCCACGCCGATCTGGAAGGGGCGCGGCAACTGGGACAGGTCCAGCCTGAAGCTGAAATCCAGTTTGTAGGAAGCGTCAGGATCCACATCGGCGGCGTCGGCGATCTTCCAGCGCGCTACGCGCTGGATGGCCGACAGGGCCTCGGGCAGGGTTTCGTAGTTCTGGTTCAGGGTGGCGCGCAGGCCGGAAGAGCTGGCAATGAGGCCCGAAGCAATATTGACGCGCCAGCGGCGGGTCAAGGGCTGGTAGGCCAGGCGTATGGTGCGGGTGGCGCTGGCAACGCGCGGGTCCGTCCAGTACCAGCGGTCGCGGTAGATGTCGGCCTCGGCCACAAAAAACAGCGGGATGCCCTTGAGCAGGGCGTCTTCGACCACCGGCGGAAGGTCAAAGCGGACCAGGGCCGACAGGTGCACCCCGTCTTCGCCGCGCTCCACGCGCAATTGCGTGATCTCGGTAGCCGAGGCCGGCGCGCACGCCCAGGCCAGCAGTACGCACAGGCAGGCGCCCAGCAGCCAGCGCACGACGGCATGCCCCGGCCGCCGGCAGTCAGCGGCCGCTTTTTTCAAGGAGTGCGTAATAGAAACCGTCGTGCTCACGCATCAAATTGTCCGGGAAGACCGTCGCTTTCACGCCACTTTGCGGGAGTAAATGGCCTGGCGAGGGCTTTAATAGGGCATCGGTGTGGTGCGCAAGAAACGTTTGCATCTGCTGATCCCCTTCCGCGCGGAAAACCGAGCAAGTGCAGTACAACAGGCGCCCTCCGGGCTTGAGCAGGGGCCAGAGCGCCTGGAGCAGCTTCGCCTGGATGGCAGCGAGCTGGGCGATGTCAGTCGGCCGCCGCAGCCAGCGCACGTCGGGGTGGCGCCGCACGATGCCGGAGGCCGTGCAAGGCGCGTCCAGAAGAATGCCGTCATACGGCCGGCCGTCCCACCAGCCGTCGGGTTTACCGGCGTCGCCCACGCGGATTTCGGCCTGCAGGCCCAGGCGCAGCAGGTTCTGCGCGATGCGCTCGCAGCGCCGGGCATCGATCTCCAGCGCCATCACCTCGCAATCGGCCAGTTCCAGCAGGTGGGCGGTTTTGCCGCCCGGGGCGGCGCAGGCGTCGAGGATATGGAGCCGGGCGCCGCCCTCACCGGGTTTCGCGAGTTCCTGCAGCAGCAAGGGCGCCGCAAGCTGCGCGGCGGCATCCTGCACCGAAAAATGGCCCTGGGCAAAGCCAGGCAGGCTGGGCACGGGGCGCGCCGCGGCCAGAACGACCCCATGCCGTCCCACAGGGGAAGCGTCTATCCCGGCCGCTGCCAGCGCCAGCAGGTAATCGGCCTGCGTTGTTTTGCGTTCATTGACGCGCAGGACCAGCGGCGCGCGGCTGTTGTTGGCCTGCAGGATGGCCTGCCACTGCCCGGGATGGTCTTTGCGCAGCCGGTCTATCCACCACTGCGGATGGTTCCACACGGCTTGGGGGCTTTTTTCGGTTCGCGCCACCAGCTCGTCGCGTTCGCGCAAGAAGCGGCGCAGGCAGCCGTTGAGAAAACTGGCCTGGTGCCGGGTGGCCTCGCCGCGCTTGGCCGCTTCAACAGCCTGGTCGACCAGGGTGTGGGAGGTGTAAGGCGCACCCTCCTCCGTCCAGGCCAAGGCCAGGGCCACGCACAGCAAGGCGTCCGCCTCTGGCGGCGGCGGACGGTGGGCCAGCTGCTGGCGCAGGGCATCGGCGCGGCCCAGCCAGCGCAGCGTGTGAAAACCCAGGGCCTGGACACCCGGCCGCAATGCCGCATCAACGTCTTCAAGTGCGGCGGTCATGGACCGGCCGTCACGCACGGCCATCAGCAGGGAGGCAGCCCCTTGCAGCTGGCGCCACAGGGGGACTTGGGTCGGGTTGTCTTGCATTTGTCTCGCGGATACCGCCCGGAACGGACGGCCAGCCCGTATTAGACCAGCAGGGAGATCACCGCTCGTTGTGCCCACCGAACTCTTCAAGCCAGCATGAGCCGCGGAACTGGCTTTGCCAGGCCGCAGGCGGGCGGCCCCGAGGGGCTGGAGCCCGCGGCTCCAAGCCTGCCTGCGCAGGCTTGGACGGGCGACAGAGGCGAAGCGTCTCGCGAGCCGCGGCCTGCAAGGTCTCGCGACCCACACGAAGTGGGGGAGCGTGGGGGCTAACTGAGACTATCCGCCCAGATATTGCTGGCCCAGTTCAGCGCGTAGACCCCCTCAAGCTCGGTCGGCCCAGCGCTGACACCGCCCGAGCCGGCGACGGCCTTGAAGGTTTTTTCGGCGGCCACGTATTCATGCACGCTGGCCACGTGGATGACGTTTTTGTTGTCGACAAAGCTGTAGCAGGTGTTGGTCAGCATGGGCGCCGGGTTGACGTCCCAGCCCGAGAGCTGGGCCACGATGGCGGCAGCGGCCACCTTGCCGTGGTTGTTGGCCATGTGACCGCTCTTGGGCATGGCCGGCGCCACCTGGATGGAATCGCCCAGCACATACACGTCTTTGGCGGCGGTGGACTCAAAGGTGAGGTAGTTGACACCGCACCATCGGTTGTTGGCCTGGTTGTTGAGGCCGGCCTGCACGGCGATGGTGCCGGCGCGCATCGATGGCAGCACATTGAGCACATGGGCCTTGACGTCGTCCTGCACGTCAAATTTGATGATGCCTGCCTTGGCATCAACCGCCGTGGCCTTGTGCTGGCCGCGGTACTCGACGATGCCCTTGTACTGCTCGGCCCAGACCTTTTTGAACAGCGGGCCTTTGGAGGTGACATCGGGATTGGCGTCGAGGATCAGCACCTTGCTGCGCGGCTTGGCGGCCTTGAAGTAACCGGCGATCACCGAGGCGCGCTCGTAAGGGCCGGGCGGGCAGCGGTAAGGCGCTTCGGGAATCGTGATGGCGTAGACGCCGCCGTCGGGCATGGCTTCAAGCTGGCGGCGCAGCGCCAGGGTTTCGGCGCCGGCCTTCCAGGCCTGCAGCACTTGGCCGGAGGCATTGGCTTCTTTGAGGCCTTCGATGCTGCCGAACATCAGCTCCACGCCGGGCGAGACCACCAATTTGTCGTAGGCGATGGTGGCGCCGCGGGCTAGCGTGACGGTTTTCTTCGCGGTGTCTACGGCACTCGCATAGTCCTTCACCACAGTGATGCCGTGGGCGCGCGACAGGCCCGCGTAGGAAGTGGTGAGATCGGATATCTGCTTGCCGCCGCTAAGCACGAGGTTGGAGATGGGGCAGGAGATAAAGGCATCCTGCGGCTCGATCAGCACCACGTCGATCTGATGGTCGGACAGCAGGCGCACATATTTGGCGGCGGTGGCGCCGCCGTAGCCGCCGCCTATCACCACGACCTTGGCTTTGGATGGAACGGCGGTGCTGGCGCAGCCGGCCAGGCCCAGCAAGCCCAGGGCGGCCGTGGACTGCAGGAAGGAGCGGCGCTTGAAGCCACCCAGGGAAGCGGAAGAGGATTGAAGAAAGGTGTTCATGGTGTTCTATCCTCCTTACTTCTTCTGCGCGGCGAAATAGCCGGCCAGCGACTCGATCTGCGCGTCGTTGAAGCCCTTGCTGATCTGGTGCATCACGGTGGCCGGCCGCGCGCCGGCCTTGAAGGCATTCATCTGCGCAACGATGTAGCCCTTGTCCAGGCCGGCCAGTGAAGTCACAGTGGAACCCTCCACCACCTTGCCGTTGGTACCGTGGCAGTTGGCGCAGGTGGCGGCCAGGCTCTTGGTATAAAGCGCTTCTTGGGTCTGCGCTTGGGCCAGCGGGCTGAGCGCCAGGCAGAGCAAGGGCAGTGTGAGCCCGGAGAGTCGTGGGATTCTCATGAAGTTTTTCTCCTGCGGGTTCGACCGCGGTTGCATCCTGAGTTGACAATTTAACGCGATGCCCCCGGCACCCTATTGGGAGTATCCAGTAATTCAATGCGCGGCGCCATGCGGCGTGTTCGAATCATTGCGCATGTGCTTAACACCAGCTTGTGGGTGGCGTTGATGCCCGCGTCAAAAAATCGCATCGGGCCGCGTGGCCAGTTGGTCCTGTGTAGAAAGTGCGGCCATGGGTTTGCCGTAAATCTGGACGATACGCTCCACAAGCGGTGGGTGGCTGGCGAACCAGCGCCCCCTGTCGCTCGCATCGACCAGCAGCATGTGCTGCACCGCCGGGTGCAGGCTGCGTGCGGGTGCCATGCCCTGCTCTTCCTCGCCGGCCACCTTGCGCAGCACGCCGCCCAGGCCTTCGCGGCTGCGCGTGAACTGCACGGCGCGCGCATCGGCCAGGAACTCGCGCTGGCGCGAGATCGCCGCCTTGAGCGCGCGCCCTGCGAGCCAGCCGAGAGAACCGGTGATCAAAATGGGAAAGCCCGGAAGCGCAAGAAAAGAACGCTGGCCGTTCTCGCCCGCGCTGCACATGCTGCGGCCCAGGTTGAATATCATCTCCAGCCCGAACACCATGCCCGCCAGCCGCATGTTCAGGCGCGTATCGCCCTCGCGCAGGTGGCTCAGTTCGTGGGCTACCAGACCCTGGAGCTCGTCCCGGGTGAGCTTGTCGAGCGCGCCCTGCGTGACGGCGATGACCGCATCGTCCTCACCCCAACCTGCAGCGAAAGCGTTGATCGCATCAACGCGCGGCAATACCATCGCCATGGGCGGCTTCATGCTGGCGGCGATTGCCAGTTCATCGACGATGTTGCAAAGCTTGTGCTCAACTTCCCGGCTGGCGGGCCAGGCTTCACGCGCGCCGACACGGCGCGCCAGCACCTCGCCGCCGCCGCTCAAGGCGGAAGTCTCCAGCCACCAGCCACCCAGCACGAACAGCAGCGTCACCGAGGTATTGACGCTAAAGAAATAGCCCGGGTAACCGCTAGAGCCCGGCGCAATCAGCCGCCATGCCAGTGCCAGCGCCCCATTCACGGCCAGCAGCAAGGCAACAAGCGTCAGGCCGAAGAGGAGCAGCAGGCGCAGGGTCTGGGCGCGGGCGGTTTCCTGGCGTTCAAAGAATCGCATTCGTATTTCTCAAGGAGACCCCTCACTTTAATATCCCAATGTCATTAAAAGAATCCCCGAAGGGTCCGAGCCAGCCGGGGCCGCGGAACCGGCTTTGCCGGGCCGCAGGCGCTGCGGCCCCCTCGGGGGGCAGCGACCCACACGCAGTGGGGGAGCGTGGGGGCTACATTCACATTTGGATTCGGACGGCTTGGCGCTCGGCGGCGTTCTCCGTCGACCGCAGCATGGCCGAGGGTGCGAAGCCAAATGTGCGGGCAATCAGCACGGCAGGGAACTGCCCCTGCGCATTGTTGTAGTCGAGCACCGCGTCGTTATAGGCCTGGCGCGCGAAGCCGATCTTGTTTTCGGTGCTCGTGAGTTCTTCGCTGAGTTCGCGAATCGTCTGGTCGGCCTTGAGCTCGGGATAGGCCTCGGCCACGGCGAAGAGGCGGCCCAGGCTGCCTTCGAGTGACTGTTCGGCGGCGGCCAATGCGGTGACCGCGGCGGCATTGGCCGGCCGGCTGCGCACCGCGTCGCTGGCGCTGCGCGCCTGGTTGCGCGCCAGTGTCACGGCCTCCAGCGTGCTTTGCTCGTGTTGAAGGTATTTCTTGGCGGCCTCCACCAGGTTGGGGATCAGGTCGTAGCGGCGCTTGAGCTGTACGTCGATCTGGCCGAAAGCATTGGCAATGATATTTTTGTGCCGCACCAACCGGTTGTAGGCCCCCACGGCCCAGAAAACCAGCAAGGCAAATACGACGACAACAACAAGCGTACTGAGGGACATGGGACTCCTTGGTGCGAAAAGGACGCCGCTTACCGTCAGCGGCCGTTAGCTTGCCGCGAGGTTAACTGCTTTTGGGCCGGCTCGGCAAGCCGGCCGGCAATCCCTACGGCAACAGCGCGACAAACACCCAAAAAAAAGCCCCACACCTCTTGCGGGGTGTGGGGCTGGGCGCTTTTCAGGGCGCCGGGAGCTTGTCAGCCGGCTTACTCGGAAGCAGCAGTGCTGTCACCACCGGTTTCAGCGGCGGCAGGCATCGCGGCTTCCAGCTCAGCGGCTTCGGCTTCGGCGATGGCGCGGCGCTCGGCGTCGTCCATCTGGTCCTTGGCCCTGCGTGCCTCGTGGTAAGCCATGCCGGTGCCGGCAGGGATCAGGCGGCCGACGATCACGTTCTCTTTCAGGCCGCGCAGCTCGTCGCGCTTGCCCATGATGGCAGCCTCGGTAAGCACGCGGGTGGTTTCCTGGAAGGAAGCCGCGGAGATGAACGAATCGGTCGACAGCGAAGCCTTGGTGATACCGAGCAGCAGGTTGCTGTAGGTAGCCGGGACCTTGCCTTCGGCGCGCAGGGCGTCGTTGGTGTCCAGCATGGCGGAGCGTTCGACCTGTTCGCCGGCGATGTAGCTGGAATCGCCGACGTTTTCAACGACCACACGGCGCAGCATCTGGCGAACAATCACTTCGATGTGCTTGTCGTTGATCTTCACGCCCTGCAGGCGGTAAACGTCCTGCACTTCGTCGACGATGTAGCGGGCCAGCTCTTCCATGCCCAGCAGGCGCAGGATGTCTTGCGGGTCGGCAGGGCCGTCCACAATCGATTCGCCCTTGTTGACCACCTGGCCTTCGTGCACCAGGATGTTCTTTTCCTTGGGGACGAGGTCTTCCCAGACCTTGCCGTCGGGATCGGTGATCTGCAGGCGAACCTTGCCCTTGGTCTCCTTGCCGAAGGACACGGTGCCGGTCATCTCGGCCAGCGTGCCCTTGTCTTTCGGCGTACGGGCTTCGAACAGCTCGGCCACGCGCGGCAGACCGCCGGTAATGTCGCGGGTCTTCTGGCCTTCGATCGGGATACGGGCCAGCACTTCGCCGGGGCCCACGTCCTGGCCGTCACGCACCTGGACCAGCGCGCCCACCTGGAAGCCGATGGTCACAGAGTGGTCGGTGCCGGGAATCTTGACTTCGTGGCCCGAGGCATCGATCAGCTTGACCTGCGGACGGATCACCTTGGTGGCGCCGCGGCGTTTCGGGTCGATCACCACCAGGGTGGAAAGACCCGTCACATCGTCAACCTGCTTGGCAACCGTCACGCCTTCTTCCACATTCTCGAAGGCCACCTTGCCGGCGAACTCGGTAATGATCGGACGGGTCAGCGGGTCCCAGTTGGCCAGGATGGCGCCGGCCTTGATGGTCTGGTCGGCCTTGACGGTCAGCGTGGCGCCGTAAGGCACCTTGTGGCGCTCGCGCTCGCGACCGTGCTCGTCATGGATGACGATCTCGCCGGAGCGGGCGATCACCACCAGCTCGCCCTTGCTGTTGGTCACATAGCGCATGGGCGCATTGAAACCGATCACGCCGTTGGACTTGGCCTCGACGCTGGAAGCGATGGCCGCGCGCGATGCCGCACCGCCGATGTGGAAGGTCCGCATCGTCAGCTGGGTGCCGGGCTCGCCGATCGACTGGGCGGCGATGATACCGACCGCCTCACCGATGTTGATCAGGCCGCCGCGGCCCAGATCGCGGCCGTAGCACTTGGAGCACAGGCCGAAGCGGGTTTCGCAGGTCAGCGCGGTGCGCACCTTGACTTCGTCCACGCCGGCAGCTTCGAGCTCTTCGATCAGGTCTTCGTCCAGCATGACGCCGGCCTTGACCAGAACCGAGCGGTTCTCGGGGTGCAGCACGTCTTCGACCGAGGTGCGGCCGAGGATACGGTCGCGCAGCGATTCGATGACCTCACCGCCTTCGACGATGGCGCGCATGAGCGAGCCTTCCTGGGTGCCGCAATCCTCTTCGGTCACGACCAAGTCCTGCACCACGTCGCACAGGCGGCGCGTGAGGTAGCCGGAGTTGGCGGTTTTCAGCGCCGTGTCGGCCAGGCCCTTACGGGCACCGTGGGTGGAGATGAAGTACTCCAGCACGTTCAGGCCTTCGCGGAAGTTGGCGGTGATCGGCGTTTCGATGATGGAGCCGTCAGGCTTGGCCATCAGGCCGCGCATACCGGCAACCTGGCGAATCTGCGCCGCGGAACCGCGGGCACCCGAGTCGGCCATCATGTAGATGGAGTTGAAGGATTCCTGCTCGACTTCCTTGCCGTTGCGGTCGATGACCTTCTCTTTCGAGAGCTGGGACATCATCACCTTGGACACTTCGTCGCCGGACTTGCCCCAGATGTCCACCACCTTGTTGTAACGCTCGCCGGAGGTCACCAGGCCCGAGACATACTGCTGCTCGATCTCTTTGACTTCCTTCTGGGCGCGCGCAATGATGGCGGGCTTTTCCTTGGGGATCAGCATGTCGTCGATGCAGATCGAGATGCCGGCCTTGGTCGCCAGGCGGAAGCCCGACTGCAGCAGCTTGTCGGCGAACACCACGGTCTCTTTCAGGCCGCACTTGCGGAAAGACACGTTGATGAGCTTGGAGATTTCCTTCTTCTTCAACGCCTTGTTGATGTTGGAGAAAGGCAGGCCCTTGGGCAGTATCTCGGAGAGCAGCGCACGGCCGCCGGTGGTTTCCCACAGCTTGGTCGAAGGCACGAACTCGCCGGTGGCCTTGTCCTTGGTGTACTCGGTCAGGCGCACGCTGATGCGGGCGTTCAGGTCGAGCTCGCCCGCGTCGAACGCGCGGCGGACTTCACCGGTGTCCGAGAACACCAGGCCTTCGCCCTTGCCGTTGGTGCGGTCGCGGGTCGTGTAGTACAGGCCCAGCACCACGTCCTGCGAAGGAACGATGGAGGGCTCGCCGTTGGCGGGGAACAGGATGTTGTTCGAAGCCAGCATCAGGGTGCGGGCTTCCATCTGTGCTTCCACCGACAGCGGCACGTGGACGGCCATCTGGTCGCCGTCGAAGTCGGCATTGAAAGCCGAGCAGACCAGCGGGTGCAGCTGGATGGCCTTGCCTTCGATCAGGATGGGCTCAAAGGCCTGGATACCGAGACGGTGCAGCGTAGGCGCACGATTCAGCATCACGGGGTGTTCCTTGATAACCTCTTCCAGGATATCCCACACCACCGGCGTTCCGGATTCGACTTCCTTCTTCGCCGCCTTGATGGTCGTGGCGATGCCGCGCGACTCGAGTTGCGCGAAGATGAAAGGCTTGAACAATTCCAGGGCCATCAGCTTTGGCAAGCCGCACTGGTGCAGCTTGAGCGTTGGGCCCACGGTGATCACGGAACGGCCGGAGTAGTCGACGCGTTTGCCCAGCAAGTTCTGGCGGAAACGGCCCGATTTGCCCTTGATCATGTCGGCCAGCGACTTCAGCGCGCGCTTGTTCGCGCCAGTCATGGCCTTGCCGCGGCGGCCGTTGTCCAGCAGCGAGTCGACGGCTTCCTGCAGCATGCGCTTTTCGTTGCGCGCGATGATTTCAGGGGCCTTCAGCTCCAGCAGGCGACGCAGGCGGCTGTTGCGGTTGATGACGCGGCGGTACAGGTCGTTCAGGTCGGAGGTTGCAAAACGGCCGCCGTCCAACGGCACCAGCGGACGCAGGTCCGGCGGCAGCACTGGCAGCACGTCGAGCACCATCCAGCCCGGCTTGATGCCGGACTTCTTGAACGCCTCCATCAATTTCAAGCGCTTGGCGTTTTTCTTGATCTTGATTTCGGAGCCGGTCAGGTCGTTGCGCAGCTTCTCGATTTCGACGTCCAGGTCCAGCCCTTCGAGCAGGTCCTTGATGCCTTCGGCACCCATCTTGGCGACGAACTCATCGCCGTATTCCTTGCGCTTGGCGTCGTAGTCGTCTTCCGACATGATGCTGAATTTCTTCAGCGGAGTCATGCCGGGGTCGGTCACCACATATGCTTCAAAGTACAGCACGCGCTCGATGTCGCGCAGCGTCATGTCGAGCACCAGGCCCAGACGCGACGGCAGCGACTTCAGGAACCAGATGTGCGCACAGGGGGCGGCCAGGTCGATGTGACCCATGCGCTCACGGCGGACCTTGGTCTGCGTGACTTCAACGCCGCACTTCTCGCAGATGACACCGCGGTGCTTGAGGCGCTTGTACTTGCCGCACAGGCACTCGTAGTCCTTGATGGGGCCAAAGATCTTGGCGCAAAAAAGACCGTCGCGCTCGGGCTTGAACGTGCGGTAGTTGATGGTTTCAGGCTTCTTGACTTCGCCGAAAGACCACGAACGGATCTTCTCGGGCGAGGCCATGCCGATCTTGATGGCATCGAAATGCTCATCCGGCGTGAATTGCTTGAACAGGTCGAGTAATGATTTCATGAGTTAAATCCTTTTCTTTCCTGTTGAATTAGCTGCGTTCCAGCTCGATGTCGATACCGAGCGAACGAATTTCCTTGACCAGCACGTTGAACGACTCGGGCATACCCGCCGCGATCGCGTGCTCGCCCTTGACGATGCTTTCGTACACCTTGGTACGGCCTTGCACGTCGTCGGACTTGACGGTGAGCATTTCCTGCAGCGTGTAGGAGGCGCCATAGGCTTCCAGCGCCCAGACCTCCATCTCGCCGAAACGCTGTCCACCGAACTGCGCCTTGCCGCCCAGAGGCTGCTGCGTGACCAGGCTGTAGGGGCCGGTCGAGCGGGCGTGCATCTTGTCGTCCACCAGGTGGTGAAGTTTCAGGACGTGCATGTAGCCGACCGTCGTCGTGCGCTCGAACTGGTCGCCCGTGCGGCCGTCGTACAGCTGGGCCTGGGTGCGGGTCGCCGTCAGGCCCTTGGCCTTGGCGATTTCGTCCGGGTAAGCCAGCTTGAGCATGGTCATGATGTCTTCTTCCGAAGCGCCGTCGAACACCGGCGTCGCGAAGGGCACGCCGCTGGCCAGGTTGCCGGCCATCTCAAGCACCTCGGAGTCCGACAGCTTGGCCAGGTCCTCGCTGCGACCCGACTTGTTGTACAGCGTTTCCATGAACTTGCGCAGCTCAGCCACTTTGGCTTCGGCCTGCAGCATGTCGCCGATACGCTGGCCCAGACCCTTGGCGGCCCAACCCAGGTGGACCTCAAGCACCTGGCCCACGTTCATGCGCGAAGGCACGCCCAGCGGGTTCAGCACGATGTCGCACGGTGTGCCGTCGGCCATATAGGGCATGTCTTCGACCGGAACGATCTTGGACACCACACCCTTGTTGCCGTGGCGGCCGGCCATCTTGTCGCCGGGTTGCAGGCGGCGCTTGACGGCCAGGTACACCTTGACCATCTTGAGCACGCCGGCTGGCAGTTCGTCGCCCTGCGTGAGCTTCTTGCGCTTTTCCTCAAAAGCCAGGTCGAAGCTGTGGCGCGTCTGCTCCATGGCGTTCTTCACGCTTTCGAGCTGGGAAGCCACTTCGTCGTCCGCCGGACGGATGTCGAACCAGTGGTACTTCTCGACGTCGGCCAGATAAGCCTTGTCGATCTTGCTGCCCTTGGCGAGCTTCTTGGGGCCGCCGTTGGCAACCTTGCCGACGAGCAGCTTTTCGATACGGTCAAAGGCGTCGGCCTCGACGATGCGCAGCTGGTCGTTCAGGTCCAGGCGGAAGCGCTTGAGTTCGTCGTCGATGATTTGCTGGGCGCGCTTGTCGCGAACAATGCCTTCACGGGTGAAGACCTGCACGTCGATCACGGTGCCTTGCGAGCCCTGGCTCACGCGCAGCGAGGTGTCTTTCACATCGCTGGCTTTTTCGCCGAAGATGGCGCGCAGCAGTTTTTCTTCCGGCGTCAGCGTGGTCTCGCCCTTGGGCGTGACCTTGCCGACCAGCGTATCGCCCGGCTGGACTTCCGCGCCGACATAAATAATGCCGGACTCGTCGAGACGGTTGAGCTGCTGCTCGGACAGGTTGGGGATGTCCCGCGTGATTTCTTCGGAACCCAGCTTGGTGTCACGGGCCATCACGACCAGTTCTTCGATGTGAATCGAGGTGTAGCGGTCTTCGGCCACCACACGCTCGGAAATCAGGATCGAATCCTCGAAGTTGTAGCCGTTCCAGGGCATGAAAGCCACCAGCATGTTCTGGCCCAGGGCCAGCTCGCCGATGTCCGTCGATGCGCCGTCGGCGATCACGTCACCCTTGGCCAGCTTGTCGCCCATCTTGACGATGGGGCGCTGGTGGATGTTGGTGTTCTGGTTGGAGCGCTGGTACTTGATCAGGTTGTAGATGTCCACGCCGACTTCGCCGGCCAGGGCTTCCGCATCATTGACGCGCACCACGATGCGGGTGGCATCGACGTAGTCCACCACGCCGCCGCGATTGGCCGTCACCACGGTGCCGGAGTCAACCGCAGAAACGCGCTCGATGCCGGTGCCGACGAAGGCCTTCTCAGGGCGCAGCACAGGCACGGCCTGACGTTGCATGTTGGCGCCCATCAGCGCGCGGTTGGCGTCATCGTGCTCCAGGAAGGGCACGAGCGATGCCGCCACCGAGACGATCTGCGCGGGCGACACGTCCATGTATTGGATGCGCTCGGCGCCGACCAGCACGGATTCGCCGTTTTCACGGGCAGAGACCAGGTCACCGGTCAGCTTGCCGGATTCGTCCAGCGCCGCATTGGCCTGGGCGATCACGTATTTACCTTCTTCGATGGCCGACAGGTAGTCGATCTGGTCGGTGATCTTGCTGTCCACCACACGGCGGTACGGGGTTTCAATGAAACCGTACTCGTTAAGGCGGGCATACAGGGCCAGCGAGTTGATCAGGCCGATGTTCGGGCCTTCAGGCGTTTCAATCGGGCAGACGCGGCCGTAGTGGGTCACGTGCACGTCGCGCACTTCGAAGCCAGCGCGTTCGCGGGTCAGACCGCCCGGGCCAAGGGCGGAAACACGGCGCTTGTGGGTGATCTCGGACAGCGGGTTGGTCTGGTCCATGAACTGCGACAGCTGCGATGCACCGAAGAATTCCTTCAGGGCGGCGGAGATCGGCTTGCTGTTGATCAGGTCATGCGGCATCAGCGGCTCTTGCTCGGCCTGACCCAGGCGTTCCTTCACGGCTTTTTCGATACGTGCCAGGCCGGTGCGGTACTGGTTCTCAGCCAGTTCGCCGACGCAACGCACGCGGCGGTTGCCGAGGTGGTCGATGTCATCGACTTCGCCATTGCCGTTACGCAGGTCGACCAGAATCTTGACCACGGCGAGGATGTCCTCGTTGGTCATGACCATGGGGCCGCTGGAGGAGTCGCGGCCGACGCGGGCGTTGAACTTCATTCGGCCCACGCGCGACAGGTCGTAGGTATCCGGGTTGTAGAACAGGCGCTGGAACAGGGCCTGCACCGCGTCTTCCGTCGGCGGCTCGCCGGGGCGCATCATGCGGTAGATGGCAACGCGGGCGGCGAACTCGTCGGCCGTTTCATCGGCGCGCAAGGTTTGCGAAATGTACGCGCCCTGGTCGAGTTCGTTGGTGTACAGCACCTGCAGGTCCTGCACGCCGGCCGCGCGCAGCTTCTTGAGCAGCACTTCGGTCAGTTCGTCATTGGCCTTGGCGATGATTTCACCGGTTTCGGCGTCAACGATGTTCTTGGCGACCACACGGCCGACCAGGAAGTCTTCCGGCACGCTGATGGTGGTGGTGTTGCTTTGTTCCAGTTCGCGGGTGTGGCGAACGGTGATGCGCTTGTCTTTCGCGACGACGACCTTGCCGTTCTTGTCGGTGATGTCGAAGCGAGCCACTTCACCGCGCATGCGTTCGGCGACGAACTCCATCTGCGCGCCGCTGTCCATGAGGCGGAAGTTGTCGAACACGAAGAAGTTCGCGAGGATGGATTCCGGGTTCAGGCCGATGGCCTTGAGCAGGATGGTGACCGGCATCTTGCGGCGACGGTCGACGCGGAAGTACAGCACGTCCTTCGGGTCGAACTCGAAGTCGAGCCACGAGCCGCGGTAAGGGATGATGCGGGCCGAGAACAGCAGTTTGCCCGAGCTGTGGGTTTTACCCTTGTCGTGCTCGAAGAACACGCCGGGCGAGCGATGCAGCTGGGACACGATCACGCGTTCGGTCCCGTTGATCACGAAAGAGCCTTTGTCGGTCATCAGGGGCACTTCGCCCATGTAGACCTCCTGCTCTTTCACTTCCTTGACCACCTTGGACTGTGACGTGGAAGATTCCCGGTCGTAAATGATCAGTTGCACCTTGGCGCGCACGGCGGAGGCGAAGGTCAGTCCACGGGTCTGGCACTCGCGCACGTCGAAAGCGGGCTTGGCCAGGTTGTACTCGATGAATTTCATCTCGACAAAACCGTTGTGCGAGACGATGGGGAATGCATTGTCAAATGCCGCCTGCAGACCTTCGATGGTGCGCTTCTGAGGCGCGACGTCGGCTTGCAGGAACGCTGTGTACGCGTCTTTCTGCATTTGCAGCAAATAGGGAACAGTCAACACGCTTTCGCGGTTGCCGAAGCTTTTGCGGATGCGTTTACGTTCGGTGTAGGAATAGGCCATGAGTTCTCCGCGTTGATGGGCTCTGGCGACTCTCGTGCCCGGATACACCACGTATCCAGGCAGCTTGGTGGTTGGCCACTACCAACCATGGCGGACGGCGACGCATTGCACGTCACCCGAACCAAGGCGTTTTCTGCAGTCGGGGTCAGAAAACACTGGAAAGCAGACGGTTAAGTCTGCTTTCCAGTGCTTCTACAAAACACTGAGCAGGCCGCAGGCTTGCCAGTTTTTGAAGAAAACGGAAAAAAGGACGATTTCAATCCCCTTTTCGGTGTGTTCCTTGAAGCACGAAAGGCTGGAAGCCCGACTACGGTCTTCCAGCCTTCTCGAACACCAAGAATTACTTGAGTTCGACTTTCGCGCCAGCTTCTTCGAGCTTCTTCTTCGCAGCTTCTGCGTCGGCCTTGGGAGCGCCTTCCTTGACGTTCTTCGGAGCGCCGTCCACCAGGTCCTTGGCTTCTTTCAGGCCCAGACCGGTGATTTCGCGCACGGCCTTGATGACCGACACCTTGTTCGCGCCAGCTTCGAGCAGCACGACGTTGAAGTCGGTCTTCTCTTCAGCAGCAGCGGCACCGCCGCCACCGCCGCCGCCAGCGGCGGGAGCAGCCATGGCGGCTGCGCTCACGCCAAATTTCTCTTCGATGGCTTTTACCAGGTCGTTGAGTTCGAGGACCGTCATGCTATCCAGCGCGGTCAGAAATGCGTCTTTATCGAATGCCATTTTGATTTCCTAAAAAAGTTGGGTAATTACGCTGCTACAGGTTCTGCTGCTGCGGGGGCTTCGGCTGCGCCGCCGCCCTTTTTCGCCGCCAGCGCGCCCAGCACAACGGCGGTACGCGACATAGGCGACATCAGCAAGCCACACACCTGGGCCAGCAACACTTCCTTGGAAGGGATGTTGGCCAGTTGCTTCACACCGTTCACGTCCAGGGTCTTGCCACCGAATGCACCGCCGCGAATGACCAGCTTGTCGTTGGTCTTGGCGAAGTCAGATACCACTTTCGCGGCAGCTACTGCATCTGCGGAAAAGCCATAGATCAGCGGACCGGTCATCTGATCGGACACGACTTCGAATGCGCTACCGGCCACGGCACGGCGAGCCAGGGTGTTCTTCAGAACACTCAGGGTCACGCCTTTGTCGCGGGCTTGGCTGCGCAGACGGGTCATGTCAGCGACCGTGATACCACGGTATTCCGCCATCACGAGCGTTTGAGCTTTAGCGGCGAGGCCGGTCACTTCATCAATGACGGCTTGTTTCTCACTGCGGTTGAGACTCAAGGTCTACTCCTTAAAAATGT
>Ga0209025_1001478_pt1 | contig 30588 bp, 26 predicted proteins | sample AraplaMF_Col_mLB_FD_184256 | JGI IMG/M metagenome (GOLD analysis project Ga0209025, IMG submission 184256) | Arabidopsis root microbial communities from the University of North Carolina, USA - plate scrape MF_Col_mLB (SPAdes) (version 2) | ecosystem: Host-associated > Plants > Roots > Endosphere... | reverse complement strand
ATATGGAATCTACAGAAATTTCTCAGTCAATCAAAAACATGAAACGTTATAGCTATATGATGGCTACAACTTTAAAACAAAATTAGCATAAAACCCTATAAAATCAATGGTTTAGAAAGATTTATCCCACTACATACTACGTTTCATATTTAAAAAACTTCATAGCCCTATGGTGGCAACAAACTTTTTTTCATGAAACGTCAAACCCCTTGTCGCACAAGGGATTGAGGCACGTTTCATTTTTTAATTTTTCCTCTTAAAGGGACAGATTTCACCAGCATTCGATTTGATATAATCAAAAATGAAATTCTATATCTAATTGTGGGGAAAACTGCAACTTAAAATAAAAGGAGGTGAAAAAGATGGCAAAACCTTTCGTTATAAAGAACAAACGTAGTTTGAATGGTGAAACAACAACACCAGTAATTGTAACAATTAAATCATGGCAAAGGTTAGTAGAAGCTTTAGAAGGTAAGTATTACAGTTTTAAAGATACTTATCTAGAAGACATTGTGAAGTCAATGTCCTATGAAGAACGAATTGCAGATGAAGAAGGATTTATTGCTAAAGCAAAGCCATCTTTTTCACTGAAAATGAAAAAGATTGTAGATAAAGTAAGTGAATTTGATAAAAACGAAGGCAGAAAACATAAGCTATATGGTATTACAAATGCTGATGTAGAAGTATTTCTATTTCTTCATAAAAAATGTAATACATATGGTGAGCTTTCGCATGTATCGATCCATATGCTTTGGGAAGATTATAAAAATTATAAAGAAGCATTTGCACATATTCACCACTCACAATTTTATGTGGCTTTAAAGAAGTTAAGTTTCCATAACATCATTACAATCGAAAATGAGTACAGTGGTAAATATAAAATCACCTTAACTGATTTCATGAATAAAGAAACGAATAAAGCAAATGCATATACATTTATTAGCCCGATAGTATTTACCAAAGAATTCTTTGAGTTATCCATTGCAGCTAAGAAACTATTCATGGATGTAGCAATGCAGCAGAAACGCGAAACTACCCTGAAACGTTCTTTATTCAAAGTTGATGAACAAGGAAACTCAACACACTTTGGTGGTATGTATCGTTACTTACATAAGAAATACCCTCATCAGATTCGTGCTGTGCTTGAGGAACTAGAAACAAAGCTATCTGCTACTGGATCTCCTTTATTTAAAATTTGCAAGTTAGAAAAAGGGAAGAAGAATAAAAAGCAATACACAACATTGCATTTATCTGTACATCCTGATTTCTTATGCGCAAAAGAAGAAGGAGCAGAATACCGTGATCCTTTTACACCAAGAGATACATATAAGCGTAAAGTTAAATTCATTGAAAATCTGTTAGTGGAAATGAATATTGCTGAATTTGCAAAGGATATGAACCAATTCATTAACGTTTTAAAACACTCTTGTCATCGTCAAATTCGCCAAGTAGTTCGTGGCTTACGAGAAATGATTGATCGACAAGAAGGATATCCTAAAAAGCTTGTTTATACACTAAGTAAATTATTAAAGCAATCTTCTCAATATCGTGTATTAGACACAGCTGCTAAAACTGGTATTTATCCTTTAATTACACACAATGTACCTAAACATGAACAAGAAGAGGCCATTTTTAAATTTGGTACTCATTTTGCTATATACTCTTTACGCAATGTTCAAAAGCTATTCCGTAAAGCGCATGACCTGCTTCATGCGAAATATGCTGTACCTGTAACCTTAGATGCTTACCATCGTAATTACATGCAGTATCAAGAGGAATCACTCTTTAGAAAATATGCTTATGAGCAAGGAGTAAATATTAACGCATATACAGCATTAGAAATTGAAATCCGTGAACTATTAAAGTCTAGCGGGCATCAAGGAACTAACATGCCTAGTGATATTCGTGAACTGTTCATTGAAAAAGTTGATAAATTGTCGAAGGAAAAGATTCGTGTAATTGAGGTCCCTGAAGACTTTGATTTAATTCAGTTTCTACAGTCCTTAGAAGCATACTACCGTTCAACAAGTGAAACACCACATTCAGTTGATCAGCTGCTTCCAGCAATGTAAAGATACAGCTCTCTATTTTTGAAAAAACAAAAGTGGAGGGCTATTCGTGTTGAAGATACCCTATGAAATGCATTACTTCAAACAAAACAGAGAGAAAGTTTTCAATTTTAATGATCACGCCTCTCTATTTTTTATGCAATTACATACATTGCATGTAAATCAAAATGAGATATTCACAATTTCCGAGTTATTAAATCTGAATTTTCAATCCTTTTGTGTCATTTCATCTACAAAAAAGCATAAATATTTTTTATAATTCTGTTGATATCTTAATAATTTTGACATGATGTGTATAACATAAAGCCTTAAGTACTGTTCTTATCATGTTCTATCTCTAAATCTACTTAAAATCAGAAAAACTTCTGTTAGTTATGTTTAAAAAGTGGATTCTGTTCCTAACTTTGACCAATTTGTTAATAAATTGTGTGTAGTTTTTAAGAAATGTGGAAAGCTTGTTCATAAATCAGCAAAATTTGTATTTATTATTTATTCATTCACTCGCATCAAATTAACGATGATTATATGTAGGTTTTATACACCTACTTTACGATATTTTGTAGTTTTTAATCATCATCCAGCTCATTAAGTACGTTCCCAGTATTTACTTTTTATGATTTTTTACGGCTAGAGTAATGATGAACCCTTAGCACAGCAATGTTTTAAGACGATTTTTTCTCTGTATAAAAGTATTATCTTTTTTCTTTATATATATTAAAGATATATATTATATTAGGTTTTTATATTGTGTAATACTTACTATAGAGAATAGACCCTGTGTAAAACCAATTCCATTAAGAAATGAAATTGGTTTTTTTTATGTACTTTAATAAACATTATATTTAGGTTTAATCTTCCTAAAAAAATTTTGATATAAAACATAATTTTTTTTATTTCTCTTAGATTTCCGAAAAAAGTAAATCATACTTAAAGTAGATAGTTAATTAGTGGAAATTACAATGAACTTTGTAATCTCCTAACTATTTAAAAAGAGAGGTGAAGACATGGTAAAAAAAAAATCCCAGAAAAACGCCGAAAAAAAGAAATTTACATTCTTTAAAAAGGCAAAGAATAAAACAACTGAACTATTAGATATGCAACAAGAAAATTCAGAAGCACTTAAAGAAAAGAAAACACGTAAAACAAGGGAGAAAGTTCCAGTTATAACAGGAAGAAAAGTAGGTAAGGTTACATTTTGGTGTGTGATGGGATTCGTGTTTGCAGGAAGCTCCCTTTCATTTATCCAACTTGCCGGTCCTCCTAGAGCAGTAGCTGTTCAGGAAAAGAAAGAGGAACCAGTAAAAATTAAAATGTCAGAAGCAGAATTGATTGCATATGCGAATAATTTTGCTTCTAATTATTTTAATTGGAAAGTTGATATGAATGTAGCTGAAGAACGAAGAAAACGATTAGAGAAATTTCTAGTTGAAGGATCCGATGAGCACGGTGGATTAAATAGAGATACTTTAAAAAACGCTTCTAGTACTTTAGTTAAATCGGAAGCAGTAGAAGTCCGGCAAAAAGGAAATGAAGCAGAAGTTACATTGAAAATCATTCAGAAACTAGAACCTGTAAATAATCCTGCTCCTGGAACAACACAAGCTCCAGACACACCAAAAGAACCAAAAGAAGTTACAAGGTACTTCTCTATTCCAATTTTAATGGAAAAAGGGAAGATGGTAATTCCTGACAATCCCACAATCGTTCATGGAGAGAGAGAAAAGGCATCTTATAAAGTCGCTACATTTAAATCAGAAGGACGAGAAATAAATACAGATGCAGAAATAAAAAAAGTAGAACAATTTTTGCAATCTGTATTTAAAGTGTATACAGAAGGAACACCAGAAGAAATTGCTTACTACTTTGAAAAAAGCAATATAACAAATGGACTAAAAGGTATTATGACATTTAGCAAATTAGAAAACTTGCGGATTTATGAAGATAAGGATAAAGGGTACAGAGTCTTAGTTGATGCCAAATTAAAAGACAATGATAGCAGCTTAGAGTACACATACACATATGATTTAAATCTAGTAAATAAAGATAATAAGTTTTCAATTAGCTCTATGAAAAAATTTGAAAACACATTAGAGAAAGTGGAGGGTAAATAATTATGGAGCTTTTGGGATTAGATATGGTTGCTCAGCAGTTACCTGCTATTACGGATGCAGCGGTTCTAGGGAACATTAATTTTGGAGTAAATATTAAAAACTGGTTAGTAGCTCAATTGGGCCCGATCTTTTTAGTTGTAGCACTTATTGGAGTAATCGTCTTTGCAGTTAAACGACAAATGGCTGGTTTACTTGGTTGGATAATTGTTTGTGCACTATTATCAGTTTTTGTATTCTCACCAGACGTTTTCAAAGATCTTGGCACAAAATTATATAATTTAGTATTCAAGTAATAAATTAAAAATCTCTAAAAATATTAAAGGGGTTGGTAGAAATGACTCAAAAGCCGACTCGTAAAGAAGTTAGGACATACAACTCGATATGGGATATTCCTAAGAGTTTATACGGGATAAGGGACTTAACTCTCCCTTTCCCAGTTCCTTATAGACAGTTGGGCTTCTTTGTTGGATCTTTACTTTTAATTTTAATTCTAGATCAGTTTTTACCTTTAGGAAATAATGTGTTTTTAAAATATTTAATATTACCAGGTGGAATAGCATACTTCTTTGGCAATGTAGAATTGGATGGAAAAAGCCCGCATAAATTTTTATTTCGATTTTTCGTGTTTATGTTCGAAAGTAAGAAGATTAGCCGCTATAAAGATACAACTGGTAATATTGGAAACTATCAATATAAAACCTTAATACGATTCAAGGATGATTCAATCAATAATAAGTAATTAATTAATCTATACGGAAGAATTATTTTAGTCTCATATTCTTCTCTAAGGAGGGTAAAATGAATCAGGTTGAATTTCCAGTCAAATACTTTCACGATAATTTGATTTTTAACCAAGATGGTTCTTGCTGGGCGTATTACGAGGCATACGGAATACCATATGAATTCCGAGGAGATGATGATAAAAATACCTTATTCATGCGCCAACTTGGCTTGTTTTGGAATTTTGATGAAGAAAAGCACCTCTTAATGATTCCTGTTTATCAGAACTTCCAAGAAAAAGCAGATGAATTCAAAGAAACAGTAAGCGGTGAATTAAAAGAACTTGCAATTGATCATACAGATGATGTCGTACATGAGCTAGAACGAAAATTTGGTAAAAATGCAGTAGAGTACCGATATTTTATTGGCGTGAAATTAAAGGTAAGACACATACAAGAAGGGTTTAAAGAAATGTTGTACACAGCATTTCATACCTTTAAAAATACAGCAGAACAGTTTGGGTTACTTGGTGATACTAAGATACTAAAAACTGATTTGGAGATGTTTAAAAGAGAAGCTAGCGCTTTTAAAAATAAAATAAGAAAACATTTGGCTGTAAGGGCTCTAGAAACTAATGAAACGCAATGGGTTATATTAAGAAACTTCTATCGCACATTAGAGGCGCCAGTAACTGCTGGATGGACACCTCCCGTACAAAATGACGATTCTGCAATCATACCAAATCAAGAAAGCTTATTACGTTTATCAGAGGCAGAATTTGATGTTAAAGGAAGACATATTGAAATGTCTCAAATTGGTACCGACGGGTTAGAATATCCAGCATATATGAGCTTTTTATCGGCTTCTAAAATCCCATATACGATGGAGTTTCCAGACCAAGAGTGGATGTATATGATTCAAAATATAGATTTTCCAATTGAACTGAGTGTTCGCACTGAAAATATTAACCATCGCAAAGCTCTATCTAAACTAAATAAAAAGAAAAAAGATTTAGAAGATCAAGAGGCACATGCAAGAGAAAATGCACAAACTGTTGGGCTAAACGTGTATGAAGGTGTTCAAGAAGCTACTGAATTACAAGCACTTATACAAAAGACACGTATGCCATTAGTTAAAACATCGGTATCTTTCTGTATATGTGCTGAAGATTTAGATACAATGCGTCGAAATACAAATTCACTTATTTCTATTTATAGAGAGATGATGATTGAACTAGTAAGGCCGTATGGAGATCAGTTCCTACTGTTTAATGAATTTATCCCTGGTTCAAGAAGATATGTAAATGATTATATACACTTTATGGAACCTGGAGTTCTAGCAGCCGGTATGTTTGGTGCAACACAAGATTTAGGAGATAATATCGGGTTTTATATTGGAACAACTGGTATTTTAAACAAAGCAGTTTATATGACACCCTCACTTGCAGCAACAAATACCGTTGCAAATCAAAAAACAAGCGCACTTTCAGTTGCAGTAACAGGAAGTACTGGTTCCGGTAAATCATTTGGAACGAACTTAATTGTTTACCTAGCCGTACTTGGAGGAGCTCAAACACTGATAGTCGATCCAAAAGGTGAGAGGGGAAACTGGACAGAAGATTTACACGGTCTAGAAGGTAAAGTAAACGTAATTACACTAGGGACTGATAGACGAGATGAAGGGAAACTAGACCCATTTATCATTCATAAACATAGTCGGAAAGATGCAATTGAGTTAGCAATGACAATTCTTACTTTCATTACAGGTATTAAACCTGATAACTCGGAAAAATTCCCGCGCTTGGCTTCAGCTGTAGAATTTGTAGCAGGAATGGAAGAGCCGTGCTTAACAGCTGTATCTCAATACCTTGAAGATAGTGAGGATAAAGTGGATCAACAATTAGCCGCACACATTCAAGCATTTGAAAATTTATCATTTGCACACTTAATCTTTGGTGATGGAACAAATAGAGATATTGAACTTGATACAGCAGTGAATATCATACAAATTCAGCATCTTGATATGCCAGATATTCAAAAAGATCCGAAAGATTATACCTTACAAGAAAATTTATCAGTTAGTATGCTGATGTCTCTATCTTCTTTTGCAAGAAAATTCTTTCAAAAGGACCCTACTAAATTCAAAATTGTTCTATTAGATGAAGCATGGGCGATTATGGGAACTTCTCAAGGGCGAGAGTTGGCTCGTAAGTTAGTTCGTGAAGGTCGTGCATTAAACTCTGCAGTATACTTTGCAACTCAAAGCGCAAGTGACCTTGGAGATGAGACATTTAAGAATAATATCGGTATGAAGTTCTCATTCCGTAATACCGACAGTAAAGAGATTTCTTCAATCTTAGATTTCTTTGGATTACCTGATAATGAAGAAAATCATGCGATTATTACTAATTTAGAAACAGGACAATGTTTATTCCAAGATATCCAAGGAAGAACAGGTGTTGTCACAATGGATGTAGTGTTTAAAGATTTATACGATGCATTTGATACTAGACCAAATGCAAGGAAGAATTATAGAAAGTCAAATGATGATGAAAAGCAGGAAGTTAATGCAACCTTTGTCGAAGAAGGGGGAGAAAAAATAAATGTAGGAGTGAGTTAACATGGTAAAAACTAAATTCAAAAAAATTATTCTAACAAGTCTATGTGTAGGTACTCTATTTTTAAGTGCGGCATGTGGTAATAGTGACACAAGTGTAGGAGAAGAAACAGATAAACAGGGACACACTCCAAGAGAAATGATGCTTGACTTTGTAAACGCAGATTTAAGACATGATTATAAAACAATACGTAAATTAGTTGTCGATGGGGAGAAAAATAAAATATTGGATCCTAATAAAGGACCTCAAAATAATTTATCTTATAAAGATTACACAGTAAAAGAATATGTGGTAGATAAGGATACAATTATGTATAACTTTATTTCAAAGAAGCCCCCTAAAAATATCGATAAAGCAGTGAAATGGGTAAGAGTAGTTCGTACAGAAGATGGATTCAAAGTTCGAAGTTATACTGGCCCTGAACGAAATGAAATTGATGAAGTAGCAAATACTAAACCGACAAGTGAGTTTAGTTCAAAAGATTAATAGGTTTCCCATAGAGGGGGAGTAACATGTAATGAAAAAGTTTATTACCCTATTGTTATTAATTTGTACTTTGCTTTTAGCATTTAATTTACTTTTTAAAGCTGCACCAGTCTATGCGGAAGAGGAACCAAGACCTTCACTAATAGACAACATTATTCCAAAAAGCAAAGAGAAATTAAAATTTGAGGAATATCCACCAAGTAGTTATAGCATCGATGTTTATACTCCAGAAGGTGGATTTGGAGAATCTCTTAAATTTTGGAAATGGAAAGATAATATTAAAGAACAAATTGTAGCAACTATTTTTATATTAATTAGTATTGCATGGACAGTAAACCTTGCAATTAGTAGTTTGGTAACAAGTTTAGTAGGCCAATCAATGAGCTTAAATATAGTTGCTGATGTTGGAGATAAGTTGGGTGAGGTAATATCTAAAACAGCAGGGTTCAATGGTTCTTGGGGTAATGGGATATATAGTGAACTAATTGGGCTCATGTTAGCTTTACTAGCATGCTGGGTTATCTGGGTAGGTTTTGTACAACGACGCCAGTCAGAGATGCTAGGAGGATTGTTAAAAGCATTAGGTATTTTAGTTTTCACTCTAGGTTTTTTCGCGAATTCAAGTTATATCATCAAAGGATTAAATAATTTTTCAGAGCAAGTAAATAAAACTGTTCTTGATTCATCTCAAAGTATTAGTGGAGCAAGTGAAGGGCATTCAAGTGGTGTCGATTCCATTACAGATTTAACACACACTCTATTAATAAAGCAACCTTATACATTATTACAGTTTGGCACAACAGATATGAAGAAAATCGGTGATGAAAGAATAAAGAAAATGTTAACAACGACAGATCCTGATGAAAGAAAAGCTCTTTTAAAGGATGAAGTTGAGGTTCAGAAAAACCAAACACTGTCGTTAGATGCTACTTTTGAGAGGGGGGCACTCGTATTACTACTAGGTGTTATTAATGCTCCTTTATGGATTGTATTGGGATTATGCAGTATGGCGATGTTATTTTATCAATTAATGTTTATCATCGTAGCGCTAATGTCTCCTGTAATGTTATTAATGGCATTAGTACCTGCGTGGACTGGAACTGCTAAAAAGTTCTTAGCCGAACTGTTTAGAACATTGCTTATGAAAGTTGCAATTGGTTTCCTGGTGACCTTAATGTTTTGGGTATCGTCAATTTTGTTCAGTGCTACTGATAAGTATGGATACTTAGTTGTAGCTATACTACAAATACTTTCATTCTTGGGTGTTTGGTTGTACCGTAAAACAATTTTTGATGCTATTACTACAGTACCAGCAAGTGCAGGAGCTGCACGGGCATCAGATGCTATGAGTAATATTAGGCAGAAATATCGTGATGTTAAACATGGATCTAAGACAGTTGGCAGAGGTGTAGCAGTAGCTGGCGCCGCGGGTGTTGCAAGTGCGGCAATGGCCGGGAAAATGGGCAAATCAGGTTATAGTAAGTTTAAGCAGTTGAAAGAAAACTATGCAGATAGAAAAGAAAAGGTAGCAGATGGTAAACGTAAGGAAAAAGAGCAAATGCAAGCAGAAAAAGAAAAAAATATTAATCAAATGAAAAAAGAAGAAAACTTAGGTGTTCGCGATAGAAAAGGAAATCAGGAGCAAGAAAGGGTTCAGGAAGAAGTAGCCGCAACTAAAGAAAATCCAGAATTAGCAGTACGAGAGAAACATCAAGATAATAATCCTGAAGTACAACAAGCAGAATTAAAAGATAAAGAAGAAGATGTAAAGGTGGATGCTAAACCAGTAGCACCATTAAATGAGGAACTAGGTAATAAAGAAGATGTAAAAGCTCAAATCAGACCAGCTGCAACTCAAAATAATGGTGGTCTCGAGAATAAGAAAGAAGATGTAAAAGCGGAAGTAAAACCAGTAGCCGCAATTAAAACACCAACGGGTCAAACTAAGTCAACGGATGATAAACCAATTACAACACCACAGTCAGGAACGACACCATTGCCATCGAATCCGAATGAGAGTAAACCAATTACAACACCACAGTTAGGAACAACACCAACACCAGCGAATCCGATGGAAAGTAAGCCAATCACAACACCACAGTCAGGAACAACACCAACACCAGCGAATCCAATGGAAAGTAAGCCAATCACAACACCACAGTCAGGAACAACACCAACACCAGCGAATCTGATGGAAATTAAGCCGATCACAACACCGCAGTCAGGAACAACACCATTACAATCGAATCCAATTGAGAGTAAGCCAGTCACTACTTCCCATGTGAGTACACCACAAAAACCAGTAGAGGTAAAACCAGTTAATCAACAACAAACTAAAAATGTTTCTAAAGTGAATAATCAACAACATGTAAAAGAAGGAGCAGATATTAAGAAAGTTAACGCAAAAGCACAAACACAACAAGAAGCTTTAAAAAATGTAAAAGCAAAAGAAACCATAAAACCAAAATAATTCAGCTCATGAGGGAGGGTTTATACATTGAGTGCGGAACCAAATCGCGACCTTGAAAATGAACACCATCCTGAAGCTGAACTAGGGAATGCTAAGCCTGCCTTGAAAAAGGCAGGCCATTCTTTAGGGAAGGCGGCTGGTAAAGGATCAAAAATAGCGGGTAAAGCAGTTGCGCAAGTAGGTAAGAAAGTAGCAGTAAAAGTAGCACAGAAGGCAGCTACAGTTGCTGTTGCAAAGCCGTTATTAATAGTTGCCGGTGTTATTATGGCTGTTGTTTTAGGTTTAGGTATAGTGATATTTTTATTAACTGCCACAATGAGTGAAGATGAAGTCAGTCCTGGGGGAATTGGTGGTCCTTTTGCACCGGGTACTGCAAGTGTCAGTCCTGAAGTAATGAGATGGGAGCCATTGGTAAGGAAATATGCGGCGCAACATGGCATAGAAGCAATGACTCCATTAATATTATCTCTTATTCAACAAGAAAGTTCTGGAACACAATTGGATGTTATGCAAAGTTCAGAATCACAAGGGTATCCTCCGGGGTATTTTACTGATCCAGAGGAAAGTATAAAATATGGTTTAATGCATTTTGCTGATTGTCATAAAAAATCAAATGGTGATCAAAATACTACATTACAATGTTATAACTACGGAACCGGATACGCTAACTATGCAGTATCGAAAGGTGGATATACACACGAGAATGCAAGAGCATTTTCTGCAGAACAATCAGCTAAAAATGGTTATAGATGTGCATCATGGCGAAGTGCGGAGGCAGTAGCTAATAATTGGTGTTATGGTGATCCAGACTATGTCCCACATATTATGAGATACTATCAACCTGGTCAAACCCCTGGTGGTTCTGGCGGAATTGCTGGTGGTAGCGTTTTAGGTGATGATGTATTCCAAGCAATTATGGCAGAAGCACTAAAGTATCAAGGATGGCCATATGTGTTTGGAGGGCGAACACCAAATACATCATTTGACTGTAGTGGAATTATTGAGTATACGTATTCAAGAGTTGGTATTAATTTATTTGGTACTGCACAAACCCAATGGGATAAAACCCAACGTATAACAGATCCTAAGCCAGGAGATTTAGTGTTTTTCCATAGTACTTATGCTACAAGTAACTACATTACACATGTTGGCATTTATGTAGGAAATAATACAATGTATCATGCTGGCGATCCGATTGGCTATGCTGATTTAGGTAAACCATATTTTCAACAGCATTTTGCGGGATATGGTCGTGTAGTTAGATAATAATGCATGTAACATCTAGCAACTTATGAAACTGCGAAAAGGAGGTAAATCATGAAGAAAATTACCATTATAATAGCAATTTTATTAATAGCTAGTGTAGGGTTTTTAATAAAATATCAATCTGATAATGAAAAACTTAAAACTGATAATATAAAATTAACGAAAAAAGTGGAAAAGGTGGAGGCACAATACAACGATACGAAAAAGGAATTGTCAGCTCTAAAGAGTAATAATCAACAACAAGTAAAGGAAGCTGCAGAACGATTTCTTAAAGCTTTCCGTACCTATGATACGGGTAAAGGTGAATCATACCTTGCTAATATCGATGCATATATAACACCAAATGCAAAGAAAGAATTAACACCACCAGGTGGACAAACTCAATCTGCCCCTGGGGCTGGAGATGAGAAGGAAAAGAAGAAAGTTTCCTTTCAATCTGAATACACAGGTGGCGAGTTATATTATGCATTTTTGGATACCAACAAAGCAAATGTATTAGCAAAAGTGAAAAGTAAAATTACAGTTAATGGTGTTTCATCTGATAATATGTCATTAATGCAAATAAACCTTATCTATGATGGAAATAAGAAGTTATGGCTTGTCGACAAACTTATACCTTTAGCAGATTTAAGAGATCAGATGCCGTAGGTTGGTAATTGAGTACAATAGAAAAGTCCCCCTTATCCACTGTGATATGAAGTAGGCAAGGGGGAATATTTAGTATTTCTTATGACCGGAAACATTAATATATTGAAGAATTTTTTTCATATAAACAACAAATTGTAAAGTGCCAATAAGGATCTAAAAATAAAATAATTATTTGATTCGCAGGTTAGTGGAAAATGCTTATTTTTTGCTTAGAATATCCAAACTAAAAAACTGTATCGTGATATATAAATATAGCGTTTGATGTATGTTTTATTTTCAATACCAATTAATTTCAAATCATGTACACCTAATTTCCCAGCTAAAAACATTACATCTTGATTTAGAATTTTTATATCTTTTTCAATTTTATCGATTTGTTTTTGAGTATCTTCGAATTGTTGTCTATCAACTGTATCTAGATTCTGTTTTATTTTGTAAAGTTCTTCACTAACACTGTCTAAACGTTTATCAAATTGTTTTTCTAAAGCATCAAAGCGTTTGTCTATACTTGATTTTAATTCAGTAATTGCTAAAAGGATTTCTGTGTTTTCCATAATAATTCCACCTTTTTATTAGTATCAAATATTATATTTTATCACTACATTATTTATCCGGTTAATTTAGGAAGTTGTTCTATTAAAGTTTGCTTCCTGTATATACTTTATTTTCTCTTTTTCTAACCTTTTTGTAAGTTCTTCATTCTTCAATGTCAATTCTTCATTCTTATATTTATATAAACTGTATTCTTCAGTTAATCCTTTGTTTCTCAACTTTAACTCATTATTTTCCATAATTAATCGGTCTAGGGCTTCACGTGAAAGACCCATTTCAATTGAAAAATAATGTTTAGTTTCAATTGCATCTCTCAAAACATCTAATGGTTTAACTACAAAGTTATATATTGACTCCTTATTGAATTTTTCTAGTAATTCGATAGCTTTCAGATATTGTTCTTTAGTAACTTTAATGCAACTAAAAGTATGGTCATACGCCATTTGATCTCTCCTTAAACTTATAGTTAGTAATTATAAGTTTACAATTATATTAACATAAAATAAAGACAAAATTTTAATCTTATCAAATGTGTAAGACTTTTGCAAGTTATTTTTGGGTTTCCATTAAACTTACCAATAATACAAACAGCTTTTTTATATTGTTTTCTGAGGACTTAGGAAAATATAAAAAAGGCAAGGTGTTTAGTTCTTATCAAATAGAGAAGATCTTAAGTTATTTATGCAATTTAATAGGCTATCCCCTTTATAAGTGTTAGGAATCCAGCTTATAAACTGTTTTACTTAATAGATTGTAATGGCAGAGTTTAAACAAGTTGAATTAAAGAAATAAATTCTATAAAACAATGTCTTAAAAATCTGTTGAATTACAAGTACCTAACTGACAAGACGGTTTCAGGGGGTACTAACAACAATATGGGAAACAACAACTAAGAAAAAGAAACCAATAACAATTATAGTAAGAGTTTTTAACGAACCATCAAAGGAAGCTATTATAAATACAGCAAAGATATTAAAGACTTTAGGCACATCTGCTTAAAGTCTTTTTTTATATTTTATAAATTGTGCCCAAAAACTGAACAAATAGGTTTATGAAATTCCATGAGCCGAATTAGATAGCCCCAAAGCCCAACGTATTTGTGAAACCAGTCTGAAGGCAATACGAAATAAAGAGAACCTTCTTTTGTTTTTTTTAATACCCTTTTTATTAAGTGGTATACGAACCTTTCCCCCTCACAGTCAAAAATTCTATATGACATGAATTTAATATATAACTATTTAAACGTTACTTCTTATAAATAAGGTAAGTGACCGGTCTAGTATAAAAATGATTAAAAATTTCAGGAAATATTTCTAAAAAGCTTAGTTTCCTAGTTAAAAGTAACAATAATTCAAGTAGAAGTATTATTTTTGAACTTTATAAATATTGAACAAGGGAGAGGAGATATTTTTATGGATTCAAAAACTTATGAAAAGCTACAGGCATTACGTAGATATAAAGAGCCAATTCAAGCAGTATTGAGAACGGTTAAAAGACATGACAAAGATGATACAGATACTGAATACGCTGAGTTTGCCCTTGAAAACGGTAAGATTATAGGTATTTGTAAAAAAGAAGACTTCTCTGATTACTCTTTTAGAAGTATTACTCAATTCACAGGTAATATTTTTAATGTAGTAATTACACAAATGTCTGATGAACTGGATATAAATAAAGTACAGGTTTCAGTAAAAGAAGCTAGCAGGAGATCGGCAGATGCGTTAATTCGTGAGTTAATAGAATTGGAGCAAGATGAAAAATTGCAAGAACCAACCTACGAAGCAGAGGTAACTGGGTATAACATGAATGCTCAGGTTCCTACTATATTTTTACGCATTAATGGTGCGGAATGCTTCATGAAATTACATGAATTAAACTATGGAAGAGTGTATAAAAACGCTGTGGATCGCTATGCACCAATTGGTGAACGTATCCCAGTTAAGGTTCTACAATTTAATCCAGAACAGCGACTAATCCACGTTTCTAGAAAAGCTGCCGTGGAAAATCCTTATCAGTTATTATCTGAATTAGCTGAAGGGGATACAATTGTAGGAAGGGTTGTAAATGTTGACCCGCGTTTTGGTGTTTTTGTTGAATTGGACCAAGGCTGCACAATTAAAGGAATTGTCCCTAAAACAATCGAACAGCCAGTATTGGATGACGTAGTAAGTATGAGAATTGTAAGTGTGGATGTGGAAAAAGAGAGAGGGTCGGGGGTTATCTTTAAGTTTCCATTTGGACGTAAAAAAGTTAACGATCCAACGGCGTTTTTATATAACTAATGAGTGCGCCGCAGGTTTCCGTACAAGAGAATGGAAAGGCGGTTCAATATTGGCTTAATAGGGACGAATCGTTATCACTTTGGGATGACCCCTCTTTACAGGGGGGACCAATTCTTCCAGATAAATTTAAACCACTCACAGATTTACGTAGTATATATGACAGAATCAATTCAGGTTTTATAAATGAAAAAGACAATTTAATATTAAAGCTTATTTGGGATTCATTAGCGATTACTGAAGCTCAAATTAAAAATTTTGTGGAATCTAAAATTAGTAGGTCACAGGTTTCAGAATCGTTGAAAAAACTGGTACTGTATGGATTTGTTAGTCGATGGGAGATAAAATCGGGGCTATTTCCAGATCAGCCCAAAACCTCTGCTCCAATCACTTTAAATACTGCTGGTCATTTGATGATGTGGGCTTATCATCACCGTAATACAAACTATTCTTTAAAGCCAGAACAGTGGTTAAGACTTGGAGTAGCAGGGGTACAAAGATTTGTCACTATGAATCAAATAAAATATGAGTTTGCAGTAGACCAACAGCTATTAAAAAACTGGTACTGGTATCCAAAGCTAAAAGGTACTGGTAGTGGTTATAATCCAATTGCTGTTGGAGAAATTAAAACTCCGATTGGAAATCAAAACTTCATATTTGAAAGGGTGCAACAGGGGCAGCGATATGCACAACATTTAAAATCACGATTGAAAATTTGGGAAGATCAAATTCAAAATGGACCAAATAATTTATTGAATTTCGAAAACGCGAAGAGTTTACCAGGAATTTTTATATTATCTATATCTAATCTCGCTTTAGCAGAACATGTTAGAAAGGAGCTAATGTTAGACTTACGAAAAATCCCTATAATGCTTGTAATAGACGAATGCATTCACAGTGAGGGATTCGCAAAATCTTTTTATATCTCAACTCAAAACGGAATTCAGCAAGCACCATTACCATTTTTGAGATAACAAGAGCTGCTTCAGGTTAATATGCTGAAGCAGCTTTTTGCCGTTAAAAGCAAAGTAAGTAACAGTCTTTATGGGATACTAAGGAAAATGGCGGTGCTTTAAATGATTAATAAGAAATGTAGAAAAAACTGATAATTAATATGTATCTATTGGTTCGATACAGTAATCCATAATAATAAAAATATTTTATTATTATGGATTAGTACTTCCTAACTTTACGTTGTATTTTTGAAAATAAGAACCGAAGTGAAAAGGGCTGATACTATGTTCTTCAAAAGACTAAGCGAATTAAAAGACTAGAAGAAAAGGTATTGCAGCTAGAGAAAGAACGAGATGAAGCACAAGAATTAGCACTAGAAACTCCTATGAAACCTCAAGCCTTAGAATGGGGGGAAGAACAAAGGTCAAAAAATACAATAATTGAAGAAGTATAAACAAAAAGATTTACTAATAGTGTCCGGTGAAAATAAAGGTGTTTAATAATAAACTCAAAAAAACTTGTTGTTATGTAGTTAAAATAAACAAATCAAAAGGTTCTGTTGCAAAGTTTTTTACCAGATAAAAAGTTGGGATGATTACAGATGGATTTTATGCAATCGTTAGTAAGTGTTGTAATTCGTTGAACTTCGTTTTTTGTTTATATAGGGCATGAATGGTTTCGATTCCTTTGATGGTACGTGAAGCATGATGAAGGCTTTGAAATCCAGAGGATCTAGTAAACCGACGTTTTACATGCCGATGAGCCTGTTCAATTGCATGATAAAGATAACACCACTCTTCTTTGACCTTGATATAAGTCTCATCTAAATGCCAAGAAGAATGTACAGATTTATTTTTCCAAATTTGGTAGATCAAATTTCTATATTTGTGAATCCATCGCATGATCGTTGTTGGGTGAACCGAAACACCACGTTCTTTCGAAATTTCAGAGACATCACGATAGCTTAAGGGAAAACGACAGTAGTAGCCGACAGCTACCAAAAAAATATCTTTCTTGAACTGTTTTCCTTTAAATTATTCCATTTGTTATGCTCCCGTTCATTTTTTTCCAAAGTGTACTCGAGTTTCGAAAACTTTGCAACGGAACCCACTATGTTTAAAGAAAGATATGACGTTGTAAAAAATGGGATCTTCAATCTGTTCGAATAGGGGTTATGAAATGTTAAATTATGGTTTGGAACATAATTGTATGGTATTATTATATAGAAAATTACAAATGTTCGTGAACTTTAGAAGGGGATTTTTATGAAAACTATAAAAAACAAACTGTATTTCAGCATAGATACTATAGGAGCTATGATTTGTATTATCATGCTTATTATTAGTCTTGTTAATTTTAGAACATGGATACATCCATTTTTATTTTGTACATTCGGATTAATATTTTCACTTAATGTAGTGAATACTCTTAAGGGAAATAGACATAAATAGGGGAAAATACAGTAGTATTTATAATAACTTATTGGGTATACAAATTAAATGAAACTTTGAAATAAAGTATCGGTGTTAAAACAAAGACATCATGCCTTGCCCCTTTGGATTTTTATATCTATAGGGGCATTTTATAGTGAAAAGGGTTGTTTTGAATACTCGTTTTAATGCGTGAGTTCTTTCTAATTGAACGAAAGAAGTACGCTATTCAAAAGATTGCTTTACTTTAATATTTATACTGTATTCTAGCAAGGAACGTTTCTTATGTAAGGAAGGGGTATGAGGGATTATATGAAAAGAATGAAAAATATATGGTTGTTAGTGTTATGTTTCTTATGTTTGAGTGGATGCAATTATGAAAATGAAGATCAGGTGAAAAAATATATAAAAGAGAAATATGGGTTCGATGTTGTTGTAACAGATTGGGGCGGGATAGATGAAGGAAATATGGGACATACGTATCATACTGTTCAAGCAAAAGATAATAAAAATATTCAATTTCGAGTAGAGGTAAATGGCATCTTCTATTCCACAATACAAGGTGATGAATATGAATATGGGAAAAACACATACGAGGAATATAAGAAATTCAAACCTGTTCTTGAAGAAATGAAAAAGTTAGGTTACGAGGAATCTGAAAATAAAAATGTTCTGCAATATATAGTAGATTATAACAATGCAGCAGGAAAACCAACAGATGAGTTGTTATTAACCTTAAAAACGAGTAAGGAAATCGATTATAGTCAATTTGAAACAATAGAATTAGATCGTTTACATACACTATTCCAACTCATTCAAAAGAGTAATAGAAAGATAACAGAGCTTGAAATTGAGGATCATAATGGTAAATCGATTGGTCTTCCTTTCGAAAATGTGCAAAAGGATATAACGAAAGAAGAACTTCTACTAACAATGAAAGACACAGTAAGCAGTTATTGGACATATATGATTGAAACACAAACAAAAGTCTTTGAAAGATTAAAAGAAATTCCAAATGACCGCTTTGTAATTAAAGATATTACTTGTGCACATCCGAAGGAAGGGAAATGTCCAAAATATGAAGCTACGATAGTTTTTAATGACAGTTCTATGGAGTATAAAAATGATCCCGATGTAATGGAGGATCTGACAAAGGTGGTCACGATTTTTAAAGAAGAACTACATAACGAGAAATTTGATATATTTATATCCAACAAAGATAGAACAAGTTATTCACGCTGGCTAACGTCAGAGGAAATTCAAAATAGTAATAACATCATCGAACTTATAAAATAATTGTATATCAAAAATAATATGTAATAGTTTTTTAATAACTAACATAACCATATAACTCTTAAATGATAGATGGTTATGTTAGTTCTAATTATTATATTTTCAAATGAAAGTCGTATCGTTTGAAAGAGTATAGAGTTGTGAATTAAGTTGTACTGTATATAAAAGTTGTACCGTTTTGCATCATTGGATAAAACTCCGTAAGCTCTAATCAAAATGTATTCCAAACCAAAAATTAGAACAATATCTATTCTAAAACAAAAAAATAGGATGAATATATATAAATTGTGATTAGATAATATATGCAATGTTGAAAGTATTATTTGTTATAGGAGGCAGGTGTACTGAGAGTGAAGAAAGTAATAGCAACTCTATTTATATTAGGATTTAGCGGAATATTACTATATTTATTTACTGATATTTTTACAAAAATACAAATCCATAAACCAGTAGGAGATGACTTAAAAGAACAGTATGGGATAAAAGATGGGGATTTTAAAATACTCTCTGCACATGATAACCGACTTGGAGGAACAGGTATTCAAACTTATATAGAAATAAAAAAACCATATTATACCACTACGTATGTAACTGTTGACCGAAATTCTTATAAGATAGATGAAGATGATGATAAGAGTGTCTTCTTAGATATATTTAAAGGCGCTTATGTCCAACAACATAGTGAAGTTATAAAACAATCAAATGAAATTATTAAAAAATATAACTTATTAAGTGAATCAAATGACGCATTTGATAAGGAGAAACAAAATTTCTATTACTATTTAAACTTTACTATCGATGAACAACAGGAAAAAGAATTGCTTGCAAAGTTTAAACAAACCCAACAATTAGATACGAAAAAATTAATTAAAACTTTAAAAATGAATGAATCTAAAATCAATTCTTATCATATGGGAGTAGTGAACTTTAATTATTATTATAGTGTAGAAAAAAACAAGGGAAATATACCAGATATCCTTAGCATTATGAATGATTTTCACAGAGGTAATGTTTTAACAGAAGGCATTTACAATATAGTATTGCAACCAAGTAGCTCTTCAGGTATGGATTTTGACAAGGAGAGTTATGTTTTGTTTAGCGTAGATAAATCAGGTGAATTTAAGGTGATTAAAAAAAGTGAACATGGAAGATGATTCACACATGGCCCAGTACCAGGGTTGCTGTAAAGTGACAAAAAAGTTGTTTGATTTACAATAAAATCGTTTAAAAAATATTAAGGTTGTTTAAAAAATACGAGTCATTCTATTCAGCAGTCGGGCCATATTCTTGAATAACATATTTGAAGGAATTTATTCTAGAAGAAGCTATTGAGAAAGCTTTAACTTAAATTAACTGGTGTTTTATCCCAAGTAAAATGATACAATTTCAAAAAAACACCGAGCAAAGGGGAAGAGAAAAATGAGGTTTTGTATGGACTTTGGTGATACGAATTTTATAGGAGTAGCGAACACTAATAAATACGAATCATTTGTAGATGAAGATTGGGAGTTAGATAATCTCTTGCAACATTTTGGAGATGAGATGAAGCAAGGGCATATTTTAGTTTTTCAAATGACTGAAGAAGGAATTGAACATTCTTGGAGAGTAGAGGTTAGAAAAGGGACAGAAGAAATAACTCATAAATGCTTTAGGAAAGCGGTAGGGCATATAGAAGTAACAGAAAATCAACTATATTTAGTGGATTATGACTGTCTTACAATGGCTGCTCAGTTTCAAAATCACAAAGTACCTGATCAAAATTGTTCCAAATATAAGATTGAAATAGAAAATGGCTTCTATGAAGTTGAGGTGGTTCAATATTATAATGTAGATGAAGATGAATATGTAGGAGCAAGCGAAACGGATATTTTGTTAAATTTCATAAAGGTATCGGCCAATGAACCAATAGCTGAAAGGGTATTTTGGTGTACATATTAAGTTGATAAGAGGGGACTATACCCCTTTTTCTTGAAGTAACGGGATAGCTTTAGAAAAATAACTAGAGTGTTTATTTTTGCGGTGTTTTTCCATTATTAAGCAATCGGGTGCTATTGTGGAATAAAACTTGAATTTTCAAACGACTTTATTGTTATATTTTTTAGTGTAGTAAAATATCTTACATCAAAAATTAAACAACTATATTTTTAAACAGTCCTAAATTTAGAACAGGGTTATGTTTTTAAACAGTCCTAAATTTAGAACAGGGTTATGCTTGTTTGGGTTTTTAAAATTAAATAGCTGTATTGTCATTTTACAGTTTCTTTAACTAAGGGTAAAGTAATGCTGGTACTGGGCCTACATATAAAGTTTAAAAAGTACGAATATCAAATAAATCCTAACTGCATAAACGGGCGTAATTGTATAGGAACATAAACAGAAAGTGAACAAACTTTTTTATAAAAACTGTTCACGCAATCCTAAGGAAAGAGTTGGTTTTAATCAATCTTTTTTTAAATCGATTTTTTTGTGAGTCATATAATGTGAGTTGGTAAGAGGTTTTTAATCAAACTGTATTTTAAAACAACATTTAAAAGGAGTGAAAAATGAATACAATTAATAAAATCTTAAGCGATTTTGCTGAAATAAATGCAGACGAATATGTAAGAAATTATTATGAGCTTAGTATTATGTCAGAAAATAAAAAGGATAATATTTTTGAACTTGCCAAAAAGGCGACGTACGCTACTAGTAATGACACATTAGAACTCATACACTTGAAAGAATGGAAAAAAGAATTTCTAATTTGCCAATATCCTAATGGGGAGTCTTCTTGGTTTAGGAAAATACCGTACGGATATGATTTAAATGGATTGACTTCGAAGGAATATATAATAGAGCGGTTATTAAATGTATTCAAACAAGAACCAGATGAGGTTTATTGGATTAAATTAGATCCAGGAGGCTATTATGCATGCTGTTATGAAGAATATTTGTTTAAGACAAACAAAGGGATTTATTTTTTTAGTATGCAAGTACACGATTAAATAATCAGGATTTGAAATATAGTTTTATTAATAAAAAAGATTGATAATCTAATAATAAAGAAGAAGTCTCCATGTCAAAGGAATAAGAATTAAATGAAGAATAAAGATAGTCCAGGTGAATTTTGTATTCTGCTTAATTCCTATTATGTTTTTGAAAATAAAGTTAAAAAACCAAGCACCTAAAATTGTAACAGATATCTCAAAAATCGTAATTATCCATTCTAGTATAGTATGTTCTACATCAGGAGAAGCGCCAGCCATACCAAGAACAACTATAACTGGAAATGAGGGTATATAAACAAGTAAATAAGAAAAAAAGTAAAAAATATATTTTATCAATGTTTTTCCTTCCATAAGATCCACTCCTATTATAGAACTAATAGTTAAAGGCGAATTATCAAACTTACTCAAAAGTTACACATGTTATATTTTAAGTATATAAAGTTAGTGCTTTTATACATAAATGGGGATCCCTAAATAATGTTATTTTAGAGACCATTAGTGGTGAAATATCATATAATATCAAGAAGGTAATAAGGGACTATAGCACAATATAATCAATATTTTAAAATAGATGGTAATATACTATGAAATCATATCAATAGTAATAAGGAGCTATAGCTTAACATTTGTAAAATATATCCACATTATAAAAAGTATAAAGTAAATACACGAAAAGGTCTGAATTTTCCGTGAAAAATAAATTGAATATGATGCTGGTAATTTATATAATGTATGTAAGACTTTCTTTTTTCTTTTTATAATCCATAAATACTACAACCCTTTCGGGGAAATGACTTTGTAAAGTAGCCTTACTTACAAAAATTCATATACCCGAAAGGGTTTTTTGTGTTTAAAAACAATTAGGCATATGCCGTTTATATAAATATTTCTATAAAGAAAGGATGAAGGTAGTTGTATATGTTTGAAAAGGAATTTTATTATGCAGTTACTTTAAAGGACTTGTAATACTTCCACTAACTTATTAAACAAAATTCATACTAAGTAGTAGGAGGAAAAATAATGTATGTTACTACTAAAACGAATGAACTAGACGGATTTGAGTGATTAGCTAAGATTTTAGAGGAAGTTGAGAGATCTGATACTCATCCGCAGATGATAGAAATTCTAGTAGAAGGTAAAACATATCAATCTGCTTTTTGCTTTACACATGTTGTTGCTGATATAGGGCAGCGTGTTCCTTTACTATTTTGCACAATAATTAGTGGCATTGATAGTACAGTTCAAAGTATAAAATCGACGATTAATAATGGGATTTCTGGTTTGAAGTTTGGTACTGGAGAAAAAAACTCATTCAGTTATCAATTTGAATCAAAATTTTAGTTTTATGCTGAAAAGGGAAAATATACAACATTTCCAATTACAATTAATGGCCGTAAAGCAATCATTAGGGTACAAGATTGGGTAAGAGAAGGATCATATACTTTTTCATCAAAGATTATTAGAGAAAAAGGAGATGGAGACTGTACCTTGTTACTATGACAAGAAGTTATTTAAATATTTCTAGGTGTTAAAGTTCAATTTCAATGAATATGAAATGAATTATTGTATTAGTGAAATGGTAAAAGAGTAGAAAATCTTGTTTCCGAAGGCGGATTGTGGAAGCGTGGTAGAGGAGGTTAATAGTTTAACTGATTACATGCTTGAATATGTAGAAATTATATTAGAGAAGGTGTCACATGAGGTGAAACTATCCTATAACCCTCTAATAGATTTGCCCTTAGAACATTTTCTTTCATAAAGGGAGGAAATTATAATGATAGGTGAAACTTTTAAAAATTTATTATTAAATCTGGCTGGTTTAATAGTGGGGTTAAGTGCTATATATTTAATAATTAAATATAGCTTCAAATTAACAGTAGAAAAAGCTATACCTAATTTAATAGCTTATGCTAGCTTATATTTACCAGGAGCTATAACATTTGGTTTAGTTGGATATTTTTCGAATTCATGGATTTTTGGAATTGTAATGGGTGTCATAGTTGAGGCAATTCGTTTCTATGGATTAGGAAGAATGCAAAATCAGATATGCTCTTCATTAAGAGCGATGAAAGTGAAAATTGCTATAGCAAAAGCAAATAAAATAGCAAATGCTAAAAACAAGCCTTTAGAGGTAATTGAAGCTGCTGAAGTTAATATTGAAAAAGAGAACATAGTACAAGAGCAACCAGTAATTGAATTGAAAAAAGAACAGAAGGAAATTATAAAAACAGAAGAGCCAGAAATAATTGACGATGCAGATGATGTAGAAGATTTAGATGAAATGGAAGGCTTAGAGCGTGTAGCGGTACTGGAGCACATAGAAATGGTCGGAGAAACTAAAGGAGAAATACTAGTGGAAAATGATACTACAGTTAAACGTGAACGTAAACAAGCAGAAGGTACACCTGATACACAGGAAATATATGAACAACTACAACTAGTTTTAGTTGGTGGGGATTCAGAAAAAATAATCAAGAAATTAGTTTTGATTAATAAAAAAAGCCATTATCACTAATAGTGATGATGGCTTTTAGGGTTTAGAAATGAATCTCTCTATTTAAAAAGACGGAGTGATATGCTATTTCATTCCGCTTTTTTATTTGACGAAATGATAATTTATAAAAAGTCTAATCGTTAGTTGTTTATTGTTTTACATAACAAATTGTTACTTGTTCGTCTATGTGGAAAATCTGTAATGCTTTACCATCTAAGTTTTTAACCTCATATGATGAATAAATAGGTCTTTCCAATTTCACTTCTTGACCATTTTTAGTTCCTTTTTCTACCATTAACGTTAACTGATGGGAAGAAACGTCTGCTTGGTATGTTCCTGTTAAGTAATTATCTTTATTTGGGTAGGAACCATTTGCATATGTTTCAAATGTCTTGTCTGCTTTTAGGACTAACGTAGTTTTCACTCCGTCTCCGTAATCAATACCCCAATTACCTACAAGTTCTGTACCGTCTTTATAGTTGTTCTGTACATTTTTAAACTTAGCGGAATCCTCGTCTGGTGTATCAATTTTTCCTTTGAATATACCAGTTTTATCTTGTGTACTGTATGTTTTAACTGTATTACCACTAGATAAACTCGGTGAGTTAGAAGAACTAGCGCCACTTGTTGTAGAAGTAGTTGTTGAACCGCTTTTAGTTTCCGATTTTAACTTATCAAATACAGGTTTCCAAATGCGTTTTGCTTCATCTAATTTATTGTTTGCTTTATCTATGATTGCATCATCCGTATCTTTAAGTGTTTTAGAGTAATCAAATAACTTCTCTACTTCTTTGAAAGACTCCCTTAATTTTTGAACCGCTTTTACAATTTCCTTATGATCTTCCTTGTATTTTCTTGGTGCATCTATACGCTCTAGTTTATCAAATACTTTATCTAAGTCTTTAATACTATCTCGTACCTCTTCATTTGACTTACTTCCCTTTTTATTATCCCTTACAGAAGCATCATAGTAATCTAGACGTCTTAATAAGTCTTCTTCAATGTCTACCATAAGTTGTGGGTAATCCTCAGGTAAAACCATAATCATCTTAACATCTTTACTTTCTTCTTTCGAGTTGGTTGATTTTTCTTTTGTTTCAGATGATTTACTTTCTGACTTAGTTGAACTTGTTCCTTCTGTCTTAGTTTCCTTACTTTCTTGTTTACCAGATTCAGCATTTGTTTTTTCTTTGTCTCCAAATAAACTAGTTACACTACAAGCTGACATAGAAACTACTAATCCGGATGCTAGTAAAATTTTACCTGTACTCTTTTTGAAATTCTTCATATGATTTTTCAATTCTCCCTCTCAAAACATAAAATAGATGCGCTTTAGCCCCTTTAAAACTAAAGAATATACCACTCTTATATTTATTCTAAAATACCTTTCTATGTATAACGTTTTACAAATAATTGCATATATTATCCAAATTCATTCTAATTTAACGATGTTCAAAAAAAGATGCGATGCTTTATACCTTCAAGTAAAAGATTCTAAGTGAGTTTTGATTAAACTTTTTTATAAAAATCTTATACTTAGTTAAAAAGAGTAACTCCATTTTGATCAATCTTATTTTCAAAATGGAGTTTTTGTTGTTGCTGTTAAATAAAGGTTTGTGATTTCATTTTTATCAAACTTTATTCCAAGGCAACAAGAAAGGGTTATTTTGTAGTTTTTTTTAATTTACGACCAAAAGTAATTAACATACCTGCAAGGATTGCTAATATGCCTGCTGCTGTTGCATTATTTGAACTTGCACCTGTTTTTGGAAGCTCTTTAATGGTATCTTTTTTGTTTTCCAAAGTACTAATAGTATTGTTATTGCTACTAGTATTATTATTGTCAGAGACGTTTCCAGAATTAGTGTTGTTATTGTCATTATCAGAACCGTCTTCAGTGTCTTTGTCTTTCACAATAACTTTTTGTGTTGCGGTTACTTCATTTCCACTTGCATCACGAACTAGGAACTTTACTTCGAAATTTCCCGCTTTAGATGTATCAACTTTGCCCATATGAATTACTTTATCAGTAATATCACCATCTTCATTATCGATAGCTTTAACACCAGCAAGTGGGTTGTAATTATCACCCACATTGATAATTACTTCAGCAGGTACCGTTAAAACTGGGACTTCATCTGTAGGCTCTACTTTCTGTTTTACAGTTACAGTTTGTTTAGCGGTAACAGTATGTCCTTTAGAGTCAGAAACAGTATAAGTTAACTCGTAAGTACCAGATTTAGAAGTATTAACACTGCCGTCGACTGTTACTTTATCAGTAATGTCGCCATCTTCATTATCGGTAGCTTTAACACCAGCAAGTGGGTTGAATTTATCCCCTACATTGATAGTAGCTTCAGCAGGTACTGTTAAAACTGGTGCTTCATCTGTAGGCTCTACTTTTTGTTTTACAGTTACAGTTTGTTTAGCGGTAACAGTATGTCCTTTGGAATCTGAAACAGTATAAGTTAATTCATAAGTACCCGGTTTAGAAGCATCAACGCTGCCGTCAACTGTTACTTTATCAGTAATGTCGCCATCTTCATTATCGATAGCTTTAACTCCGGCCATTGGATCAAACTTATCCCCTACATTAATCGTTGCTCCAGTAGGTACAGTTAATTTCGGTTCCATATCTGGAGTTTCTTCATTTTCTTTCACGATTACGGATTGTGTAGCTGTTGCATTAACTCCCTTAGAATCAACAACCCAATATTCTACAATATATTTACCTGGTTTAGATGTATCTACATTACCTTTATATTTAACTTTATTAGTTAAATTGCCATCTTCCTTATCAGTTGCAGATACACCAGCCATTGGATCGAATTTTTCACCAACACGAAGTGTACTAGTAAATGGCACAGTTAATTCAGGTGCTTCATTTTTTATTTCTACTTTCTGTTTCACAGTTACAGTTTGTTTAGCGGTAACAGTATGTCCTTTGGAATCTGAAACAGTATAAGTTAATTCGTATGTACCCGGTTTAGAAGCATCAACGCTGCCATCAACTGTTACTTTAGAAGTAATATCACCGTCTTCTTTATCAGTAGCAGATACTCCCGACATAGGGTTAAATTTATCTCCTTCAGTAATTGTGGTTGCAGTAGGTACTTTGAGTTCTGGTGCTTCATCTACCGGTTTAATTTTCTCTCTTACAATTAAGGTAGCAACTGTATTTGCTGTGTTTCCGAAAGAGTCTTTCACTTTATAATACACTTTATAAGTACCAGGTTTATTTACAGAGCCAGTGTAATACTCATATGCTACTTTAGAAGTAATATCACCATCCTCAGGGTCAGTAGCCTTAACACCAGCCATTGGATCAAACTGTTCACCTTCAGTAATTACAAATTCATCTGGAGTTGTAATTACTGGGGACTGGTCTATTACTGTTATAGTTCTAGTTTTTAGATCCATTTTTCCTTGAGAATCCATTAGGTAATACGTTATATAGTAAGTACCAGGCTTACTTGTATCTAGCCCATTATCATAAGTAATTTTATGAGTCAGAATTCCTTCTTCAGAATCTGATCCAGTCACACCTTCCATTGGATCAAATGTATCACCTATATTAAGTGTAATTTTATCTCGCAGTATTAATATTGTGGGAGCAGTATTAGTAACGTGCTTATATCTAACTACTACACGTTGTTTTTGAACAACAGTATTACCCTCATCATCTGAAACAGTAAAAGTTAATTCATACTCTCCCATTTTAGTTAAGTCTACTTTATCATCACCTGTATAAGTTACTCTTGAAGTAATATCCTTACCGTTTTTATCTTTAGCCCATACATCTTTCATAGGATCAAATGTATCACCTACAAAAACAACATTTTGAGGAGGAACAAACAGTGTAAGTTTCTTATCTTCTGCTCTTTCCTGTACTGGTTCACTAACTTTTAATGAATCTGTCGTTTGTGCACTTGCGTTACTTGTTCCTGCTATCATTGATGTAGCTAATGTTGCTGTTGCCACAATTCCTACTAGTTTCTTTGATTTTACTGTTGCCTTCCCCATTTTAATAAGCCCTCCGTTATTGGAAAAATTAATATTTTTATAATATTCAATGATATCTTACCATAATTTATCCAATATATGTATAAAAAGATTGGCTTATATGTAGATATTTACAAAGTTAAATTTATAATAGTGATTGTCACATTTTGATTCTATTAAGATAAGTTTATATTGATGACGAGAGCCTTTATGAAGATGGTTTGAAAATTATATTTAAATAAAATTTCAATATAAACTGATTTATTGAATGATATGTAAACCTGTGGAAAGAAGATAAAATTATTTCTACGATGTTTAATATAATGAAAGAATTAATTTTAACAGTATTGAAGAATAAAATGAGAAATAGTAGGCTTGGAATGAAGACATACTCAGATGGAGGTTGCATATGGTAAGGCATTGCGTAGACCGTGTTTTTGTTAAAGATTTAAAATGTGAAATAGGATCGCCGGAATCACATGAACTATCCATACATAAAACAAACTTTGAAAACTGGGGGTTATAGTTAAGTGCCAATAAAGAAGAATTACATTATTTTGAAGAAGAAAAACAAAAAAAGGGACCTATAGAATTTGCTATTTATATTCAATATATGAATCGTTTAACAGGAAAAGCGATAGTGAAAAGTATTGGAGAAAATACAATTGTAGTAAAGGGAATTACTGTTTTATGTGGTTATAGATATGTATCATCACGTTGAAAATACTTTGACCTTTAAACAGAATAAAATAAACAAATTAAGGGGTAGGTAAAATGGGGAAATATGTGAAAGGCCAAAAGGTAGTTGCCTATACATTACTAGGATTAGCACCATGTACAGTAGTAAGAGTTGGTTGGTTCTTTATTATGGTAGAGGAAGTGGAAACGAAACATTTATATTCTGTTACAAAGAAGAAGCTAACTCCTATAGAGGAAGCAGCGCACTATTTAGTAGAAGAGAGTATTGATGAAGACGGTGTATTCGATATAGGTAGATTGTTTGCTAAAATAGAAGCGGAAGACATGGACCTTGCAAAGAAATCATTTGAGGAAAATGAAGACTTCAAGAAATACGAAGATTTTCACAATCCATCAGAAGGGAAACTGTATGGTGGCGAGTACTATACTACAATCAAAACAGGTAAAGAGTTACTAGAACAATACTTTAATCGAGAAGAACTAGAGCGTAATGGTACTAATTAAATTAGATGTGAAAACCGTTAAAGGTAAAATCTCATTTATGTTAGGTATATAGACTAAAAAAAATTTATATTTCATTATTGGGAGGACAACATTATGGATTTGGTAAACAAATTTTTAAACGGTTTGAAAGCAGCATTATCAACAGCTGATCTCGAAGCACTAAATAAAGCATACGGTGCTACAAAAGGGGATATTGATATATTAAGGACGAAATATCCAAATTGTCCAGAATCATTAATCTCTTTACTTGAAAATATCGATGGTACATATTGGCGGAAATATGGAGAAAACGAAGTCACGGTATGTATTTTAGGTTCAGATGTTGAAGAGTATCCATATTATTTGCTTTCTACACAGGAGATGATCGAAAGTTCAAAAGAAGGAGAAGACGTCTCCTATCTTTTAGAATACCAAGATGACGAGGAAGCTGTTGACTCTAAGATAAATCCAGAAGGACTTCTCCCTGGCACGTATATTCACTTTTCAGATTGTATGAACAATGGTGGAACATCAAAGCTGTATATTGATTTTAACCCTTCTGCTGAAGGTGTATGTGGTCAAATAATTCGTTTTTTACACGACCCTGATGAATATGAAGTGATTGCAAACAGCTTTGATGAGTATTTACATAATCTTATTGATGGGAATTTTAATTTTCTAGGCGAGGAAGAATAATCTCAATAATTTGTGAAGAAGTACACTTAAACTAACAGGTTCTTTAGTTGAACTAGATTTAAATAACTTTATCATTTTAGCCAAGAAGACTCCTTCCTCAAGGAACGCTAAGTGAGTAGGTGGGAGATGAATTGGCTTCGGACAAGGGATGGCAGGGAGCCATCTTAATTGTTCGACATACATAAATTGTTACTTCACTACCTACCGAATGTATGTTTGTTATATAATAGATACATATCGAAATGGAGGTGAAATGAATGATGATCAATAAAGCATATAAATTTCGTATCTATCCAAATAAAGCACAAGCGACTCTAATCAATAAAACGATT
>Ga0209025_1001474_pt1 | contig 30636 bp, 27 predicted proteins | sample AraplaMF_Col_mLB_FD_184256 | JGI IMG/M metagenome (GOLD analysis project Ga0209025, IMG submission 184256) | Arabidopsis root microbial communities from the University of North Carolina, USA - plate scrape MF_Col_mLB (SPAdes) (version 2) | ecosystem: Host-associated > Plants > Roots > Endosphere... | reverse complement strand
TAACACAATGTTTATTAGAAAAGAGCATTGCTGGTTGTAAGGAAATTGAATATGAAGTAATGCGTGATTCGAATGATAACGCGATTGTAGTATGTAACATGGAAAATATCGATCCAGTTGGGGTTCACACAGGTGATTCAATCGTTGTAGCACCGAGTCAAACATTAAGTGACCGTGAGTATCAAATGTTACGAAACACTTCATTACGAATTATTCGTGCATTAGGAATCGAAGGTGGCTGTAATGTTCAGCTTGCACTAGATCCGCATAGCTTCCAATACTATGTAATCGAAGTAAATCCGCGTGTGAGTCGTTCATCTGCACTAGCATCTAAAGCAACTGGATATCCAATTGCGAAGTTAGCAGCGAAAATTGCAGTCGGTTTAACATTAGATGAAATTGTAAATCCAGTAACACAAAAAACATACGCTTGCTTCGAGCCAGCATTAGACTATGTCGTTTCAAAAATTCCACGTTGGCCATTTGATAAGTTCGAATCAGCAAACAGAACGCTTGGTACACAAATGAAGGCAACTGGTGAAGTTATGTCAATTGGACGTAACTTAGAGCAATCATTATTAAAAGCGGTTCGTTCTTTAGAGCTAGGGATTTATCACTTAGAATTAGACCATTTAAAAGAACTTGATAAAGAAACAATGAAAAAACGTATTATAAAAGCTGACGATGAGCGTCTGTTCGTTGTAGCAGAAGCAATCCGTCAAGGTGTAACGAAAGAAGAAATTAATTCATGGTGTGAAATGGACTTCTTCTTCTTACAAAAAATTGAAAACATCGTAAACATGGAACACGAAGTAAAAGAAAATGCAGGAAATATGGAAGTGTTACAATCTGCAAAAGAAATGGGATTCAGTGATCATTACATCGCCAATGCTTGGAACAAAACAGAGCGTGAAATTTACGATATGCGTAAAGAAAGTAATATGACTCCTGTTTATAAAATGGTAGATACTTGTGCGGCAGAGTTTGAATCTGCAACACCTTACTACTACAGCACATACGGTGACGAGAATGAATCGGTTATAACAGATCGTAAGAGTGTGGTTGTACTAGGGTCTGGTCCAATCCGTATCGGTCAAGGTGTTGAGTTTGACTACGCAACAGTTCACTCTGTATGGGCAATTAAAGAAGCTGGATATGAGGCAATCATTGTAAATAACAACCCAGAAACAGTTTCAACAGACTTCAGTATTTCTGACAAATTATACTTTGAACCATTAACGATTGAAGATGTAATGCACATTATCGATTTAGAAAAGCCAGAAGGTGTTATCGTACAATTCGGTGGACAAACGGCAATTAACTTAGCGGCGAAATTAGAAGAACACGGTGTGAAAATTTTAGGAACATCACTTGAAGATTTAGACCGCGCAGAAGATCGAGATAAATTCGAAGCTGCATTAACAAAATTAGGAATCCCACAACCAGTTGGTAAAACAGCAACAACTGTAGAACAAGCGGTAGCAATCGCTGAAGAAATTGGTTACCCAGTATTAGTAAGACCATCTTACGTACTAGGTGGACGTGCGATGGAAATCGTATATCGTCAAGAAGAACTACTGCACTACATGAAAAATGCAGTTAAAGTTCATGCAGAGCATCCGGTATTAATCGACCGTTACATGGTTGGTAAAGAAATTGAAGTAGATGCAATTTCAGACGGTGAGAATGTGTTCATTCCAGGTATTATGGAACATATTGAACGCGCTGGAGTTCACTCTGGGGATTCAATTGGAGTATATCCACCACAAAGCTTATCTGACGAACTAAAAGAACAAATTATTGAACATACAATTGCACTTGGAAAAGGATTAAACATTGTTGGGTTACTAAATATCCAGTTTGTAGTATTCAAAGATCAAGTGTATGTAATTGAAGTAAACCCACGTGCGAGCCGTACAGTACCATTCTTAAGTAAAATTACAGGTGTACCGATGGCGAATGTTGCAACGAAAGTTATTTTAGGTCAAAACCTAATAGAGCAAGGATACGGAACGGGCTATCACCCAGAAGAGAAAGAAGTGTATGTAAAAGCACCAGTATTCTCATTTGCGAAACTACGCTCAGTTGATACAACATTAGGACCTGAAATGAAATCAACAGGGGAAGTAATGGGGAAAGACTTAACGCTTGAAAAAGCATTATACAAAGGGCTAGTTGCCTCAGGAATTAACATCCCAACGCACGGATCCGTAATCATCACTGTAGCGGATAAAGATAAAGAAGAGGCGATGGAAATTGCAAAACGTTTCCATGAAATCGGCTATAACTTATTAGCAACAGCTGGAACGGCACAAACATTAGCAGAGCAAAATATCCCAGTACAAGTTGTAAACAAAATTGATTCTGAAGACTACAACTTACTAGATATTATTCGCCAAGGAAAAGCACAGTTTGTAATCAATACATTAACAAAAGGAAAACAACCAGCGCGTGATGGTTTCCGCATTCGCCGTGAATCAGTAGAAAACGGTGTGGCTTGCTTAACATCACTTGATACAACGAGAGCAATCTTACGAGTATTAGAATCTATGACATTCTCAGCTCATTCAATGAAAGAAATTACGCAAACAAAGCGTCACGAGGTGGTACATGCATGATGCAAAAGCAAAATATGATCGTCGTTAACCAAAAAGAAATCGCAAAAAACATTTACGAATTAGTGCTTCAAGGAACGTTAGTACAGCAAATGAACGAACCAGGGCAGTTTGTACACATTAAGGTAGCAGAGGGCATTGCGCCCCTTCTGCGCCGCCCGATTAGTATTTGTAATGTAGATCAAGAGAAGAACGAGTTTACAATGCTATATCGTGCGGAAGGACAAGGGACAAAAACATTAGCAACTAGAAAACAAGGTGAAATGGTAGATGTACTAGGACCACTAGGACACGGTTTTCCTGTAGAAGAAGCAGAAACAGGACAAACGGCTTTATTAGTAGGCGGGGGAATTGGGGTACCACCACTTTATGAATTATCACAGCGCCTCGTTGCAAAAGGTGTACGTGTGATTCACATCTTAGGTTTTCAAACGAAAGATGTTGTTTTCTATGAAGAAAAATTTGCAGAACTTGGTGATACGTACGTTGCAACAGTAGACGGCACACACGGTACAAAGGGATTTGTTACAGATGTAATTGATAATTACGGAATCGACTTTGACATTCTTTATTCATGTGGCCCGTTAGCGATGCTTCGTGCATTAGAAGGACGTTACAAAGAGAAAAAAGCCTATATTTCATTAGAAGAACGTATGGGTTGTGGTATTGGAGCTTGTTTCGCATGTGTATGCCACTTACAAGAAGATCCAAGTGGACATTCTTATAAGAAGGTGTGTAGCGACGGACCGGTATTTCCAATTGGGGAGGTTGTACTATGAACAGATTGCAAGTTGAATTACCAGGATTGTCATTAAAAAATCCAATTATACCAGCATCTGGATGCTTTGGATTTGGTCGTGAATATGCACAGTTTTACGATTTAAGTGTACTAGGATCAATCATGATTAAAGCGACGACAGAACAACCACGTTATGGAAATCCGACGCCTCGTGTTGCTGAAACACCAGGCGGCATGTTAAATGCAATCGGACTTCAAAACCCAGGTTTAGAAAAAGTAATGAATTCTGAATTACCATGGTTAGAACAATTTGATCTTCCAATCATTGCGAATGTTGCGGGCTCACAAGCTGAGGATTACGTAGCAGTTGCAAAGGAAATTTCTAAAGCGCCTAATGTCCATGCACTAGAATTAAATATTTCTTGTCCGAACGTAAAAACAGGTGGTATCGCTTTTGGTACAAATCCTGAAATTGCTGCTGATTTAACGAAGCGAGTAAAAGAGGTTTCTGAAGTACCTGTATACGTGAAATTGTCACCGAACGTGGCAAACATTGTGGAAATTGCAAAAGCGATTGAAAATGCAGGTGCAGATGGTTTAACGATGATTAATACATTGCTTGGTATGCGTCTAGATTTAAAAACAGCCCAACCAATTTTAGCAAACCGTACGGGCGGACTATCAGGTCCTGCGATTAAGCCAGTAGCAATTCGTATGGTACATGAAGTAAGCCAAGCGGTTAACATTCCAATTATCGGAATGGGTGGTATTGAGTCAGCAGAAGATGTAATTGAGTTCTTCTACGCTGGTGCAAGCGCAGTTGCAGTAGGTACAGCGAACTTCATAGATCCGTTCGTATGTCCGACAATTATTGAAGAGTTACCAGCATTACTAGATGAATTAGGATTTGATCACATTTCGGAATGTCAAGGAAGGAGCTGGAAGCAAACATGTCACAGTCGTTAATCGTTGCATTAGATTTTCCAGGGAAACAAGATGTAGAACAATTCTTGCGCCACTTTGAAGGGGAAGAGTTATTTGTCAAAGTTGGTATGGAGTTATTTTACAAAGAAGGCCCTGCGATTATTACGTACTTAAAAGAAAAAGGACATAAGATTTTTCTAGATTTAAAACTTCATGATATTCCGAATACAGTAAAAAGCGCTATGCGTAGCCTAGCTAGTCTAGATGTTGATATGGTAAATGTTCATGCTGCTGGGGGAAGCAGTATGATGAAAGCTGCGATTGAGGGATTAGAGGAAGGTAAGCAAGAAGGAAAAGAGAGACCGATTTGTATTGCAGTTACACAACTAACAAGCACTTCGGAAGCTATGATGAAAAAAGAGATCGGCATTGAGAAAACGTTAGAAGAAGCGGTTGCTCATTATGCAAAATTAACGAAAGAAAGTGGACTTGATGGCGTTGTTTGTTCAACACTTGAAGTTCCAAAATTACGTGAAGTATGCGGAAATGAATTTGTAACAGTAACACCGGGGATTCGTCTTGCAAGCGATGATGTAAATGACCAGGTGCGCGTAGCAACACCGAAACGTGCGAGGGAACTTGGCTCAAGCTACATCGTAGTTGGACGTAGTATTACAAAAGCAGAAAATCCGCTTGAAGCGTATAAAACAGTAAAACAACAGTGGGAAGGTGTAACAGTATGAAAAAAGAAATCGCATCGCATTTATTAGAAATTGGAGCAGTATTTTTACAACCGAATGATCCATTCACTTGGTCTTCAGGTATGAAATCACCAATTTATTGTGATAACCGTTTAACTTTATCTTATCCAAAAGTACGTCAAGCGATTGCAGCTGGATTAGAAGAGTTAATTAAAGAGCACTTCCCAACTGTAGAGGTTATTGCAGGAACAGCAACTGCTGGTATTGCGCACGCTGCATGGGTAAGCGATCGTATGAATTTACCAATGTGCTACGTACGTAGTAAAGCAAAAGGCCACGGTAAAGGGAATCAAATTGAAGGAAAAGCTGAAAAAGGTCAAAAAGTTGTAGTAGTAGAAGACTTAATTTCAACTGGTGGTAGTGCAATTACATGTGTAGAAGCACTTCGCGAAGCAGGCTGTGAAGTATTAGGAATCGTATCAATCTTCACATACGAGTTAGAAGCAGGAAAAGAAAAACTAGAAGCAGCTAACGTAGCATCATACTCTTTAAGCGACTACAGTGCATTAACTGAAGTAGCAGCAGAAAAAGGTATGATCGGACAAGCTGAAACGAAAAAATTACAAGAGTGGCGTAAAAATCCAGCTAACGAAGCTTGGATCACAGCGTAATATGAAAAAAGACGACTGCGGGGGAACGCGGTCGTCTTTTTATATAAATTCAAGCAAATTCCCATCAATATCAAAGCCCCTTACTACTAACTACTTAGTGCTTTCTACAAATTCATATCCTTTCACAAACAAGAGAGTCATATAAGAAACAATAAATGAGAAAATGCTATACATGCCAATCCAAAAGAAAAATTTTGGAGTAAAAGCGATGACACCTAGTATTAAAAAACTAGCAAACGTTACAATTGGCATTACGTAATATGTTTGCGTCTTGCGGGTTCCAATAACAGAAACGATAAAGATAAGTAATGGACAAATTAATAAGACGAAAATCAATTCATTCATAGTTATGTCCCCTTTTCGAATGGAAGTAATCTGTTTCTCGTAAACGTTTTGAAATAAATACTCTCCTAATATAACTTCGCTAACATATACATAATCCCTTTTGAAAGTCCGTAATAAATGATTGATTTCACAATAAAAAAGTAAGCAAGAGAACACCTGCTTACTTTATAGAATAAACATCGCAACGATTGTGGTGACAATTAAGCCAATTATAACTGGTAAAAAGTTTCGGCGTGCAAGTTCAAATGGATCTACTTTACAAATGGCAGCGGCAGGAATAAGCGCCCAAGGAATCAAAGTCCCGCCTCCGGTCCAGATTGCAGCAATTTGCCCAAGTGCTGTTAATGTAGCTGTTCCATTCCCCAGTGCTGTGCCGAAAAGATTGGCAATCGAACCAGCAAGTGATATACCGGAAAAGCCAGATCCATCTAACCCTGTTATGACACCAACGATAGTTAGTGTTCCCGCTGATACATATTGGTTTAAAGGAACAGTTTGAGATAAGGCGATTCCTAAGTCGTTAATGATTCCGTGTGAACCTTTCGGTAAATAGTCCCCGATAATTTTTACAAATCCGCTATCCCCTAAATAAAAAAGTGCAGCAATTGGGATAACTGGACCAAAGATTTTAAATCCAAATTGGAGCCCTTCTATAAAATAATCGGTCGTTTTATTCAGGCCATTTCCTTTGTAGGCGATGAGAGCAATAATGATAATCATAATAACAGTCGTCCCGCCAATAAGTGCTGTTGCATCGCTTCCTTGTAGTTTAAATTGAATCATGCAAAGGATATCAATGATATATACGATAGGGATACATATGGCGAGCCATTTCTTTATGTGAGGAGATAATAAAATGATAGTTTTGGATGGTTCAGTTGCTGAAGAAGAGTCTTGCAACGATAAGCCTGTATGAAATTCTTTTCGTAAGAAGAAAAAAGCAACAGAAGTTGTAACAACGCCCATAACGATAACGAGGGGGACACTTGCGGATACGACGCTAGAAACTGGTAAACCAGCTGCATCCGCTGTTAATTTCGGGGCACCTTGAATAACGAAGTCGCCGGATAAAGCAATTCCGTGTCCAAATAAGTTCATAGCAATTGCAACCCCAATTGGTGGCAGGCCGACGCGTACAGCGACGGGTAATAAAATAGCCCCCATTAACGCGACAGCTGGGGAAGGCCAAAAGAAGAAAGAAATTGTCATCATTAAAAGGCCGATAATCCAGTAGGCAAGTGTAGGTGTACGAATCATCTTTGTAAATGGTAAAATCATCGTATCATTTATGCCAGTATGAACGAGTAGGTTACTCATCGATACGATAATGGAGATGATCAATATAGTTGGTAATAGTTCAGTTATGGCATAAATAAAACTTTGAAAAATACTGCTAACGGCAAGAGGGATAGAACTTGTAGCGGTTAATGCTAATAAAAAGGTGAAAATGATACAAATAATCGTTGTATCTTTTCTAAAAATAAAAAAGGTAATAATAGTGAGTAAACAAAGAATATAGAGAGCATGTAAAAGCGTTAATTCAACTCCCACAACATTCACATCCTTTAGGCGTTCGTGTAGTTCATTGTATGAAAGCGGTGAATGTATGTGAGTATAGGGAAAAAATAAAATTTCATGTACTGTAATGGTAAGGGTATAAAATGGATGTTACAATACAATTAATCCTAAAAATGGAATTAGAGGAGGGCGTATGCGCAAAAAAAGTTGGTTTTTGGGGATTTATCCCGCATTAACGGGCAGTAAGATTCCCACTTTAAAAGTTGGCGAATGCGAGGGAGTTAGGTAGGAAATCAACTGCCCGTAAAAGCCCGATTGGTTCAACTAATAATCCGTGGGGGACACCCCCATGGATTAAAGTTTCACTTTATCATTTCTTGTAGTCTATTAATCATTTTAGATCTATTTACAAACAATGAATGGATAAGTATTATGCCTGTTCTCGGGTTTGTGTTTTTGCTTTTATCTCGCTGGGATGACATGAAACAGCATAGTAAGAAAAGTATTGGAATTATGATAGATATCATTGTTGTTAGTTCATTTGTAGTAGGTTTTATTTTAATAGAAGGTCAGAAGCAAATGGAGCAAATGTCTATTTTTCAACAATGGATGTCGTCTGCGAAAGGTCTTTATTTTGTAATTGTAGTCGTTATTTTCCTAAGAGTCATGATAAGAATAGGGAGTTATATAGTAAAGAGCGAATAGAATGGGGGTAGTACGAATGAGAGAGAAAGTAGGGTATTATGGTGTGCTCGGTTGTTTAATAGTATCTATCATTTCAGCACAATTTTTAAAAAGTGAATGGACACCATTTATATTATGTATAGGCATATTCATTTTTGCTCCCTTGTACCGCTGGAAAGAGTGGAAAACGTATAGTCGGAAAAAGAAAATTATTTATAGCATTGAGTTTGTTATTATAATTAGTACAATTCCGTTCTTGCTAAAAAAAGGTTATGAACAAATGAATGACATAGCAATTTTTCAAGGGTGGTTACTTGTTGCAAAATGGTTATACTTACTATTCATTTTAATAGTGGTAACAGCTATTGCTAAAAAAGCAAACGGGAAAATATTTGTAAATGAATAAAAGAAAGTGCCACCGGATAAGGTGGCACTTTCTTATTTTACTGAATGAGCTTTTTGCATCTTTTTTATTAAACGAATTTGTCCACGATGGTTAATTTCATCTTCAAATACGTGAAACCACTTAAAATAATTATTTGCTGGTTTGTCATGCCAAAAGTCTGTCGTTTTAAATAACCATTCCTCAGGTAAGGATTGAAAAGTTTCAATTGTTTTAGAGCGTACTTCTTGTAATGTATGGATGTAAAATTCGATGGAGTTTCCTTTTATTTTTTCTCGTCCAATAGCCCCTAACTCTACAGCAGGTAACCAACGTTCTAATTCGGCATCTGTCGGTTCACGATCCTCAAAGGTATGAATTTGGTAATAAAATTCAATAGCAGCCATGTGATATAATAGCATGCCAATTGAATTTGCTTCTTCGTCATATAAATAATCAAGTTCATCAATTGTTAAACCTTCCACTGCTTGCATCGTTGTGTAACGGGCGTAATTCATCATGGAAACAAGTTTTGAAAATTCAAGCTGTAAACCATCTATCTTATCGATTACAAAATTCAATTTAAATTCCCCCTCTTTAAACGAATACTCCAGAGAAGGAATTCTATGTGTAGAGAAAAACTCCTTTTAAAAAGGGCCATGATTTTAACAAGGGATAACAATTAGTTCTCTATTTGATTTTGTAATAACTTCATAGCCTTCTTTTGTAATGACGATATCGTCTTCAATTCTACAACCGCCCCAGTTTGGTATGTAAATGCCCGGCTCAACTGTAACAACCATACCTTCTTGTAAAGTTGCCTTACTTTCTTGGGATAGGCGAAGCGGTTCGTGTATTTCTAACCCAAGACCGTGCCCGGTAGAGTGGCCAAAGTATTGACCGTATCCATGTTCTGTAATGTAATCTCTCGTTACATCATCGATACTTTTCGCAGTTTCTCCAGGCTTAATTGCTTCAGTTCCACGTTTTAATGCTTCTCGTACAACATTGTATATTTTTTTGAATTCTTCTGACGGTTCTCCGATCGCTACAGTACGTGTTATATCGGAACAATATCCGTCGTAAAGTGCACCGAAGTCTAATGTAACGATATCGCCTCGTTCGATTATTTTATTTGATGCAACGCCATGAGGAAGAGAAGAACGAACGCCAGAAGCTACAATGATTTGGAATGATGAAGATGTAGCTCCTCTTTTTCGCATGAAAAATTCTAACTCATCTCGTACATCAGTTTCACTTATTCCTGGTTTTAGAAAGGTAAGGATGTGGTGAAATGCTTCGTCAGCAATAGTAGCTGCAATTTTCATTGTTTCTATTTCAGGCGTGTCTTTAATAATACGAATATTTTCGATGATTTCGCACACTTGAATCATTTCCGCATGTACGTATTTTTGTAAGTTTTTATATTGTTGCAATGTCATGTTATTTTCTTCAATTCCAAGTTTTTGAATGTTTAATCTGGATACTTGATTGGCAACTTCTTCTTCCAAATTCCCTTTATGCATAATGATTTCCGCGTCTTTTATTTGTACTTTGGCTTGATCTACATAGCGAAAATCAGTTATGAAAACAGCTTGATCTGCAGAGAGTAAGACGACACCAGCACTACCTGTAAAGCCTGTTGCATATTGGCGATTTTCTTTTTTTGTAATAAGTAATCCGTCAAGTCCATAATGATGTAGTTGATTTTGGATTTTATCAATTTTTAAAGTCATGTTAATTCCTCCTTTTCACAGTATTGAATAAAGCAAATAGCGTGCCAAAATATATATTAGGGAAAATAAACGATTATCCAGCTATTTTGTGGGAGGCGTGCCGTTAATAAAATTCAGATTGCAATTAGTAGGGGATAAAAACATTGACTTGAGTTGAACTTTATATACATACTGTAAAAAAATTTATACAAATGCGTAATGACACTGTCAATCTTTTTGACAATATATAAAATGACAAAAGAAAGATAGTGTGAATTAGTTAATGGATATAGGAACGAATGTGAATGAATATAAAAAATGCGTTGCTATCTAGCAACGCATTTTTTATATTTACGCTTTTAATTTCATTACGATGTCAGCATCTGGTGTTACATATACTGTTTGTTGGTTATCGTACGTAACGAATCCAAGCTTTGCACCACTCGGTTTTTTCACATGGCGTATTTTTGTAAAATCAACAGGTACAGAGCTAGACTCTTTTGCTTTACTGTAATAAGCGGCAATTTTTGCAGCTTCTAGTAAAGTTTCTTCAGCAGGTTCTAAAGAACGAATGACAACGTGAGAACCAGGTATGTCTTTCGTATGTAACCAAATTTCATCCCGACGGGCAAATTTCGTTGTTAAATAATCATTTTGCTTATTGTTTTTACCAACGAAAATCTCTGTACCGTCACTAGCTACATATTTATCTAATACTGGTTTTGTAGGCTTTTTCTTTGCATTTTTCGTCTTACGATTACGCACATATCCTTCTTCGGCTAATTCCTCACGAATTTCTTCAATATCTTTTGAAGAAGCAGCTTCCATTTGTTGAAGTAAGCTATCAAAATAAAGAATTTCTTCATTGGTTTTTTCGATTTGTTCTTCTACCACAACAACTGATTTTTTTGCTTTTTGGTATTTTTGGAAATAGCGTTGTGCATTGTCAGACGGTGTTTTTAAAGGATCTAATGTGATTTTTACAGTACCGCCATTTTCATCGTAATAATTAACGACCTCAATATCTTTATCGCCTTTTTTCAAAGCGTACATATTGGCTGTAAGTAGCTCTCCAAATAGTTGATATTTATCTGCTTTTCCAGCATCTTGTAATGTTTTTTCAAGTTTAATAAGTTTTTTCTCATTTTTGTTTTTTTCGTTTTGCATAAAGCGTTCTAAATCATGAGCTTGTTGTTTTACACGGTCTCGCTCCGCTTTTCCGAAAAAGAAACGGTCTAACAATTCACTAACAGATGAGAATGTTTTTTCTTCTCCTTGCAAGTGTGTAAGAGGGAAAAGATAAAAGAATTCTTTTCCGTTTGCAGTAATCATTGTTGGTGAATATGTATGAGTTAGTAATGGTTTTTGTATGGAGAAAAACGCTTCAGATAATGCTTTTTCATTTGCCATACCTGCTTTTTTTACAACTTCTTTTGCGAATAATGGGGAAATTCCCATAAATGCTCCGACAAGTTGTTTGTCCATGTTTCCGGATAAAAAGTCTAGCGGTCTAATAAAATCAGCTGCTGTTTCGATAAGAAGCGGATTAACCTTATGTTGTGCTGGAGGGGCAACATATTCAGCTCCAGCATATACAGTACGATGGCGGTTTACCGCTAAAGATATGTGTTTTAAGCTATCTAAAATAACATTTGTTTTCGTATCTACTAAGATAATGTTACTGTGTCGTCCCATTATTTCGATTACTAATGTTTTTAATGATTCGTCTCCGATTTCATTCCGACTGCGAACTGTAATTTGAATAATACGTTCTAAGTCAATTTGTTCAATTTTTTCAATAAATCCGCCTTCTAAATGTTTACGAAGAAGCATACAAAACATCGGCGGTATTGCTGGTGAATCGTAGTTTTGATTCGTTAAGTGCATACGCGCATATGTAGGGTGAGACGAAAGAATTAGTTTTTGGTTCTTTCCGTTTGCTCGAATATGTAATAAAATCTCGTATTTTGAAGGTTGATATATTTTGGAAATTCTTCCTGTGTAAAGAGAATTTGCAATTTCATGTGTAATTGCTCTTGTAAATAATCCATCGAATGCCATAAATGAACACTCCTTTCTAACTAAAAGTTAATTATAGCATTTTTTTGGACGAGGCTGAATAAGCTTTCAATAGAGTATGTCTGGAATCAGGAGGTCGATGGCAGGATGAACTGGTATGGAATGCGGGCACATGAAGTGGAAGAAAGAACGAATACGAATGTAAAGGTTGGACTTACAGAGAAAGAAGCAGAAGGGCGAATTAAGAAATTTGGTACAAATGAATTAGAAGAAGCAAAAAGGCCTTCTGCACTAATGGTATTTTTAGCACAATTTAAAGATTTTATGGTACTTGTTTTATTTGGAGCAACAATTGTTTCTGCATTTTTAGGTGAATATATTGATTCTATAGCTATTGTTGCCATTGTCATTATCAATGGTATTCTAGGTTTTTTTCAAGAAAGAAAGGCTGAAAAATCATTGGAAGCTTTAAAAGAACTAGCCGCCCCGCAAGTTACGGTAATGAGGAATGGAAAGTGGGTAAAGGCACCATCTAAAGCACTTGTTTTAGGTGATGTTATTAAATTTTCCAGTGGTGATCGTATTGGGGCTGACGTCCGTCTCGTTGAGGCATCGAGTTTATATATCGAAGAGTCTGCCCTGACAGGAGAGTCAGTACCTGTACAAAAGAAGATAGAAGCATTGCAAGGGCAAGATGTTTCAATTGGTGATCAAAAAAATATGGCTTTTATGGGTACGATGATTACGCGAGGATCTGGAACAGGAGTCGTTGTAGCGACTGGTATGAATACCGCAATGGGCCAAATTGCAAATATGTTGCAAAATGCAGAGCAAATGGAAACACCACTGCAAAGAAGATTAGAGCAACTCGGGAAAATATTAATTATTGTAGCTCTTATTTTGACAGCACTCGTTGTATTAGCAGGTGTGTATCAAGGGAATGAAGTATACCATATGTTTTTAGCAGGTGTATCCTTAGCTGTTGCTGCTATTCCAGAAGGATTGCCCGCAATCGTTACAGTAGCTTTATCACTTGGTGTACAGCGTATGATAAAAAAGAGAGCAATTGTAAGAAAGTTACCAGCTGTAGAAACATTAGGTTGTGCTTCTGTAATTTGTTCTGATAAAACAGGAACAATGACACAAAACAAAATGATGGTAACACATATGTGGTCAGGTGGAGAGTTGTGGAAAGTGACTGGTCAAGGATATGAACCTAATGGATCTTTTATGAAAGGTGAAATAGAAGTTAATCCAGCTAAGACAAAAGCGCTTTATCAGCTACTTACATTCGGTTCACTATGTAACAATGCAAATATTATTCAAAAGAAAAAGGCGTATGTATTAGATGGGGATCCAACAGAGGGAGCACTTGTAGCTGCAGCAATGAAAGCGGGAATAACACGTGATGCACTGAAAGGGAAGTTCGAGATTATTCGTGAGTTCCCATTTGATTCGACTCGAAAGATGATGAGTGTTATTGTCCGTGATCGAGATGGGAAAAAGTTTGTTGTTACGAAAGGAGCTCCAGACGTCCTCCTGCAAATGAGCCAAACAATCTTATGGGGTGATAAGCAGCAACCGATGAGTGAGTTATATAGAAAAGAAGTACAGGCGGCTATTCATAGTTTAGGTAGCCAAGCGCTTCGAACAATTGCGGTTGCATTTAAGCCATTAAAAGTAACAGATTTCACTGAACATGAGAGAGATGTTGAAAAAGATTTTATGTTAATCGGGATACAAGGTATGATCGATCCGCCAAGACCAGAGGTAGCGCAGGCGGTAAAAGAGTGTAAAGAAGCTGGTATTCGAACAGTGATGATTACAGGAGATCATAAAGTAACAGCGATGGCGATTGCGGAACAATTAGGGGTTTTACCACCAGGAGGTCGTGTGGTGGAAGGTGTTGAGCTAGCAAATATGGATATAGAGGAACTAGAAAATGTTGTAGAAGATACTTACGTATTTGCTCGTGTATCACCAGAACATAAATTAAAAATTGTTAAATCATTGCAAAATAAAGGGCATATAGTAGCGATGACAGGAGATGGAGTAAACGATGCACCAGCTATAAAAACAGCGGATATTGGGATAGCGATGGGTATTACAGGAACAGACGTTGCGAAAGAAGCTTCTTCGCTTGTATTGTTAGATGATAACTTTGCGACGATTAAATCAGCGATTAAAGAAGGTAGAAACATATACGAAAATATTCGAAAGTTTATTCGATATTTGTTAGCATCAAACGTCGGCGAAATTTTAGTTATGTTATTTGCGATGTTACTGGCACTGCCATTGCCGATGGTTCCAATTCAAATATTATGGGTGAACTTAGTTACCGACGGTTTACCAGCGATGGCATTAGGTTTGGATAAGGCGGAAGGAGATGTGATGAAGAGAACGCCGCGGCATCCGAAAGAGGGAGTATTCGCCAGAGGGCTTGCCTGGAAAATTATAAGTCGAGGGTTCCTCATTGGAGCAGTGACGTTAGTAGCGTTTATTATCGCATATAATCAACATCCGAATGAACTGAAATATGCACAGACAGTAGCATTTGCGACTTTGGTACTTGCGCAACTTATTCATGTGTTTGATTGCCGAAGTGAACATTCTGTCTTTCATCGCAATCCATTTGGGAACGTGTATTTAGTAGGGGCTGTTATCATTTCATTGTTGTTAATGCTCGTTGTTATTTATTATCCACCGTTACAACCAATTTTTAGTACAATGCCAATACAAGCAAGAGATTGGTTGTTAATTGGAGGTTTGTCATCAATTCCGACTTTCTTATTAGTAGGTTCTTTATTAACAAGGAAAAAAGGTAAGGAGAAAAAGCCACTTTTATATAAGAAGGGATTAAACTTGAAATAGTCAATGATATGAAAATGTGATATAATTTACAGAAGGTAGTAGAGCCTTGTCTCTATTACCTTTTTCATTGAGTTATTTCATGGCTTGGATGTGATAAAAATGATTTCTAGTATGACAGGGTTTGGAAGGTCGAAAGTAGAAAGTGATACTTTTCAGATTACAGTAGAAATGAAATCGGTGAACCACCGTTTTCTTGAGATGAGTATTCGACTTCCGAAGCAAATGATGGTATTTGAAGACAAAATTCGTAAAATAATCGCACAGCAAGTTCGACGTGGGCGCATTGAAGTGTCTATTAGTATAACGGGTGAAGGGCTTGTTGAAAGAAAATTAAGTGTGAATTGGTCGCTTCTCAAGCAGTACCAATCGATGATGGAAGATATAAAAGGAAAATTTCAATTGCAAGATTCTATTACACTTGGGCAATTAATGGCAATGCCAGAAGTAACGGCAATTGAAGAAATAGAAAACGTAAATGAACAATTTGAGAATAGTTTATATGAGGCTGTTCGCCAAGCTGCTCAAATGTTGAAAACGATGAGAGATGGCGAAGGAGAACGATTACATAAAGATATGGCGTATCGTTTACAAGAGATTCACAATTGTGTAAATGCAATTATTCCACATGCACCGATTGTTACACAAAAATATCGTGAACGATTAGAAAATCGCTTAAAGGAATTACATAATCAAGATCTAGACGAACAAAGATTGCTAACAGAAGTCGCGATGTTTGCAGAGCGTTGTGATATTCATGAAGAGTTAGTTCGTTTACAAAGTCATTTAGAACAATTTCGTGAAACACTGCAGATTGAAGAGCCTGTTGGAAGAAAAATGGACTTCATCGTGCAAGAGATGCATCGAGAAATTAATACGATTGGTTCGAAGGCAAATGACTTAACAATTTCAAAATATGTTGTAGAAATGAAAAATAACCTTGAAAAAATTCGTGAACAAGTACAAAATATTGAGTAGCTTTCAAAAAATATATAAAGTTATACGTGGTGGAGAAATCGGATAGACTTACTAGGAGGCGCAAACTATGGCCATGCGGTTTTTAAATATTGGATACGGAAATATTGTATCTGCTCATCGAATTATTGCTATTGTAAGTCCGGAGTCAGCTCCTATTAAACGAACAGTACAGGAAGCACGTGAACATAATGCTTTGCTTGATGCTACGTATGGGAGAAAAACAAGGGCGGTTATTGTGATGGATGATGGGCATGTTGTATTAAGTCCAATTCAGCCAGAGACGATTGCACATCGTTTGAATAATAAAGAAGATTTAAGTGAGGAAGGGTAGGTTTTACATATTTATGAGAAGTAGAAGAGGATTGCTCATCGTTCTTTCAGGACCTTCTGGGGTTGGTAAAGGAACGGTTCGAAAAGAGCTGTTTAGCCATGAGGATACACGTTTTCAATACTCTATTTCAGTAACGACACGTAAGCCGCGTGAAGGTGAAGTAGATGGTGTGGATTATTTCTTTAAAGAGAGAGAAGAATTTGAGGAAATGATTCGTAATGAAAAATTACTTGAGTGGGCTGAGTTCGTAGGTAATTATTACGGAACACCGATTGACTATGTTGAAAAAACATTACAAGAAGGAAAAGATGTATTCTTAGAAATTGAAGTGCAAGGAGCAATTCAAGTTAAGAAAGCTTTCCCAGAAGGTGTATTTATTTTCTTAGCACCCCCAAGTTTATCTGAGCTAAAAAACCGAATTGTCGGCCGTGGTACAGAAACTGAAGATGTTATTGAAAATCGCTTAACTGTAGCGAAAGAAGAAATCGAAATGATGGACGCTTACGACTATGTTGTAGAAAATGATCAAGTTGAATTAGCTTGTGATAGAATTAAAGCAATTGTGGTTGGTGAACATTGCCGCCGCGAAAGAGTAGCAAAATATTATAAAGAAATGACGGAGGGTCTATAATTATGTTAAATCCATCAATTGATTCATTACTAACAAAAATCGATTCTAAATATACACTTGTAACAGTAGCTGCAAAGCGTGCACGTGAAATGCAACTTGCTAACAACTGTGTTATTGAACAACCTGTTTCTCATAAATGTGTAGGTAAAGCATTAGAAGAAATCGATGTAGAAGTGTTAAAATATGTACCAAGCGAAGGCAAAATAATTGATTAAGATATTATTTTCGACAAATTAAAACATAGACTTTATAATTTTCTATGTAACGGTAACAACCTATTTACAAGTAGGTTGTTATTTTTTTACGATAGGATGAAATATTGGTACTGAAGAGCTGAGAAACCTGTTTCAGTATTATAAGTTTGAAAAAGAAAGAGGACGAGCCATATGCTAAAAGGGAAAAAGATACTCCTATGTGTAACAGGAGGCATTGCGGTCTTTAAAGCGGCTGCGTTAACTAGTAAATTGACACAAGCTGGTGCTATTGTAAAGGTGATCATGAGTGAGTCGGCAATAAAGTTTGTTACGCCTCTTACATTCCAAGCACTTTCTCGTCATGATGTATATACAGATACATTCGATGAGAAAGACTCAGCTGTTATTGCTCATATCGATTTAGCAGATTGGGCAGATGTAGTACTTGTTGCACCTGCTACAGCCAATTGTATCGGGAAGTTAGCTGGTGGTATTGCGGATGATATGATTACAACTACTTTGTTAGCTACTACAGCTCCAGTATGGATTGCACCTGCTATGAATGTGCATATGTACGAAAATAAAATTGTTCAAAAAAATATGATGACGTTAAAAACGTTAGGATATACATTTATTGAGCCTGGGGAAGGCTTTTTAGCGTGTGGTTATGTAGCGAAGGGAAGACTAGAGGAACCTGAAGCAATTATTGCGCGGTTAGAAGAAGCATTCACGGAACAAAAACCACTACAAGGTAAGAAAATGTTAATAACTGCTGGCCCGACGCGTGAAAAGATTGATCCAGTTCGTTTTATGACGAATTTTTCTTCTGGAAAAATGGGGTATGCGATTGCAGAAGTAGCAGCGAACTTAGGGGCTGATGTCATACTTGTTTCGGGGCCGACGGCATTAAATCCGCCACTACATGTAACAACGATACAAGTGGATTCAGCGCAGGATATGTTAGAAGCAGTCCTTCAACATTATCAAAATGTAGATGTTGTCATCAAAACAGCAGCTGTTGCAGATTATCGCCCGAAATATGTTCATGATAATAAAATGAAAAAGCAGAATGGTGATGCTGTAATTGAATTAGAGAGAACGGTAGATATTTTAAAAACGCTAGGTGAGAAGAAGGGTAAACAGTTACTTATCGGTTTTGCTGCTGAAACGACAAACGTAGAGGAATACGCAACGAAAAAGTTACGTGAGAAAAATGCGAATATGATTGTTGCGAATGATGTAAAAGCGCAAGGAGCTGGATTTGGCACAGATACGAACATTGTAACAATGTATAGAAAAGATGGAAAAGTTATTGAGTTGCCACTTTTAACAAAGAAAGAGGTAGCTCGCGAAATATTAAAGCAAATTGAAATGATGTTAGAAGATGATCGTTTATGAAATTTGCAAGTGTAATTGTTGATGTACCTGCCCGTCAGACAGATAGACCGTTTGATTACATTATCCCTAGAAAATGGGAAGATATTGTACAGACAGGAATGCGTGTAGTAGTTCCATTTGGTCCAAGAAAATTGCAAGGTTTTATTATTGAGATTAAAGATTCGGTTGACGTGGAAAGTAAGAAATTAAAGACAATCCATGAAATATTAGATGTAACACCGGTTTTAAATGATGAATTATTAAAGCTTGGATATTGGCTTACAAGTGAAACGTTATGTTATATGATTTCAGCATTTCAAGTCATGCTTCCGACAGCGATAAAAGCAACGTATAAAAAGCGTCTACAACTTCGTAAACAAGAAGAAGTAGCACCTGCAATACTGTATTTATTTCAGGATAAGGAAGCAATCGATTGGGAAGTTATTGAGGCGCAGCCACATTTATACCGCGCTATTCAACAAGAAATTAAAAATGGTACGATGGAAGTCGTATATCAAGTGAAAGATAAAGTGCAGAAGAAGAAACAAAGAGTCGTTCAGCCAGAGTTGCCGGAAGATAAATTAGAATTAGCTGCATTTGAATTGAAAAGTAAAAAACAACAAGATGTACTCTATTATTTTGTGGAAAATTATAAAAGTGTACCGTTGAAATTGTTAACAGAAGAGCTACAAATAACAGATGCTCCAATAAAATCACTTGTTAAAAAGGGGCTAATCTCAGAAAAATATGTGGAAGTATACCGGAATCCGTATGACGATGATGATTTTGAACAAACGAAACCATTTCCACTTACAGAGGAACAAAAGCAAGTTATTACACCTATTTTATCATCAATTACAAATGAAACTTACAATCCATTTTTACTATATGGTGTTACAGGAAGCGGAAAGACAGAAGTATATTTACAATCTATAGCAGCGGTGCTGAAGAAGGAAAAAGAAGCTATTGTACTCGTTCCTGAAATTGCGCTAACGCCTCAAATGGTAGATCGTTTTAAAGGTAGATTTGGCTCGCAAGTAGCGGTTCTTCATAGTGCACTGTCTGTTGGTGAAAAATATGATGAATGGCGTAAGATTTTAAGAAAAGAAGTGAAAGTGGTAGTTGGTGCCCGTTCAGCTATTTTTGCTCCTTTTGAAAATTTAGGGATTATTATTATTGATGAAGAGCATGAATCGAGTTATAAGCAAGAAGATAACCCGAAGTATCATGCAAGAGATGTAGCGGTGTGGAGAGGGCAATATCATAAATGTCCAATCGTTCTTGGAAGTGCAACGCCTACACTTGAATCATTTGCAAGAGCGACAAAAGGTGTTTATGAACTATTAACGATGGAAAAACGTATGAACGAACAAGCTTTACCAACAGTAGAAATTGTTGACATGCGTGAAGAACTTCGCGACGGGAATCGATCAATGTTTTCGAAGGCGTTGCATGAAAAAATAGCAGATCGACTAGAAAAGAAAGAACAAATGGTTCTCTTTTTAAATAGGAGAGGTCATTCAACATTTGTGATGTGTCGTGATTGCGGGTATGTTGTACAATGTCCACATTGTGATATTTCGCTGACGTATCATAAAATGAACCATCGTTTAAAATGTCATTATTGCAGTTATGAGGAGAATATGCCAACTGCGTGTCCAGCTTGTCAAAGTACATATATTCGTTTCTTTGGTACAGGCACACAAAAAGTAGAAGAAGAAATTACAAAACTATTTCCAGAAGCGCGAGTCATTCGAATGGACGTAGATACGACAAGTCGCAAAGGAATGCATGAGAAGTTATTAAAGGCATTTGGTGAAGAGAAAGCAGATATATTACTCGGGACACAAATGATCGCCAAAGGACTTGATTTTCCGAAAGTAACGCTCGTTGGTGTTTTAACTGCAGATACGATGCTTCACTTACCTGATTTTCGGGCGAGTGAAAAAACATATCAATTATTGACGCAAGTAAGTGGACGGGCAGGTAGACATGAATTGCCAGGGGAAGTTGTAATTCAAACGTATACGCCAGAACATTATAGTATAGAGTTAGCAAAGAACCAGCAATATGATGTGTTTTTTGACCAAGAAATGCAAATGAGACGAACAAGACAATATCCACCTTATTACTATGTTGTACTTGTAACGGTATCTCATCCAGAATTATTAAAGGCAGTGCAAGTGACGGAAAAAATTGTCGGTCATTTACGAATGCATTGTTCGCAGCAAACGATGGTGTTAGGGCCAGTTGCTTCAGCAATTCCAAGGATAAAAGATAGATATCGTTACCAATGCATGATAAAATACAAACGGGAACCAAACTTAAAGAACGTGCTCAAAATGGTAAATGAACATTATCAAGCAGAAATGCAAAAAGAGCTACAAATCTCAATTGATTTTAATCCAACAATGTTAATGTAGCGGAGGGAAATATGGCAGTTTTAGAAATAGTAAAGCATCCAAATGAAGTGTTAGAAACACCATGTGAAAGAGTAATTAACTTTGATAAAAAGTTAGTGAAATTGTTGAAAGATATGCATGAAACAATGTTAATGGCGGACGGAGTCGGTTTAGCTGCACCTCAAGTAGGGGTAAGCTTGCAAGTAGCAGTTGTTGATGTCGATGATGATACTGGGAAAATCGAGTTAATCAATCCATCAATATTAGAAAAACGTGGTGAACAAGTAGGTCCCGAAGGCTGTTTAAGCTTCCCGGGACTTTATGGTGAAGTGGAACGTGCAGATTATATTAAAGTAAGAGCACAGAATCGCCGAGGTAAAGTGTTTTTATTAGAAGCGGAAGGATTTTTAGCGCGTGCAATTCAACATGAAATCGATCATTTACACGGTGTTCTATTTACATCGAAAGTGACAAGATATTATGAAGAAAACGAATTAGAATAGGTGTTAAAAGGAGCGGTTTTTAAATGATTAAAGTAGTATTTATGGGAACACCGGACTTTTCAGTGCCGGTGCTTCGTCGTCTTATCGAAGATGGCTATGATGTAGTAGGTGTTGTGACGCAACCAGATCGTCCGGTAGGTAGAAAAAAAGTATTAACACCTACACCTGTTAAAGTTGAAGCGGAGAAACATGGTATTCCGGTGTTACAACCACTGAAAATTCGTGAAAAAGAAGAATATGAAAAAGTATTAGCATTAGAGGCGGATTTAATTGTAACAGCTGCGTTCGGTCAGATTGTACCAAACGAAATTTTAGAAGCGCCAAAGTACGGATGTATTAATGTCCATGCCTCTTTACTTCCAGAACTACGCGGTGGTGCACCGATTCATTATGCAATTATGGAAGGTAAAGAAAAAACAGGAATTACAATTATGTATATGGTAGAAAAATTAGACGCTGGTGATATTTTAACGCAAGTAGAAGTGGAAATTGAAGAGCGTGAAACGACGGGCTCGTTATTTGATAAGTTAAGTGAAGCCGGTGCACATCTTCTATCTAAAACAGTACCTTTATTAATTCAAGGTAAGTTAGAACCGATTAAACAAAATGAAGATGAAGTGACATTCGCATATAATATAAAACGTGAGCAAGAGAAAATTGATTGGACAAAAACAGGTGAAGAAGTATACAATCACATTCGCGGATTGAACCCATGGCCAGTTGCATATACGACTTTAGCAGAACAAGTTGTTAAAGTATGGTGGGGAGAGAAAGTTTCTCTAGAAGCGAAAGCTGAACCAGGTACAATAGTTGGTCTTGAAGAAGATGGATTTGTTGTTGCAACAGGGAATGAAATAGGTGTTAAAATTACTGAATTGCAACCGTCGGGTAAAAAGCGTATGAGTTGTTCACAATTTTTACGTGGGACAAAACCTGAAATTGGCACGAAGTTAGGAGAAAATGCATGAGACAAAATGTTCGTGAATTAGCTCTTGATGGTTTAATTCAAGTAGAAAAAAGTGGTGCATATAGTAACTTACTTTTAAATAATCTAATTGAAAAAAATGCAATTGATAGAAAAGATATTGGTTTATTAACTGAAATTGTATATGGAACGATTCAACGTCGTGACACATTAGATTATTATTTACAGCCTTTTTTAAAAAAGAAGGTTGAGGCGTGGGTAAGAGTATTGCTTCGCTTATCTTTATATCAAATGATATATTTGGACCGAGTGCCAGAAAGAGCGGCTATTCATGAAGCGGTTGAAATAGCAAAGCGTCGTGGGCATAAAGGGATTTCAGGCATGGTGAACGGAGTATTGCGTTCAATTCAGCGAGAAGGTGTACCTTCATTAGATGAAATCAAAGATCCAGTGGAACGTCTTGCAATTGCAACGAGTCACCCAGTTTGGTTAGTACAAGATTGGGCATCTGAATATGGTTTAGAGACAGCAGAGAAAATGTGTGAAGTAAACATGTTACCACCAGTACCTACAGCACGTGTGAACGTTGATAAAGTAACGGTAGAAGAAGCAATTGAGTTGTTGGCAAGTGAAGGAATAGAAGCAAAGTCTGGCGATTTGTCAGATGATGCAATTCAAATTGAAAGAGGGAATGTAGCGCATACAGAAGCGTTTAAAAAAGGGTTCCTTTCTATTCAAGATGAAAGCTCTATGCTTGTTGCACGTGCTTTAGACCCGAATGAGGGAGAGACAGTTCTTGATAGTTGTGCTGCTCCTGGTGGTAAAACTACGCATATAGCTGAGCGTTTAAAGGGAACTGGTAAAGTAATGTCTCTTGATTTACACGCGCATAAAGTGCGTTTAATTAAACAACAAGCAGAGCGACTTGGTCTAGAAAATATAGAAACAAAAGCGTTAGATGCTAGAAAAGTGCAAGAGCACTTTGCAAATGAAACTTTTGATAAAATATTAGTAGATGCACCATGTTCTGGATTTGGGGTAATTAGACGTAAACCTGATATTAAGTTAGGAAAAGATAAAGGCGATAGTGAAAGATTATCGACGATTCAACTTGCGATATTAGAAAAGATAGCACCATTATTAAAACAAGGCGGTCGTCTTGTTTATAGTACGTGCACAATTGAGAAAATAGAAAATGAACAAGTAATAGATAAATTTTTAAAAGAACATCCTGAATTTGAATGGGATACTACGATAAAAGAACGTATGCCAGAAAAATTAAGTCCGTATATTAATGAAGGTCAAGTACAAATTTTACCGCATTATTTTGCAACGGATGGCTTTTATATTGCTTGTTTAAGGAAGAAGGTGTAGCATCATGGAAACGACTGTAAAAAAACAAAAGAAAAATGTAGAAACGAAAAAACCATCAATTTACTCTTTACAACTTCATGAAATGCAAGATTGGTTAAAGGAACAAGGAGAACCGAAGTTCCGTGCTGGACAAATTTTTGACTGGCTATATAAAAAACGTGTAAAAAATTATGAGGATATGTCAAACCTTTCTAAAGGATTGCGTGATAAATTGTCGAATTCCTTTGATATTACTACTTTAAACACGTTAGTAAAACAAACGTCTTCGGATGGAACGATTAAATTCTTATTCCAGTTATATGATGGATACTCTATTGAAACGGTATTAATGCGACATGAATACGGAAATTCTATTTGTGTAACAACACAAGTTGGTTGTCGTATTGGCTGTACGTTCTGTGCTTCTACACTTGGCGGGTTAAAACGAAACCTAGAAGCTGGAGAAATTGTAGCGCAAGTAGTAGAAGTGCAACGCGCGCTTGATGAAACGGAAGAACGTGTAAGTTCTCTTGTTGTTATGGGAATTGGAGAACCATTTGATAACTATGATAATTTAATGGGATTTTTACGCATCACTAACCATGAAAAAGGACTTCATATTGGTGCAAGACATATGACAGTTTCGACGAGTGGTATTATTCCGAAAATTTACAAGTTTGCTGAAGAAGAGTTACAAATTAATTTTGCGATTTCATTGCATGCTCCAAATTCAGAATTACGTTCAAAATTAATGCCGATTAACCGTGCTTATAAGCTACCTGATTTAATGGAAGCTATTAAATACTATGTAAATAGAACAGGGCGTCGTATTACATTTGAATATGGACTATTTGGAGGAGAAAATGACCAAGTTGAGCACGCTGAAGAACTTGCTGCGCTCTTAAAAGGTGTAAAGTGTCATGTGAACTTAATTCCGGTTAACTACGTACCAGAACGTGATTACGTACGAACACCACGTGAGCAAATTTTCTTATTTGAAAAAACGCTTAAAGATCGTGGAGTGAATGTAACAATTCGCCGTGAACAAGGTCACGATATTGATGCTGCCTGCGGTCAGTTGCGTGCGAAGGAGCGCAAAGAAGAGACGAGGTGACGAGATGAAAGCCGTGTTTCTATCGGATAAAGGGAAAGTTCGTCAACATAATGAAGATAGTGCAGGAGTTTTTCACAATTTAGATGGAAATATTTTAGCGGTAGTAGCAGATGGAATGGGAGGTCATCGAGCTGGCGATGTAGCTAGTTCGATGGCCATTCAATTATTCCATGATTATTGGAAGCAAACGCATAATATGAATGAGCCTAAAAAAGTAGAAGAGTGGTTACATACTAGTGTTGGAATTATTAATGAACGCATTTTTGAATATTCTAAACAACACGTAGAGTGTGATGGTATGGGAACAACGATTATCATAGCAATTTGTACGCCTAATTTTGTAACAATAGGTCATATAGGAGATAGTCGTTGTTATATGGTATCAGAGGGAGTAATGTCGCTCGTAACGGAAGATCATTCACTTGTAAATGAACTTGTGAGACATGGTGAAATTTCAAAGGAAGATGCAGAATACCACCCGAAAAAAAATGTTTTGTTAAGAGCGCTAGGAACAGAAGAAAAAGTCGGATTAGATGTTAAAACATTGGTACTTGAAGAAGATGATCAATTGCTTCTTTGCTCTGATGGATTGTCTAATAAAGTCCCTATGACTGATATGCAACAAATTTTACAGTTAAATGAACAGCTCGAAGCTAAGGTGCAAAGTCTCATTCAATTGGCGAATGATCGTGGTGGAGAGGATAATATTACTCTTGTTCTTATTGATTATGCGGATTCGACAAACGAAAGTAGGTGAAGTGCAACGTGCTGATTGGAAAACGCTTAAATGACCGTTATAAGCTGCTAAAAATGATTGGCGGTGGAGGGATGGCCAATGTATATTTAGCTCATGATGACATACTCGGCCGAGATGTAGCGGTGAAAATATTAAGACTCGACTATTCCAATAACGAAGAGTTTATTAAACGTTTCCATCGAGAAGCGCAATCTGTTACAACGTTGTCGCATCCAAATATTGTGAATATGTATGATGTTGGAGAAGAAGATGGTATATATTATCTTGTAATGGAGTATGTACCTGGACAAACATTAAAGCAATACATAATTGAGCAAGGGATGTTACCTATAGGGGAAGCTCTTGATATTATGGAGCAATTAACATCCGCCATGGCACACGCTCATCATTTTGAAATTGTGCATCGTGATATAAAACCGCACAATATTTTAATTCGAGCTGATGGAGTAGTAAAAGTAACAGATTTTGGAATTGCGACAGCTACAAGTGCAACAACTATTACACATACAAATTCAGTACTTGGTTCGGTGCATTATTTATCACCAGAACAAGCGCGCGGCGGGATAGCAAATAAACAATCAGATATTTATTCGCTTGGTATTGTTATGTTCGAATTGTTAACAGGAAGACAACCGTTTTCTGGTGAATCTGCTGTTGCAATAGCTTTAAAACATTTACAAAGTGAAATACCGTCTCCAAGAAGATGGAATGAAAATATTCCGCAAAGTGTTGAGAATATTATATTAAAGGCAACTGCTAAAGATCCGTTCCATCGATACCAATCTGCTAATGCGATGAAACGAGATATTGAAACGGCTTTATATCCAGAACGAATTAATGAACAGCCATTTTACATACCAGAAGATATGGAAGCGACGAAAGCGATTCCAATTATCCAACAAGAACAATTATTTGAAAATGTAACTGATGAAACGATTGTTTTAAGTGGAAGTAAAGTGGATGAACCAAAAAGAAAAGAACATACTGAATTAGATAAGAAGAAAAAACGAAGTAATAAATGGATTAAGGTTTTAATTATGACATTTTTACTTTTAGCAATTGGAATAACATTAGCTCTTACTGTTATTCCGGGATTCTTTATTCCGAAAGATGTAAAAGTTCCTGATGTGGCTGGTATGAAATATACGACAGCTGTAAATAAGTTGGTAGAAAAAGGTTTTGAAGTGACAGAACCTAATATTGTATATACAGATGATGTGGAAGCTGGAGATGTAATAAAAACTGATCCTGTAGCAGGAAGAGTAGTGAAGGAAAGTTCTAAAATTACTATCTATCAATCAGGTGGAAAAAAGAAAAGTAAGATGAAGGATTTTACAGGTCAAAACTTTGAGAGTGTAAAACCCGAGTTAGAAGAAAGATATAAACAGGTTACTGAAAATTATATTGAAAATGATAAACCAAAAGGTGAAATTGTAGAACAAATACCGACACCTGATCAAATGGTTGTAGAGGCGGAGCAAGAACTGAAAGTTTGGATAAGTAAAGGTCCTTATCAAAATAGACCAGGTGATTTTTCAAGATGGACTGAAAATAGTGCAACTGGTGATTTGAATGAGAGAAAATTAACTCCAGATATAAAACGAGAGTATTCAGATACGGTTGATAAAGGTCTTGTAATTTCGCAATCGCCAAAACCAGGAACTCCGTTAAAAGAAGGAGATAAAGTGACACTTATCATCTCGAATGGCCCTAAGCCGAAAGTAACAAAAACAGTGAAGGTGGATAACATTTCTATCCCATATGAGTCTTCTATAATAGGTGAGAAAAAACCGCAAACAATAGAAATTTATAAAGAAGATATGCAACAAAAGATGGATAGACCAATTGAAACTAGAACGATTTCAGAGTCGGCAACAATTTCTTTAGAATTTGTAATTCAAGAAGGCTCAAAGGGTCACTATAAAATCGTACGGGATGGAGTAACGATTATCGATAAGGAAGTACCATATCCAACTCAATAATAGTGAATTCCATTTTCTTTTTATAGAGAATGGAATGCATTACCCTTGCCTGTTATGCTGTCTACAAGGTGGACTGTATAACAGGCAAAAATATATGATTCAAAAAGCTATACAAGTGATATTGTTGTAAAAAATATTTCGAATTGATGGTAGAGATTAAATATATGAACCTGGTTATATATTGGTGGGTTTTAAAATAATTGTTTAAAGAACTCTAGTCTATTCGTTTTAATTACAGCTTCACTTTATACAAAATAAAGGAGAATTATATGCCAGAAGGAAAAATTGTAAAAGCTTTAAGTGGATTTTATTATGTACAACATGAAGAAGGGATTACACAATGTCGTGGGCGTGGTGTATTTAGAAAAAATAAAATTACACCACTTGTAGGAGACCAAGTCGTTTTTCAAGCAGATAACCCAACGGAAGGCTACGTGCTTGAAGTATTTGATCGAAAAAATGAACTTGTTAGGCCTCCTATTGCTAATGTGGATCAAGCAATCCTTGTTTTCTCTGCAGTAGAACCAGATTTTAATCCTGGACTGTTAGATCGATTTTTAGTGCTGATTGAATATCATAACATTAAGCCGATTATTTGTATTAGTAAGATGGATTTAGTGGATGAAAAGATGCGAGAAGCCGTTGAAGCTTATGCAAATGATTATCGTGAAATGGGTTATGATGTATTATTTACTTCTATAAATACATCGGAAAGTATTGCTATTTTAAAACCATTTTTAGAAGGTTGTGTTTCTGTCGTTGCTGGCCAATCAGGTGTTGGGAAATCTTCGATGCTTAACGTATTACGTCCGGATTTAGAACTAAAAACAAATGATATTTCCTCACATTTAGGACGCGGAAAACATACGACAAGACACGTGGAATTAATTGCAGTTGGAAGTGGACTTGTTGCGGATACACCTGGTTTTAGTTCACTTGATTTCATAGATATAGAGGTAGAAGATCTTACATATTGTTTTCCTGAGTTGAAAGAAGCGAGCCAATACTGTAAATTTAGAGGGTGTACACATCTTTCTGAACCGAAATGCGCGGTGAAAGCTGCGGTTGAAGAAGGAAAGATTACAGAATATCGTTATAAGAATTACCAACAATTCGTAGAAGAAATTAGAGAGAGAAAGCCGAGGTATTAGTTATGATTAAAATTGCACCATCGATCTTATCAGCAGATTTTTCAAAATTAGGGGAAGAAATTAAAGATGTAGAAAAAGGCGGAGCTGATTACATTCATGTCGATGTAATGGACGGGCATTTTGTACCGAATATTACGATTGGGCCATTAATTGTAGAAGCGATCCGTCCGATTACATCATTACCGTTAGATGTGCATTTAATGATTGAAAATCCTGATAACTATATCCCAACTTTCGCGAAAGCGGGAGCGGATATTATTACTGTTCATGTAGAGGCGTGTCCTCATTTACATCGTACAATTCAGTTAATTAAATCTCATGGCATTAAAGCAGGGGTTGTATTAAATCCACATACGCCAGTTTCGGTGATTGAGCATGTGTTAGAAGATATAGATATGGTATTACTTATGACGGTGAATCCTGGATTTGGTGGACAGAAATTTATCCATTCTGTATTACCGAAAATTAAACAAGTTGCAGAAATGGTTAAAGAGCGAAATCTAGAAGTCGAAATTGAAGTTGATGGTGGTGTCAACGCTGAAACGGCAAGACTTTGTGTTGAAGCAGGAGCAAATGTACTTGTAGCTGGATCAGCGGTATACAATCAAAAAGACCGCGGTGAAGCGATCCGTATCATTCGTGGATAATGAATGAACAGATCCCTATCCTAGTGAAGTTTCGGGTTTAGTAAGACTTCACTATTTAGAAAGGATAGAGCGAAAAATATGTAAAAAGGCAATCTACCGAATGGCAGATTGCCTTTTTACAATAGAAGGGGAAGGAAAAATGATTATTCATATTTTAGCAGGAGGCCCTGCAGAATATTGCGCAGATTTTTCTCGATATGAAAATGAAGAAATAGTGTGGGCGGCGGTTGATAGAGGAGTGTACCATTTACTAAAAAGAGGGATTACTCCATCTGTTGCGTTCGGAGATTACGATTCAGTAACTGAAGAAGAATTAGTATGGATGGGACAGCAAACAGATGAATTACATATTGTTCCACGAGAAAAAGATCAAACGGATTTAGAGATTGCAATTAGTTGGGCTTTAGAACAGAACCCCAAATTAATTCGTATTTTTGGTGCAACTGGTGGGCGGTTGGATCATGGTTTAGCAAATATACAGATGCTTTTAAAGGGTTTAGAAGCAAAAGTGGAAATGTGTATTGTGGATAATAAAAATGAAATAATGGTGAAAAAAGTTGGTACATATACAATTGGAATAAATAAAAATTTCCCCTATGTATCATTTGTGCCAGTTACTGAAAGTGTAGAAGGTATTACACTACAAGGATTTAAGTACCCTCTTACTAATAAAACGATAGAGTGGGGATCGACACTTTGTATTAGTAATGAACTCATTGAGGAAAAAGGTACTTTTTCATTCGCATCTGGCATATTAATGATGATAAGAAGCACTGATTGAAGAAACAATTTTGCTCCTTGCATCATATAGTGGGCAAGTGGAGTAAAGGGGATTAGGAGGGAAACCATGAGATTTTATACAATTAAGTTACCTAAATTTCTTGGTGGAATTGTTCGTGCGATGTTAAACACCTTCAAAAAAGACTAAAAAAAGCACCGATAATAGGTGCTTTTTCCATTGGTATAGTAAAAAAAGAGCCTAGCGGCTCTTTTTTTTATTATTAAACACGTTCGATTTTGCCAGATTTTAATGCTCTAGCAGAAACGTAAACACGTTGAACTTTACCGTCGATGCGTACGCGAACTTTTTGAAGGTTAGCGCCCCATTTA
>Ga0209025_1001473_pt1 | contig 30641 bp, 24 predicted proteins | sample AraplaMF_Col_mLB_FD_184256 | JGI IMG/M metagenome (GOLD analysis project Ga0209025, IMG submission 184256) | Arabidopsis root microbial communities from the University of North Carolina, USA - plate scrape MF_Col_mLB (SPAdes) (version 2) | ecosystem: Host-associated > Plants > Roots > Endosphere... | reverse complement strand
ATCGTTGAAACTTGGGACAATTTCAGAGTCATATCGTGCTAAGATATCACCTAATGTGCTGGATGCATCTTTAGCAGCTGCATTTATACCATCTATATCATCTTTTGATGGTAGTTTCCCGCTATTAATGAAATCAAGCGCCTTATTAGTTGCATTAATTCCCTTTTGCATTTTTGCTTTTGCATCATTTAAATTCGCTACAGTATCAGGAATATTTGTTGTTTTTCCGGCATGACCAGCAAGCTTATCTACATCATTTAACACTGGAATAATGTCATCTATCAAATTAATGCCCTTTTGAAACTGTGATTGAGCATCGTATAGCCCTTGTTTCATCGGCTCTAAAATTCCTTTATCACCTACACCGTTATCAATGATATTTATTGCTTTATTTGTATCATTAATAAAACTATCTGTAAGTCCTTCAACCTGTTTTGCTGCACTACCAATGTGATTTAAATTATTTTCAATGGTCCGTTTATTCTTGTCGGGATCATTCGCTGCTTCTACTGCCTTTTTTGCATCTACGTTAATTGTAGTAAGCCCTTCCTTAAGGACAGTTAGGTTACTCATAAGCTCATCTTTTTGAGGAATGTTAGAATTTTGCACAATTTTCATGAGTAACTCAGTTTGTTCAATACCAAATGCAGATAATTTCTCTATTCCTTCGACACTTTCCTTGACCTTTGCCGGATCAACTTTATTTAGTTCTTCTCTTGCCTTATTTGTATAACCAGAAATCTTTTGCGAAACTTCCTTTATTGTATTTGCTGTATTTTGCGCAGATTTAATTTTCTCTTTCAGCGTTTCCTTATTTATATTCATCGATGGATCTTTTAATAAATCCGTAATCTGCGCCGTACCATCAGCAGCTTTTTTCGCATACGTTAAGTCTCTCTTAATAGCTGCTGGTGCCTCATCCAGCGTTTGATCATTTGCGGCAAAGAACGAATCTAAATCTTTCGTTAGTTGCTGGCTATCATGAATGATACTTTCAACCTTTGGCATCGTATCTTGTGCTGTTTTGACAAGATCTTGCGCCGTGCCAGCATCCGTTAATGCTGTATCTACCACTTTATTGATTTCTGGCATTTGCGTTTCTAATTTGAAAACGAGATCCTTTACTTTTTCGATACTTGGTAAGTTTGTTTCTAGATCAATTCCAAGTTCATTAAAGATTTTAAAAATCTCACCATTTGCGGTTTTGACAAAGTTTTTGCCTATTTCCTCAACAATACCGGACGCGCCTTTTGAAGTAATCTTTGGTGCAATGGCATTTACCTTTTCATTCACATAATATTGAATTTCTGGTTTTTGCGGATTATCATCTAATACCGTTGCAATTTTTTCTGAGAAGTCTTTCGGAATGGTAATACTTGCATAATATTCGCCATGCTTCACGCCATGTATTGCTTCCTTTTTATCAACAAACTTCCAACCGAGGTTTTTATTGTTTTTTAGGGAATTCACGACTTCTTCCCCTATATTAATGTCTTTCCCTCGTAAATTTGAACCTTTGTCTTCATTAGATATTGCGATAGGAACATCTTTCGTACTTCCATAAGGGTCCCACGAGGCCTCAATATTAAACCATGCATAGAGCGATGGTAAAATCGTAAGCCCTATGATGATAACAATTGCAGCCCAGTGCCTTGCTACATTCCGTATGTCTGTCGTATAAATACGCCATATTTGTTTCATTTTATTAATCACCTAATCATATGTTTTTTCTTTCGTCCGAATTCATACATGCATTTCGCCATTATAACATTGTTTTTTGAAAAATTTAACTGAAATGACCTATCACTCCTGAAAACTGTATACATCATTATATGATACTTTTCATGAAATATACAAACAAATTGACCGTTTTAGTTTTACGTTCAATATTGAAGATTATATATGAAATGTAATAAAAAAGGCAACCATTCCGTATTTTGCACGGTGGTTGCCTTTTCATTACATGTTAATTTGAACTTCAACGCCAAAATGGTCCGATATTACTTCTCGGTTTATCCCATTAAAAATTACTTTGGAAGAAGTAACTTGTACAGGTTGATTGCTTAAAATAAGGTCGATACGTAAATTTTGTTTATTCTCATCCCATCCAGCAATCTTTCCTTGTACAGTTGTTCCTTCATCTTTTTGCTTTGCTAATTGATACGTGTCATATAAACCCTTTTGCATGAGATAATCATAGCCTTCATTTTGCAAACGTGCATTGTTATTGAAGTCACCCATTAAGAGCGACAATTCATCTTTATCTACACGATGCAGTAAATGATCGACTTGATTTTGAAATGGTTCTTCTTCGTCATTCCACCAGCCAAGATGACAAGAATATAATGTCACCGGCTGGTTGTAATAAGAAACAGTTATACTGACAATTTTTCTTGTTTTCCAGTATGTTGTATCTGTACTGTTTGATACGAAAAAGGAATCACTCTTTTGAATTGCATGTTTTGTTAAAATGGCTAAACCTTCTTCATACACATCGTACCCGATATGAGCAAAGTCCCATACAGCGTCATATTTTGCCGCGCCAAGCTTTTCTAGTTCTACTTGTAATAAGCGGACAAAATTATCTTCTTTCATGTTACCGGATATATTTTGAGCCGTAATTGACTGACTTACCTCTTGCAATGCGATGACGTCATAGTCATTTTCTTGAATCATTTTTGCTAAATAATGAATCTTTGCAAGTTGCTCATCTTCTTGCCACGAATGACAATTTAGGGTTAATAATTTCATTTCTTATATCCCTAAAATATCTTGAATATCAGACTTTAATACGTCAGCTTTTGGACCATACACAGCTTGTACACCTTTATCTTTTACAATTAAGCCAAGCGCTCCGTTCTTCTTCCAATCCGCTTCTTTTGCAACGATATCTAAGTCTTTTACTGTCACACGTAAACGTGTCATACAAGCATCTACATCTGCAATGTTGTTTTTCCCGCCTAACAGCGCGATAACCACTGTCGCTAATGAACCTTCTTTCACATTAACTGCTGCTTCTTCAGCACCATCTTCATTCTCAATGTAGTTACCAGCACGTCCTGGTGTTGGTAAATTGAACTTTTTAATTAAGAAGTTGAAGATTGTAAAGTTTAATCCAAAGAAGATAGCTGATACAACAAAGAAGTTAATAAGATCTCTTGTTAATCCAGCCTTTACGATCATTGGTGTACGAGTTAATAACTCAATAAAACCAAATGCATGGATACGTAAATTAATTAAATCTGCTAATGCGAATGCTACACCAGTGATAATCGCATACACAACATATAATACTGGGGCAATAAACATAAACATAAATTCAATCGGCTCTGTAACCCCAGTTAAAAATACTGCTAATGCTGCTGAGAAGAACATTGGTTTATATTTATGACGCTTGTCTACATCTACGTTACGGTACATCGCAAATGCGATACCAATTAATGATGCAGTTGAACCGATAACTTGTCCTACTTTGAAACGTGCTGGAACAACATTATTTAATAAATCGTGATATGCTTTCATATCACCTTTCGTTATTAAGCTATTTAAGTCTGTAATCCATGCAAGCCATAATGGATCTTGTCCCGCTACAATTTGTCCTGCCTTAGCACCTGTTAAGATTGTGTACGATCCGCCAAGCGCTGTGTAGTTCATCGGAATCGTTAACATATGATGCAATCCAAATGGTAATAATAAACGTTCTAATGTTCCATATACAAACGGCGCAACAATTGGTGCGCTATCCTTTGAAGCTGCAATCCAGCGTCCAAATTCGTTTAATCCACTTTGAATGAATGGCCATACGAACGATAAAATAATAGCAGTGATTGTAGAACCAACAATTACTACAAATGGTACGAAACGTTTTCCGTTAAAGAAAGCTAATGCTTGTGGTAATTTATTATAGTTATAATATTTATTGTATAGCGTAGCTCCTAAGAAACCTGAAATAATACCTACGAAAACTCCCATGTTAAGTGCTGGTGCACCAAGAACAGAAGTGAAATAATCTTTTACAAGTAAATCTCCCGCTAATAAGGAAGATACTTTTGCTTTTGAACTCGCTAACATTACAGCGTTTACACCAAAAATTGCTCCTGTAATTCGGTTCGTTAATACGAATGCTAGCAATGCTGCAAATGCACCACCCGCACGATCTTTTGCCCAAGATCCCCCAATTGCTACAGCGAATAAAATGTTTAAGTTTACAATAATTGCCCAACCGATATCTTCCATAACTCTAGCAATTATTTGCACGGCAGATACATCGCCCGCAGACATACCAATTAATTTACCGATGGAAATCATTAAACCAGCAGCTGGCATAACCGCTACTACTACTAATAAAGCTTTTCCGAACTTTTGCCAAAAATCAAAAGATGCAAGTTTTTTCATTTTTTTGTTCCTCCTTTTTCTAAATTACAATCCCTCATGTATAAATAATAATTGCATTTCCCCTCGCGAAAACGTTTTACGCAATCGTTTTCATAAATTTATTTTAATAAAAGCGTTTTCATATTGCAATAACAATTTTATTAAAAATACAATTTTTATATAAAAAAAGATGCTATATAAGCATCTTTTTTTATTAATAAACACGATAAATCCTTGTTTCATATGGTTTTAAATTAATTGTTGTCACTGCATCATGCTCTTCTACTTCATAGTTATTTAAAAGCAAACGATTGCATTTTAGCTCGAACGCAGTCTCATCATATACAGCTTCACTCTTTGATACATTGCTCATTACAACAACTTTTTCATCATGTAACGTACGTGTATACGCATAAATTTGCGGATGATCTTCTAACAGTAAATCGTACGTGCCATACGTAAACACTTCATGTTCTTTTTTCAGCACAATCATCTTTTTATAGAAATTTAAAATAGAATTTGCGTCTGTTTGCTGCGCGTCTACATTAATTTCTTTATAATTTGGATTCATTCCAAACCAAGGTGTACCTGTTGTAAAACCAGCATTTTCTTCGTTACTCCACTGCATCGGTGTACGTGAGTTATCGCGGCAAGATGCCCAAATAATCTCCATAATTTCTTGATGAGGTACTCCCTCTTCAATCTTTTGACGATATAAGTTCTTAATCGCCACATCATCATAGTCTTCAATACGTGGGAACTGAACATTCGTCATCCCGATTTCTTGTCCTTGATAAATGAACGGCGTACCTTGCATAAAGAAATACATTGCTCCTAAAGCTGTTGCACTTTCGTGCCAATATTGTTTGTCATCACCCCAAGTAGAAACAATACGAGGTTTATCATGATTTTCAATATATAGCGCATTCCAACCTTTATTTTCTAACCCTTTTTGCCACTTTGTTAACACTTTTTTAAGCCCTACAACATCGAGATCTTTTTTCTTTTCTGCATCCCATAAGCTTAAATGCTCAAATTGAAATACCATATTAAACTTCCCTTGCTCTTCTCCAACCCAAAGCTCAGCATCTTCAATTTTCACACCATTTGCTTCGCCGACAGTCATAATATCATACTTGGCAAACGTGTTTGTTTTTAACTCTTCTAAAAGTGGCTGAATGCCATTTACATTCATATGTTTATCGAAAGAAGGCACATACTTTAACCCTTTCGGATTCGGCATATCCTTAAATCCTTCTTCCTTCTTAATGTGACTAATCGCATCAACACGGAAGCCATCAATTCCTTTATCAAGCCACCAATTCACCGTACTATATAAAGTCTCGCGCACTTCTTCATTTTGCCAGTTTAAATCTGGTTGCTTACGTGAGAACAGATGTAAGTAATATTGGTCCGTTGTTTCATCGTACTCCCAAGCAGATCCGTTAAAAATACTTTCCCAGTTATTCGGTTCTTTCCCATTTTTTCCATCCTGCCAAATATACCAATCACGCTTTGGATTATCTTTAGAAGAACGCGATTCAATAAACCACGGATGCTCATCACTTGTATGATTAATAACTAAATCAATAATTAGCTTCATATCACGTTTATGCACTTCTGCTAATAGTTCATCAAAATCAGCCATCGTACCAAATTCGTCCATAATATCTTGATAATCACTAATATCATAACCGTTATCATCATTTGGTGATTTATACATTGGGCAAATCCAAATTACATCAATGCCTAGATCTTTCAAATAGTCTAACTTTGAAATCATACCTTGTAAATCACCGATACCATCACCGTTTGAATCCATAAAACTGCGCGGATAAATTTGATAAGCTACAGCTTCTTTCCACCACGTTTTGTTCATAATCTCATCTCTCCTTTTGCACAATTTTGTTATGCAAACGTTTTCGTAACACTATCATATCAAAATATACAGAGTTTGCAACGATAAATTTTTACATTCGTACTAAATATATGTGTATGATTAGTCTGAAACAAAGTGAAAATTTTATCCAAATAGCAGTTATAATTTGCTGCTTCCAACTTAAAATCCTTATATTGGATAACGTGAAAAAAGTTCTTTATACACATATAAAGAACTTCAATAGACTATATAGTTAATAATTAACTTCATTAATATTATTACTCATTTCCCTACTATCTAATTTTTCACATCGCACTTTCTTCAAAATAAGCCGGATTATGTATTGTGATTTTTTTATCTAGAATTGTAACAATACAATCATTTTTTAGTTGCTTTAATACCCCGCTAACAGTCTCGCGAGATGTCCCGGATATTTTAGAAATTTCAATGGTTGTGAGAGGACATGAAATTAAAATTTCTTTTCCCGCTTCTTCTCCTAAATCGTTCATCAAGTAACCTAATGTTTGTATAACGCGGTCTTGTGCATTTGGAGTAGTAATATTTTGGACACGCTTTTCATTTATTTTCAGTATAGAAGACAGTTCCTGAACAATATGCATGAGCTGCTGTCGATTCGATTTCACCATATCCTCAAAAATAGAAGTGGGAATATAGTACACATCAACGTCCGTCATTGCTATAGCCGTATAATTATATGACGCATCTGTAAACATACCACAATAAGGAAAAATGGAAAAACGCTTTACGTAATCTTCATATAAGAAATTTCCGCTTTGATTCACTCGCTCTAATTTGACAAATCCATCTAACATAAAGTAAATTCTTTCTCTTGAATCACCTTCTAAAAATAAATATTGACCCTTTTTATAGGTTCGCCAATACACAAACTGTGCTAGACTTTTTAATTTCGTATCTGTTAAGTCAGCAAATAATTCAAATTTCCTTAAATCTTCAACTATATTACGTTTTTGCATGAAATGTCCTCTCTCTTTCTATAAAGTGAAACTTCCATCAGCTTAGGATTCTTCATCCTCCGCCTATTTTTTTTTGCTTCTCTTTTCATCTTGAGGTGAGGGTCTGTAATTGTTATGTAGTATAAGGAAAGCGTTTTCAAAATTATCTTATCATAATAAAGCGTTAATTTTTTTCCTTTATCATGAATACTTTATGAACTTACTTGAACAGAAAAAGAATGAAGCCTGTCACTTCATTCCCTTTCTGTTCAAATATTTATAACTCTTACTTTGAAATAATGGTTCCCGCATTTTCTTCTAACGCTTCATATACTTTTTCTAATGAAGTAATAATCGTTTTTCGTTTTGGATCTGTATTCACAAAGTTAATAGCTGCTTCAATTTTCGGAAGCATACTTCCAGGTGCAAATTGATTTTCTTGTATATATTTCTCTAGTTCAGCAACTGTAACATTCTCTAATTTTTTCTCAGTTGGCGTATTGAAGTTTACATACACATAATCAACTGCAGTTAAAATGACGAGAATATCAGCATCTACTAATTCAGCTAATTTTTGAGCAGCAAAATCTTTATCAATAACAGCCTCCGTTCCTACTAATCCATCTTTCGAGTCAATAACAGGGATGCCTCCGCCTCCAACAGCAATGACAATATCACCGTCCTCCACTAATGCATTAATCACTTTATGCTCGTGAATACTTACCGGTTTTGGCGATGGTACAACACGCCGCCAGCCACGTCCTGCATCTTCTTTAAACGTAGCTTTTGTTGTCTCCATTAACTTTCGTGCTTCTTCTTCTGTATAAAAGGGACCAATTGGTTTTGTTGGATTTTCGAATGCCTCATCATCCTTATCCACCTCAACCCGCGTGATCACCGTTACTACATCTTTTTCGATACCCCGTTTTTTCAAAGCCTTTTCAATTGCATTTTCCATCCAATACCCAATCATTCCTTGGCTCATTGCCCCGCAAGTATCTAGTGGCATAGCAGGTGTTTTGTCCGTTTCCGCTGCTTTTTGCTGCAATAAGATGTTACCTACTTGTGGACCATTCCCGTGTGCAATGACAACGTCTACATTATTTTCCATGATTTTAACCAATTGTTCTGCCGTTCTTTCTAACGCTTCTTGTTGTGCCTGTGCAGTAGCATCTCCAGATTGGATTGCATTTCCGCCCAATGCAACGACGATTTTTCTTCTTGTCATCTTGTAACCCTCCTATTTCTTTTCAAAAGAGTTTTTTTAAAGAGTAATACCGCCTGTAGCCAATTGATAAATTGCAAACAGCGCTAAAATTCCGATAATTACCGAAGAAATAAGCTCGACACGAGTAAAGATTTGTTTTTGATTTGTTTGCTTTTGAACTTTATAAAAGATAAAAATTCCTGGTGCATATAATGTCATAGTCAGCAATAAATAATTTAAACCTGCTGCATAAATTAACCAAATCCCATACATACTCGCAACTAAACCAATGACAATATTTCTTGTACGATCTTTCTCCCCGGACTGCAAACTATACTTAAATTGATAGAATGCTGAAAAAGCATAAGGAATTAAAATCGCCGAAGAAGCGAGTGAAAATGCAAAATGGTAAGCTTGATCTGAAACAACAAATGTCAATAAGAAAACTTGAATCAGACCATTTGTTAACCATAATGCATTGACAGGAGCCTTATTTTTATTTTCCTTCCCAAACCATTTTGGAAATACGCCGTCTTTTGCAGCTAAATAAGGAATTTCAGATGCTAGCAACGTCCAGCCTAACCAAGCACCTAATACAGAAATGATTAAACCTAAGTTAATAAAGATAGCCCCCCATTTTCCGACAACGCTTTCAAATAAATAGGCCATTGCTGGATTTTTCAAATTCGCAACGTCCGCCTGCTTCATAATTCCTAATGATAATAATGTCAGAAGAATGTATATAATGAGAGTTCCTATTAATCCAATAACAGTTGCTTTCCCAACATCACTTCGACTTTTTGCACGACTTGATAAGACGACAGCTCCTTCTACCCCAATAAATACCCAAAGTGTGACAAGCATTGTACTTTTTACTTGACTTCCTACATCCGCCCAAGAGAAAGTAGCACCTTGCCCCCAAAATCCATCTACGAAAATATCAATATGAAAAGCAAATATCCCGACAATAATAAATACAAAGACAGGTACTAACTTTGCAATTGTTGTGACTAAATTTACAAGTGCTGCTGAGTGTACACCCCGTAAAATCATCATATGAACACACCAAAGTAATACACTTGCTCCAATAATGGATGCTACATTTTGTCCCCCTTCAAAGGCAGGAATGAAATAACCTATTGAGGAAAATAACAGCGTACCGTAAGCTACATTTCCGAGCCAAGCGGATAACCAGTATCCCCAGGCACTATTAAACCCCATAAAATTACCAAACCCAGCTTTTGCATAACTAAAAATTCCACCATCTAAATCCGGTCTTTTCACTGTTAAATTTTGAAATGATAATCCAAGAGAAACCATTCCGATACCTGTTATAATCCATCCAATAATAATTGCCCCTGCACCTGCACCCTTTGCCATATCACTCGCTAAGTTAAATGCTCCGCCACCAATCATCGAGCCTACAACAAGAGCGGTCAAAGTAAACAGTCCTAATTTTTTTTCGTCCCCCACTACACTCACCTCTCTTTTATCAGATAGGAATACAGTGAAACTTTTACCAATAGAGGGATAAAGAAGGAGGAATCTCCTCCTTCTTTATTCCATATTTCCTAAAGTAGCTGCCATAACCGCTTTAATTGTATGCATTCTATTTTCCGCTTGATCAAATACTTTTGAATGCTTACTGCGGAATACTTCGTCACTTACCTCCATTTCTTTTATGCCATATTTTTCATATATTTCCTCTCCATACAATGTTTCTACATCATGAAATGCAGGCAAACAATGTAAGAAAATCATATTTTCATTTCCGGTCTTTTTAATCATTTCCATGTTCACTTGATATGGAGTAAGAAGTTCAATACGTTCAGCAAATTTATCTTCTTCGCCCATAGATACCCATACATCTGTATAAATAACATCAGCACCTGCAACAGCTTCTTCTACGTTGCTCGTTACCATTACCCGGTCACTATATTGTTTCGCGATATCAACGATTTCCTGTGCTGGGAATAATGATTCTGGGGTACAAATGTGCACTTCCATTCCGACCATTGAGCCGCCAACTAACAAGCTATTTGCGACATTATTACGTCCGTCGCCGACATAGACGAGCTTCTTATCCTTTAATTCTCCGAGGTGCTCTTTTATTGTTAACAAATCAGCAAGTGTTTGTGTCGGATGCCACATGTCTGTTAAGCCGTTCCATACTGGTACACCTGAATTGTTCGCTAGTGATTCTACTGTTGCATGGGAGAATCCACGGAATTCAATACCGTCAAACATACGTCCTAACACTTTTGCTGTATCTTCAACAGATTCTTTCTTTCCTAGCTGAATATCATTTTTACCTAAGTATTCAGGACTTGCCCCTAAATCTGTACATGCTACTGTAAATGCACAACGGGTACGAGTTGAGGTTTTTTCAAATAGTAGGGCAACATTTTTACCTTCTAAATAATGATGCGGGATACCATTTTTCTTTTTCTCTTTTAATTCTGCCGCTAAATCAATAAGATATAATAATTCTTCCTCTGTAAAATCTTTTTCAGCAAGAAAACTTCTTCCTTTTAAGTTTGGTTTTGTCATCATCATCACTCATCCCTACTTTCTTCTCTATTTAAATTAAATATCTTTTCGGACAATCGGCATACTCATACAACGTGGACCCCCACGGCCGCGAGACAATTCTGAGCTTAATACTTCCACAACCTCAATACCATGCTCTCGTAATAAAGCATTGGATACATAGTTACGATCATATGTAACAACTACGCCTGGTGCGATTGCTAGTGTGTTAGATCCGTCGTTCCATTGTTCACGAGCAGAAGCAATCGCATCTCCTCCTCCGCAAGGAATAAGTACCAATTCACTCAAACCTAATGCTTCTTTTAAAGCCTCAGTTAAAGAAGTACGATGTGAAATTTTAAGAACTTCTTCACTCTCTCCTTTTTCCAGAATATAAATATTCATATTTCCTTCTGGACCTTGAATAGCTGGATGAATTGTAAATTTATCATAATCAACCATTGTAAATACTGTATCTAAATGCATAAATGCACGACATTTTGGAATCTCTATTGCTAGTACTTTCTTAATTTTATTTTGACGACTAAATAAATTTTTCGCTAAACGTTCAATCGCTTTAGCCGATGTTCTAGCCGATACGCCAATCGCAATTGTTTCTTCATTTAAGATCAGCTCATCGCCGCCTTCAATTGGAAACTGATAATCGCGATCTAACCAAACTGGTACATTGTGACTCGCAAAGCGTGGATGATGTTTAATGATATATTCCATAAACAATGATTCACGTCTCCGTGCTGGTTCTCTCATTTTGTTAATTGTTAAACCGCCACCTATACTAGCTGCTGGGTCACGAGTAAAATATAGATTTGGCATTGGATCTAAATAAAATGGATAATGATCTTCCATAAATTCATACAGGTGGGTCTTTTTACTAGCTTCAATTTCGTTTTTCCGTACGCCCCCCATAATCTTCTGAATCATTTCTTCATTTGAAAAGGAAAGTAAATATTCTTTTAAATTATGATACGCACCGTTTACATCAGCTTGTCCTTCTTTTAAAATACGATCAACAAATTCTTCACGAAGTTTTTTATCAGCTAACGCCTCAGCTGCTAGTGTTTCTAAATAAAGAACTTCAACACCCCGATTGCGTAACGTTTGCGCAAAATAATCATGCTCTTTTTGAATAATTGGTAAATATGGAATATCGTCAAATAATAATTGTTGCAAATAATCTGGCGTTAAGTTCTCCACTTCTTTACCAGGACGCTTTAGTAAAACCGTTTCTAATTCTCCAATTTCTGAAGTAACATGGATCGGATGTTTCATTTGTTGTACCTCCTTTTAAATTTGTTTGTTGTCTACAAATACATAATAAACGGAATGCATATACAGATTTGTGAAAACGCTAACATTACTAAGTGGAATATTTCACAAATTATTTTTTAAAAACGATATGTAATTGTATTTTTATAAGATATTTCACTTCATAATTAACTAATAAGGTGAAATATCACGCATATTAGCTGTATAATAGCCTCCTATTTTTATTAAAAATTTTTTATCTCGCATTTGCATAAACCTCAATATAAACAAAAAGGCTGTTCTAACATTCATTAGAAACAGCCCTCTCATTTATGTATTCATTTTATCCCGCTATTCGTGGGCAGTAATACTCCCACCTCAAAATTTGGCGAAAGCATTGTCCAGCTCTAGCGGCTAGAATCTCCGGCCGTTTCGCCCCCTCGGACGAGGCAAAAAGCGCCTCTCTGTCAGGGGCGTGGGCGTCCTGCGATTCTGAACGAGCCGCTTCCGCTTTTCTTAAGAAGTTAGGTAGGAGATAAACTGCCCGTAAAAGCCCGATTGGTGAGGGCTGATAATCAGTGGGGGATGAAAAAACCCCCACTGATTAAAGTTTCACTTTATATATCCGTTACCTAAAAAGAACGGAATCTTAATATCGTTTTTTAATTTGTACCTACATAATCAAATTCAATCTATCTTTTAAAATCTCCCTTTCTACTTTTGATCCAGAAATTACAAGACATGTATCATTCCCACATACACATCCTATTTTTTCTTTCCAATCTAGTTCATCTAATAAGGCCCCAATAACATGAGCATTCCCAGGCAAAGTTTTAATAATAGTCATCTGTTCTATATAATCGATTTGTATAACAACTTCTTTTAACTTTTTCTTTAACTGTATATCTGCCCTCCTCTTCTCGTCTGTAAAAATCTTATATATAACTTGTCCTTTTGCCGAAGATCCCTTTACTACATTTAATTCATGAATATCTCGAGAAATCGTTGCTTGTGTAACAGATACCCCCCGTTCCTCTAACAACTCTACCAATTTTTCTTGTCTATCTATTTCATTCTCTCTCACCAATTGTTTAATTAGTTGTTGTCTTTTCTCTTTTTTCATGAAAGACACTCCCTCTAATATTATAGCTTTATTATATCTTGCTATAATTTCCATCTAAAAGGGATAGAGGTAAATGTTACGGAAACGTTCATATTTTTACTTTTCTATATAATGTATCAAAATTTGATACACTTCCAACAAAATAAAAAGGAAGAACAATCCTCATTCTTCCCTATACCATAAACTGCGCAATTGTCTTTTTTAATTCTACTGCGCGTTTCTCTAAATCTCTTGATAGCTGATCATATCATATTTTCAGATTGTTTCATCATTACACAAACAAATTCCTGTGTTCTTGCTGGGATTTCTTCAGAGATTGCTACTTCCATAATATTTTCTGTCGCTTCTTTCAAAGTAAGCTCCGTTGCTTACCCTCGTTTTGTTAGTTAATTATAAAGTTCATTAAGAACCAACTAATTATATGGATTGCTCCAAAGCTATACCAATCAAAGATAAAATACAGTTCAACTACCATGAAAGAAACCTAAAAAAAGAACCTTTTGCTAGGTTCTTTTTACTATTTTTATTCTAACCGGTTATATAACACCAGGTTCGGAGACTAAGATAGTCTTTATAGACTGAATATCTTTTCTTTCATTAGTAATTGGATCAATACCTATTAGATCTCCAATAGCGCTATTAAAATCTTCAAGTAGTACTTTATCTGTAATTAAACTTGATAATTCAGGTAAATCTATTGCACATGACAAAGCTTTTTCCATCATGTGATGAGCTTCCCCTGTCCCTATAATTGTAATGCCTTTTGATAAGAGTTCAAAAGGTTTGACTGTAAACTCATAAGTGTCATCAAACCCCATAGGTATCAGTCTCCCGCCCTTTTCAATCAGTGGATATGCCCATTCAAGTTGATTGCCTATCGCATCAAAAATTACATCAAATTTTCTTCCCTGGTTAATACGAAGAACCTCTTCTAAAGACAGGTCTTGAGGATGATACACATATTTAGTTATTTTTTTTGCTGCCTCTGCTCTAAAATGACCAATTTCTGTTGCGACTGTAATTCTAGCAAGCTTTCGCACAATTAATTGAACTAACAACCCTATTGGTCCTGATCCTAAGACTAAAACTGATTCATGGGGCTTTATGTTTGCTTTTTCTATAACACTAAGAACACAAGCAAGAGGTTCAATTAGAGTTGCTCTTTCCCATTCCATTGATTCAGGCAATTTATAAATAAATCTATCTTCTCCAACATAATATTCTCCAAATGTTCCATGAGAACCAATTCCCAATTGCCAATCATCAAATTCTTCGCAATAACATGTTAATCCTTTTCTACAAAAATAACATTTTCCGCAAAATTGAGTAGGATCAATTACTACGCGATCCCCTACCTTTACATTTTTTACGTTTTCTCCTACTTCAACTACTACACCAACTGATTCATGCCCCATAACCATGTTTGGTGCAGCATACATTTTTCCCTTTAATACATTTAGATCAGTTCCACATATTCCAGTCCCATATATTTTGACCTTTACGTCATTATTTTTTTGTATTTTTGGCTCTTCTACTTCCTTATATTCTAATTGTTTATTTTCAGTCCATACCAATGCCTTCATATTTTTTTTCGCTCCGTTTCCAATTAATTTGTTCCAATAGATTTTGGTGTAATTCTTTGGTAGAAGCCGCTATACATGACTGTTGATTACTATAACTAAGGTCTGTTAACAATGTTTCATCTAAAGATTTCCCATATGCATCAGTAATCATTACTCCTGCCTTTTTTGCTAAAAATACGCTTGCGGCTATATCATATGGAAATAAATGTAATACCTGACCATTTCCTACTCTTTGGAAATCATCTAATAATTCTGGGGAATCTTTAAGCAGTCTGTTTCCAATATCAACATATGCATCCATCTGTCCTGTAATAATCCTTGAAATAGAATATGACGCGCTATTAAATATAAATACTCCGCCATTGTTTGCAGATTCATCAATTAAATGACCATAGGATTCTATCATTAATTTAGTAGGATGACCGTTAAACTCAAAACTCCAAAACATATTTTTAATTTCTTTGTCTTGGCTTAAATTTGGTAATTGGCTATTATATCCTTCAAATTCTATCGAATTCGAAAAAATATCACCGTACATATAATTTCCTGTTTTAAGTTCCATTAAAAAAGCATATTCAATATCTTTAATTTTCGCATTATCTTTGTACTTCGCTAATGCAATTGATATACATGACATTTCCAAACCTGCTGCTGCAGGACGAGTACCATCAATTGGATCTATAATTAGGATGTATTCTGGATTCTCCCCAAAAGTTTTCAATCCACCATCCTCGGTATAAAATACAACAGGCTCTTTTTTTTCTAATATATAATCAAGAACTGCTTTTTCTGCTGCTTCGTCAATATTAAATTGGGCATCTCCACCCGGTGAGTACCCATTTACTATGCGGTTCTTTAAAGTTCCCTTTTGATTTTTTATTTGATTGTATACGTATTTCCCCAACTCAATAATGTAGTTTTTCATTTTATTTCCTCCAGTAGTCTATCTAATCTATAGCATAGTTCTTCTGCTTCACTCAAAGTAATAGTAAGAGGTGGACGAACTTTAAATACATTTCCATTGCCATATCTTGATGTTCTAATAATTATGCCGTGATCCATAGCACGTTTGGCAATATGATTAGTCAGCTCAACATCAGGTTCATTGTTATCTTTCACAATTTCAACCCCAATCATTAACCCGACTCCTCTTACATCTCCAATAAACTTAAATTTCTCTTTCATTCCCTCTAAACGCCCCATGATATAATTCCCCACCACAGTTACATTTTCTAAGAAACCAGGTCTTTGTAGAATTTCAATTGTAGTACATGCTGCTGCAGAGGCCATTACATTCGAACCATACGTAAATGAGTGATGATGTCCAGGCATACCTCCATACTTTTCCTCAGTAAGAATTGCCGCTACTTGGAATCCGGTTCCACCTAACCCTTTTGCTACAGTCATCATATTTGGCTGGACATCAAAGTAATCAGCAGCAAACATTTTACCTGTTCTGCCAAATCCAGTTTGTATCTCATCAAAAATTAATGCAATATCACGCTCTTCGCATAACTTTTTCAGTGCTTGAAAATAGCCTTTAGGAGGAACTATATTCCCGCCATTACCGGATATCGGTTCAACTATAATTGCAGCAACATTTCCTGTGCTGGCATATTCAATAAAATCGTTAATTCTTTCAACACATAACATGCCACAAGAATCTGATTTTTGATTATAAAAACAACGTAAGCAATAAGGGTCTGGAACTTGTAACCCAAATGAAAATTGAGGTGGAAACGGTTCTCTTCGAAAAGCATTACCTGAAAGTGCTGACATCATGTAAGTTTGTCCCAAATGACTTCGAAATAAAGATATAACGTCACGTTTACCAGTATTATATTGTGCCATTTTAATAGCACCCTCATTCGCTGCTGAACCACTGCTAACCTTTGGGTGTACCCTTGTTAGATTACTAGGAGCGATTTCAACAAGTTTTTGTGCTAATGTGTTTACAGCATCTGTCTGATACGAAGAAGTAACGTGTATAAGATTATCCATTTGATTTTTCACTACATCAATTACCTCTTTGTTGCTATAGCCCAAATTTAAGTTAAATGTAGCTGATGCACAGTCAAAATATTTATTCCCATCCTGATCATAAAGATAGATTCCTTCGCCTCTCTCCATAACAACATCATCAACTTTATAGTAAAGGCTATCAGGACTTGTTGGATTTTTAACTTTTCCATTCATCTTTACAACACTCCTATTATTTTATTAATGTCAAAATAATAATCATGAGCACACTCATTACGTTAGGGGGCCCTCCTAACGAACCAATAGTTGAGTATGATTGCATCTCATAAGTGCTACAACTTTAAAAATGTTATTAAATAACAAAATTATAATATACTGTAAATTATTCCATCACAAGTTAAAATAACGTAAACATATTGAGAAAGTTACAATCGATAAAATAATTAAAATATTTTGTTATTTTTTAGTATAATTAGAAATTGTTAAATAATTAACCGTATTAGTTTCACAATCTTATCAAAATATGCTTGTTACTAAGGAGGCGGTATAATTGAAAAATCGTTTGTTATGGATTAGCTTTTTTTCTTACATGATAATTGCATTTACTTTAGTTGTCATTGGTGCACTGCTACCTGAAATATTAACTCACTATAAACAAAACTATAGTAATGGCGGTGTACTTATTTTTAGTCAATTCATTGGTTTTCTGCTTGGGGTAATTAGCATGCCCTTTTTAGTTCAGAAACTAGGGAGGAAGCATGTTGTAGTCATTGGATTATTTCTAATTAGCCTTGAATTATTTATATTTTTTTTACCAGATTGGCATTTGCTCTTCCCTCTCGTTGCATTAGCAGGATATGGTGCTGGATTAGCCGAATCTTGTATCGGTACTATTATTTTAGTAACATTCCAAGAAAAACAAGCTATGGCAATGGGAAAACTAGAAGTTGCATTTGGACTGGGAGCACTATTCATGCCTCTTTTTTCTAGCTTTCTAATAAGTAACGGTATCTGGGAATATGCATTCTTCCTCTTAGGTATTTCTTCTTTTCTTGTTATGCTTGGTTGGAAACTCGCATCTTTTGGCACAATTAATGGGTATCTTATTAAAAATAAAAAGGATGCCTCCCCCATTAATCAGAAGATCAGTTCTTACACAAAAAAGACCGTTCCCATTATTATATTTTCAGCCATCTATTTCTTTTGTTATGGTGGGAGTGAGGTATCTATTGTTCATTTTTTACCTTCAATATTTAGAGAGGAATGGGGTATTTCAAATTCACTGGCCACCGTGACTGTAACAATTTATTGGCTAGCAATGGTAATAGGACGTGCATTAACGGGGAGCATTTCAGAAAAATTTACCTATAATTCTTTCTTACTATTTATAAATATTGGGGGCTTATTAGTTCTTATAGCCTTCGGATTAAATAACAATATTTGGATTGGCTTCTTTCTTTGCTTCTTACTAGGTTTATGTATGGCAGCAATGTTTGCTATTGCTTTAATTATTACCAATAAATATTTTCCAGGTCAGACAGAAAAAACAACTAGTATATTATTAGCTATGAACGGATTTGGCGGATCCGTAATCCCTGTTATGATTGGACACAGCATGGATACTTATCCTGTCCATATTTCTTTTTGGTTTTTTGCCAGCATCATGTTCATAATGCTAATGCTAATAATTGGTATACAATTATTAGGAACTAAGCAATTATCCTTTATTAAAGAATTAGACCAAAACCATAAAGGTTAAACATATAAAATTTGTTTATTAGTCTTAATTAAGTTTTATAATCTTAAATATGGCTTTAATAAATAAAAAGAAAATAAAAGTCCCTGCGAGTAAATTCTTAAGAGATATACGTGATTAGTATCGAAATAAAAGAATTACTCCCTTAATTATCATGCCCATCAACTTGAGAAAATCCCTTGCCCCCAAGTGTAAAAAAACGAACAATTTTTTTGGATTAGAAATTTAATTTTCCACTTATGGCATTTTTTGATTTCCTTCTTTTATAAGAAAATCAAAATAAGACTTTGAATTGAAAGGTGAAGATAATGAAGATTGAACATATAGCTATTTGGGTAAATGATTTAGAATTAATGCGCTCATTTTATACTAAATATTTTAAAGGTAAAGCTAATAATTTATATCGTAATGAAACAAAACAATTTGAATCTTATTTTATTACATTTGAAACGGGGGCACGTATAGAAATTATGCGAAAGAAAGGAGTAAAGAATAAACCGAAAAATGAAGTTACTGGATATGCTCATTTAGCCTTTTCTGCCGGAAACAAGAATAACGTAAATCAATTAACGGGAACATTAAGAGAAGCTGGCTATCCTATATTAAGTGAACCTCGTTTTACTGGCGATGGATACTATGAAAGTGTAGTAAGTGATCCAGAAGGAAATCAAATTGAAATAACAATCTAAGGTTCGCATCATGCTCATCAACTTAGAATTTCACAAAACATGAGATGAATTTTTATAAACAACTATGAAAACTAAAAAAGGTCCCTTTATAACGCGTCTAAGGGACCTTTTTTAGTTGTTGCACACCTTGGCTGCTGATAAGAGGCATTACGATAATTAATGAAATTGTTTTTTAATAACCGAAAGCCTTTTACGTATATAAACTTTAATTCATTACTTTATGTTGACTTGTGCTTTTGAGGCTTATGTCATCACCCTTTTTGAAAAGGTTGTTTTATTACGTTCTTAGCTTGAGAGGGCATCGTGATATATTCCCCTCGATTTAAGTTCTTATAATCTAGAATGTCACCTGGTTAACATTCTAGGGCTTCACATATGCTCTCTAAATTTGACAATTTAATCGCTTTTTCTTCTTCGTTTTAATTCCTCATTTTTCTTTTCATCCTCATCACATCTAAACTTTCTATATAAATACTATTAGTCGAGTTATTCTTCACTTCTACTTTCAAAAATAACAAATTTTCCTGTTTTCTATTTATATGCGACAACCGATAGCCTTTTGATTTTTTTACAAAAATAAAGGAATTTGACAATTTATGACTAATTAACAGAAATAAGTTATTTTTATACATCTATATTTCGTTGGAGGGGGATGCATGATACAAGTTCAAAATCTTACAAAATCCTTTGGGTCTTTACACGTATTAAAAAACGTCAATTTACACGTAGAAGAAAAGGAAGTTGTTGTCTTAATCGGTGCGAGTGGTTCAGGGAAAAGTACATTACTCCGCTGTTTAAACTTCCTGGAAGTGTATGATAATGGAGAAGTTTCGATACAGGGAGAACAAATTCATCTGAAACATACAAACTTAAACAAAGTCCGTGAAAATGTCGGTATGGTTTTTCAACATTTCAACTTATTTCCTCATATGACCTCATTAGAAAACATCATTGAAGCTCCTATTCACGTCAAAAAGTTAGATAAAATAAAAGCAACAAACATTGCCTACGAATTACTAGAAAAGGTTGGATTGAAAGATAAAGCGAATGTAACACCCGATCTTTTATCTGGTGGTCAAAAACAGCGAATTGCTATTGCAAGAGCACTCGCAATGAATCCAAAAATTATGTTATTCGATGAACCTACCTCAGCCCTCGATCCTGAACTCGTCGGAGAAGTACTACAAGTTATGAAAGACCTCGCCAAAGAAGGTATGACGATGATTATCGTCACGCATGAAATGGGATTTGCCCGTGAAGTAGCTGACCGCATTATTTTTATGGATGACGGACAAATCGTAGAGGATGCAGCCCCAGAACAATTTTTCACCGCTCCGGCAAATCCGCGTGCGAAGCAATTTTTACGAAACATTTTATAAAAAATGGAGGTGCTTTTATGAAGCGAAATATGTTTAAAATGATCGCGGCGATTACATTATGCGCTTCTTTATTATTAGGAGCCTGTAGTAAAGAAAGTAGTACTTCATCAACTGATGGAAAGAAAGAATTTCGCTACGCAATGAGCGGCTTGTATAAACCATTTAACTATAAAGAAAATAGTAAGCTTGTCGGTTTTGACGTCGAAATCGGTGAAGCTCTTGCTAAGAAAATGAACATGAAGGCTGTTCCTGTCACAAATCCTTGGGAAACATTAATCCAAGGATTGCAAGCAAAAAAATATGACGTGATTTTAGGAAGTATGGCCATCACAGAAGATCGTCTAAAAGCAGTTAACTTTACAAATCCGTATTATCGTTCCGGCGCCCAAATTTTCGTTACAAAAACGAACAAATCCATCTCCTCCGCTGAAGATTTAAAAGGAAAAAAAGTAGGTGTTGTGAAAGCAAGTACATTCAAAACACTTATTGCCAAACAAACAGACCAAATTACCGAATACGATAGTGATATTACCGCTCTTATGGACTTAGAACCAGGACGAATTGATGCTGTTGTAACAGATCAAATGGTAGGTCTTCGCATGATGAAAGAAGGAAAAGCAAATATAAAAGACGCTGGAAAACCATTATCCCTTGATGAAATGGCCATTGCTGTTCGGAAAGACGACAAAGAATTACTACAGAAATTAAATAAAGCACTGGATGAAATCATTCAAGACGGCACCTATGAAAAAATCAGTAAAAAGTGGTTTGGCCGTAACATTTTAGGTGAGAAAGAGAAATAGATCTTATAACTACTCAGTCACTCTATGAAAAAAAGGCAGAAAAGCATTTTTTTAAATGGTCTAGGAGGGCCTGGCTATGTATAGGAGCGGTCAGTGCCTTTTCCTGCCACGCGCAAAGCTTTAAAACAAAGAAAGACAGCGAGGTGTAGGTCCATTTTTATCTTCATGGCAGCAATTATAAGTAATAAAGGACGTATTTTCGCTGGAATCATATCCCTTACCAAACTTCTAAATGAAATGTATGGCTGAGTAGTTACTAGATTTTTTACAAATAGTGCCCCACATCTTTCAGTGGGGCATGGTTACCATAGTAAAAAAAACGATATAGAGGTGATAACGATGATTGATATTTTCATATCTACATATCCAACGTTCCTAAAAGCAGTTGTCATTACACTGCAACTAACCATAACGTCCTTATTACTTGGATGCTTAATTGGATTATTATTTGCCTTTTTTCGTATTTCCAATAGTAAAGTCTTAAATGGAATCGCCCATGTATACATTGCAATTATTCGCGGGATACCGCTAGTTGTACAAATTATGATCCTCTATTTTGGAATTACATCTATTATTGTATTATCGCCTTTTTGGGCAGGGGCAATTGCTCTTGCTGTCCATAACGGTGCTTATATTACAGAAATTTTTAGAGGCTCTATTCAATCCGTGGACCGCGGTCAACTTGAAGCAGCCCGCTCTTTAGGAATGGCATATCCATTAGCAATGCGGCGAATTATTTTGCCACAAGCGTTCCGTTTATCGCTTCCGCCGCTTGGCAATCAGTTTATTATTGGTTTAAAAGACTCCTCTCTCGTTGCTTATGTAGGAATGTCAGAACTATGGGGCACTGGGCTTTCTGAAGCTGCCGCAAACTTTCAGCAGCTCGACACATATATGATTGTCAGCGTCTATTACCTTTCGCTTGTCCTTCTCTTCACGTACTTTGTACATCTTCTTGAAAAAAAATTAGCACGAAAAAATACGAATTACACACAAGCCGGGAAACAAAAAGAGATTCCTATGTAAAAAGCACGAACTCTCTACGAGCTCGTGCTTTTATCATTCTATAAAAAACATGAAGGTTCTATATTATATATCGTTGCAATACAAAGCAAAACCTGACCGCTTCTAAACACGGCCAGGTGCTCTCGTCCTCCTAAAAAAGGGGGCTTTTATATCATACTTAAAACTTATATTTTAGCCGTTCTTCACAACTTTTGAATCTTCTATCTTTTCCTGGCGATATTCAATATTCGCAGGATCTAACCCATTCCCTAAAGAGCCATATACATGCGCCTTATGCGGGTCAACTAACTCACTACCTTGATAATACACACGCGGTGTATTCCAAAGCGCAGCTAATGCTTTCCCCATCGGCATTTCATGATAGCGCTCCGGCCACATTTCTTTAATTTTCTCTTTTACTAATGGATAGTATTTCGAGCTCATACCTGGGAACAAGTGATGTTCTGTATGATATGAAAAGTTAAAATGTAATACGTCTACCCAGCGCGGCACTGTTACCGATAAACAGTTTGCAAGCGGATCGTTTACAGGAACAATTGGATTCAAACGGTGATTTGTTGCGATATATCCCATTACAATAGCGTTTGCAATTAATAATGGAATAACATAAGCAAAAAACCATTTTGCAGGACCCATAATAAACAATAAACTAATCCACACTGTCCATGGTAAAAGAAGCTGAAGCCATACAGATTTTTGAGTTGATGGCTTAAATTCCTTGATAAAAAGGAAAAACATACGAGACGAATGCACTGTAAATTGAAGTGTTAACGACAAAAAGCTAAAGAAGGAACGAACATGTAACGGAAGGCGATATACCCATCGTAAAAATTTGCTTTTCTTAAACTTATCCATCGTTGGCCACGCATCTGGATCATGCTCTTCATGTTGTGTATGTACATGGTGAGTCAAATTATGCCACTTTCTCCACAATTTCGGTCCAGTTGATAATGGCATAAACGCGATTGCCCCAAGAAAATCTCGTAACCAAGCTTTTCTTACTACTGTACCGTGCAAAATTTCATGTCCAAGAAATCCCATAGAAGCAAAACACAACCCTAAAACGATTGCAATTCCAAGATTAGCCCACGCATTCAAATTAAATAAGCCAATTGCCAAAAAACCTGCTACCGTAATCAATAAGTAGGCTAGTCCGCCAAACAAACGAGCCGGAACTGGTTTAAATGCCTTTTTTGGCAAATGCGGTGATACACGTGCTGCATACCAGCCAAACGTATGAAGATCCTTCATTCTTTTGCCCCCTTCTCTTGCCGCGCTTACGCACTTTGCATATAACGATTGGTGTTTCCAGATTGATAATACTATTATTATAAATTTTCTCTCTCACAGAAAATTATGCTCACTCACTCTTACAATTATTATTCATTGAAAAACATTTCTCTTTTTACCCTTTATCAACCTTTCCACAAGTTGAATCATATCAGTACGCTTTCTATATTGTCAATAGATTTTATTACTAGGTCATAAAAGTTGGTTATACTTTCATAATTACTTCCTATGCTACTAAAGAAAAAACGCTTATTTATCACCTTTTATACTTCCCATCATTCCAGCATCTTCACTTCGCTTACTATTCCATTCTGTGAAAAATACTATACTCTATCTTATTTATCTGCCATGATGTCAGCCAAACCCAAATGAAATCCCTATCTAAAAACCCCATTAATAAACTATTTTAAAATAATTTATTTTTAGCACATGAAATTCTCGTTATTGGAAAAATTAAGTAATATAAACTTATTAGAATACGAGGTGCATTTTCTTGGAATATAACCAACTCCCAAAATTTCCAGAACCATATTGGCGTGATTCTATTCACTTGCCTACCTTCCCAAAACTAACAGAGAGCATAAAAACTGAAGTTGCCATTGTCGGAGCAGGCATCACCGGCATCACAACAGCCTACCTGCTCGCAAAAGAAGGAATCAAAGTTGCTTTAATTGATGCAGGCAACATTTTAAACGGAACTACCGGACATACAACCGCAAAGATTACAACGCAGCATGATCTTATTTACAATGAACTCATTGATCACTTTGGAGAAGAAAAAGCAAAATTGTATTACGAGGCAAACAATGAAGCACTGCAATTTATAAAAGATACCATTCAGCAGCACAATATCCAATGTGATTTCACGGAAGAAGATGCTTATCTATATACAAACGAAACCGATAATCTACACAAATTAACAACAGAATTAGAGGCATACAAAAAGCTTGATATTCCTGGCGAATACGTAGAAAGTATCCCACTTCCCATTCCTATAAAGGCGGCACTTGTTATAAAGAATCAAGCTCAGTTCCACCCGCTTCGCTACTTAGCAGCGCTTGTCGAACAGTTCATTGAACATGGCGGCGTTATATATGAAAATACAAATGCAATTGATGTAGAAAAAGGATCTTATCAGCAAGTGATTACAAAAGCTGGACATCGAATCACTTGTAGTTACATTATTTCTTGCTCTCACTTTCCTTTTTATGATGCAAACAGCTTCTTCTTCGCTAGAATGTACGCAGAACGCTCGTATGTCCTTGGCGTAAAAACAAAGCAAGAGTATCCAGGAGGAATGTATATAAGCGTCGATAACCCAAAACGATCCCTCCGCTACACCACAATGAATGGCGAAAAACTCGTGTTAATTGGTGGTGAAAGTCATAAAACGGGACAAGGCATTAACATGATGAACCATTACGAAGCGCTGCAAACATTCGGCGAAGAAACCTTTGGTATAGAGGCAATTCCATACAGATGGGCAACACAAGACTTAATTACACTCGATAAAGTTCCTTATGTCGGGCACATTAATGAAAGTAACCCTAATATTTTTGTAGCAACCGGCTACCGCAAATGGGGTATGACAAATGGAGTCGCAGCAGCTTTATTGCTAAAAGCATCCATTATGAAAATCGATAGTCCCTATAAAGAACTTTACGCACCATCACGATTCCATACGAATCCAGATTTAAAAACGTTTGTTACACAAAACCTCGACGTAGCAAAACATTTAATTGAAGGAAAACTGGAATTTGCTCTTCGCAAACCAGAAGATCTCGTAAACGGAGAAGGTTCTGTTGTAAATGTAAACGGAAAACGTGCCGGCGCATATAAAGATGACGACGGCAAACTTCACATTGTCGATACAACTTGTACACACTTAGGTTGCGAAGTGGAGTGGAATAGCGGTGACTGCACATGGGATTGTCCTTGTCACGGTTCACGTTTTTCAATTGAAGGAGAGGTAATTGAAGGGCCAGCAGATGAAGCATTAAAAAGAATTGAGGATATATAATATAAAAGGCATAAAAACCCCCTTCCTTTTTGAGGAGGACAAGAGCATCTAGCCGTGCATAGAAGCGGTCAAGTCCTCTTTCTGCCACATGCGAGGTTTTAAACAAAAGGAACAAGCAAGTGGCGGCACGGTTTTTCTTCTTAACAGCAATTTGTATGTCGAAAATCTAAGAATGAACTAAAGAACATTTCTCTTATAAAAAAGAGCACGAATTATCCGTGCTCTTTCCAACTTTCATGTAACATATCTTGAAACAGTACATTTAACTTTTCAATATCTATAACTGATTTCTTTTCTAGACTTTTTACATACTCTTCATAATAGGTAATCTGTTCTTCTAAAAATTCATTTAGTAACGTAATTCTCGGGCCTACATCCAGCTCGATACCCGCTTTTTTCTTCTTAAGCAGTTCCTCGATTTCTTGTAACAGTGCGGCATCTAATGTTAATTCATTCACCAATCTTTCAAATTCAACAGGTGGCAGTATCCCTTTCTTTTCTAACCATTTGCACGCCAGTATCGGACGTAATACATAAAAATATTTCTTCAACTTTACTTCTTCACCTTGCAAAAATGCGCGATAGTTTTTAGATGCCATATGTAAATAATGATATACCGTTGCTTTTGGATCAAACTGACTACTCATTTCCTGCAAATGCTCCGAAAGATCTGATGCCTTCATGTATACAATTGGTGAATTGATCCACTCTAACAAAGCCGGATTCGATTTAGAAAATAGCTGCAGTGCTTTGCGGAGTTCCCAACCGCTTATATCAAGGGCGTCGTTAATTGGATACTCAATAACGTCCCGCCTCTGCTCAATTGATAAATACCATTCCAATCGATGTACGTACACAAAGCGCACATCATAATCGCTATCTTTTGATGGAAATCCCCACGCACGGCTCCCTGATTCAACTGCAAACAAGATTTTTACATCATTCTCTTTCTCAATTCTTTTTAATTCTAACTGGATTGTTTCTCTCATATGTATCACTCTCATTTTCTGATCATTTCCCTGGAAATTCGACAAATATAATAAGATTCCTTTGTCTTATTTAAAAACGTATACAACTCCATTATCGACAACTTTAGAAGAAAGTACGATTTTAAAAAGAGGCTAACTAAAAAGTCCACTTTTCGGTATGATTCAACTCAGCAAATCGACCACCTGTATGTCGAATATCATCGAGGTGTCTTTATATTGTGTCGAATCGCCGATATATTGTGAAAAGCGTCGATATATTCTAAAAAGTGGTCGATATATTGTGAAAAGCGCCGATATATTCCAAAGAACGGTCGATAACGGAAAAAAGCACTAATCCAAAAGGCACTTATGTGCCTTTTGGATTAACTTTGCTGCTCAGCAACAAGTTCTGCAATCCGCTCAAACTCAGCTTGAATCTCCTCTTTGCATGCATCCACTTTTTCAAAATCCATCGCCGCAATATAAATTTTCTCTAGCTTATCACGCACAGATTTTGCCTTTGCTAAATAGGACATCGCTTCATTCATTTTCTCTCTGTAGCGTCTCGATACATCTTGAATTTCTACTGCATATTTCTCATCTGTTCCCGGCTCAATAATAAGCTCATACATATCAATGATTTCATCACTTTCACGAGTTGGAAAATATTCATGCGGTGCTGTACTATCAAAAATGGCAAACCCAAGTTCTCTAACAATAACCATATCAAGACTATTTGGATCAAAGCCGCAATGATAAATCTCAACATCAAAACCTTTCTCTTCAGCTGCCGCCGCTAATTTCTTTAACATTGTCGATTTCCCAGAACCAGGTCTTCCTTTTATAAAATAACGCTTCGGTACATCCTCTGTTAAATTCGGAACAAAATCAACTGCTCCTTTCGGCGTTGCTGCTCCTAAAAAACGATGCTTCACATTCGCTTTTTTCGTACACGTTTTATCAGTGAAAAGTTGCTGCACAAGTTGTTTTGTTAATTCATTTGCTTTTTCAAAATCAATGTGATCGATATAAAACTTCTCCCATTCGTCATGAACCTCTAGCGCCGTCTTAAAACACGCATAAGCTGACTGAAACGCCTTAGTCGCTTCTGATGTATAGTTTACAATCTCACCTTTATGTTTCCTAAGCTCAGCAGAGTCCCAAGCACTACCTAAGTTTACATACTCTTCAACAACACCTGGCATTGTCGGTTCAATCACATGTGGTGCTGTTCCATCAACAATCCCTACTTTTAACGACGGAATAATTACACCATCAATTGAATGATTGTCAGATGAACAATGTAAAAACTCAATATCGTACCCTTTCTGTACCCACTCACGGCCAATCACCTTCATCAGTGAAGATTTTCCCGTTCCAGGCCCACCTTTTAGAATAAACAATCGGTCTAATCCCGTTACATTCTCTTCATACAAACTGTAAAATCCCCTTGCTGTATTACCGCCGGCATAATAGTTTTTTATGTTTCCTGTCACTGCCTTTCACTCCCTTGTAAGCAGTTTCACTACATAAGTTACGATATGCAAGTAAGAAGCAATAGGTGAATACCCACAAAACCTCTTTCTTTTTAGATGGGCGAGAGCACCTAGCCATGCATAGATGCGGTTAGGGCCTTCTGCCACGGGCAACGTTAAAACATAAAGACAAAGCAAACGAGAATCATGTTTTATTCTGCATAGCAGAGCCCTAGATGTTGAAAGAGTAAAACGGATATATTTATGTGAATATCAATTATAAAACAACAAAAAAACTCTATTTTGATTAATCTTTTCCAAAATAGAGTTTTTCCACGTATATTTAATTCACTTCTCCTATCGGCAGCTTAATATTGATCTTTGTCCCGATACCAAGTTTGCTTTCAAATTCCATTTCACCTTGATGTTCTTCAAGAATTTTTTGTGTAACCATTAAACCTAAACCCGTTCCATTTTCCTTTGTCGTATAAAAAGCTTCACCTATTTTATCTACTTTCTCTTGGTCCATCCCGCACCCTTCATCAATCACACTCACTACAATTTGATCACTATGAACTACATTCGCTTCCACACTAATATTACCGCCGCTAGGCATAGCCTCGATCGCGTTTTTAATAATGTTAAGAAATACTTGTTTCATCTGTTTCTCATCACACTGTATAGAAGGTAATTCTTTAGCAAAAAATGCCAATATGGTAATCCCATGTTGAGAAGCTGATTGTTCTACAATCGAAATCACATAATATAAAATATCTTTTATATTATGTAATGCGTAGTGTCTTTGTTTCGGTTTTCCAAGAACCATTAATTCACTAACAATCGCATTTATACGTTCGATCTCCTGCACCATGATGTTATAGCACTTTGCATCTTCAGGGTGTTTTTCTCTCTGCAACTGCGTAAAGCCTTTTAATGATGTTAACGGATTGCGTATTTCATGTGCAATCGTAGCTGACATTTTTCCGATGACTGCTAATTTTTCAACTTGTTGCGCTTCTTCAAACATGTTTTTAATTGTACGTACGTACGATTGAAAACGTGTTAACAGAATAAACGCAATCATCGCAAAACTTACACATAGCACAATAGGTACAATTACAATCGGTGTATGTAACACGATTCCTAACAAAGCATACTTTCCAACTACCCCAAATGACACGATCCAAAAATAACGTTTATTCACAAAAATAGGGGAAAATAACATTAAAAACAGTTCTACTGCATTACCATTATCAAATGGTTCTGTAGTACCATAATAAATCATTACATTATTAATCAAATCAATAAAAATAAATCCTATAAAGATAATATATTTTACAATATATATATTTTTCTTTTTTATAAAATAGATAGCGATTAACAACAATAAAAACATAAAAGCATACATCCAGACTCCTAAACTACCTTCTGGAAAACCTATATCGCTACTTCTCGTATGCACCTTAGGATAAACATAATAATATATGATATCACTCAAGAAGAAGATTGCATAAAATAAACTTAAATAAAGCTTTAATGCTTTAACTTCCTCTTGTATAAGTATATGAGCTTTGTCCATGTTAAACCCCCTTTATCGACAACAACAATTTTATAAATAGCTATTAAAACTATACCCCACCATTTTTATTATAGCGATATACATATAACCTACAATCCTATCTTTAAAAAATAACAACCAATTTCCCCCTGCATCACTTAATCTATGACCTCATAAAAATAGAAGAGAATTTAAAACACATTTCAATATGCAATATTACATACCAAAATGTATTGATAATAATGTAAGCGCTTACTATAATAAGGGTATAAAGATGAAACACATCTTAACAACAAAAAGAGGAGGAAATCACATGGCAATCGCAATGGCAGTTTTATCATTCTTAGGTGCAGTAATTCCATTAGTAGCAGAGCTTTTAAAAGCAGTAATGTAAGTTCATTAATACAAACATTCTGTATAGCAAAGATAAATTGATATACAGACTAGAGGAGGAAATCACATGGCAATCGCAATGGCAGTTTTTAAATTTTTAGGCGGACTACTTCCATTCGTACAAGAACTTCTTAAAGCAGTAATGTAAGTTCGTTCATACAAGAAAATCTTTATAACAAAATAAATTGATATATATACTAGAGGAGGAAATCACATGGCAATCGCAATGGCAGTTTTAAAATTTTTAGGTGGCATACTTCCATTCGTACAAGAGCTTCTAAAAGCAGTAATGTAAGCTCGTTAATACAAAAAAATCTTTATAGCAAAATAAATTGATACATAGTAGAGGAGGAAATCACATGGCAATCG
>Ga0209025_1001472_pt1 | contig 30658 bp, 23 predicted proteins | sample AraplaMF_Col_mLB_FD_184256 | JGI IMG/M metagenome (GOLD analysis project Ga0209025, IMG submission 184256) | Arabidopsis root microbial communities from the University of North Carolina, USA - plate scrape MF_Col_mLB (SPAdes) (version 2) | ecosystem: Host-associated > Plants > Roots > Endosphere... | reverse complement strand
GCCTCGATCGGCAAGGCGGTGTCGGCGAGGTCGACGTCGATGCGCTCGTCCTCGGTCAGCTTTTCCCAGAGATCGACGGTCAGCCGGTCCCGGGTATCGGTGTCGGGGACGGCGGCGATGGCCTGGGCGACGCCCTGGGCGGCGGCGTGGCGCCGGTCGTCCTTCTCGGCCTGCCGGCTCTTCTGCCGGAGCTGGGCGTCGCGCTGCGCCTTCTCCCGCTGCTCCCGCAGCTTGATCTTCAGTGCGACGGCGCGGCGGATGCCGAGGAACAGGCTGCTGAAGCGGGTCTCCGCATCCCCGCCGCGGTCGAAATCGCCGGCCTTGAGGGCGGCGACGCCCAGGGCCTGGAAACCGGTGGCCAGCGCCTCCGCGAGCGCCATCAGCTCGGACAGCATCGCGGCCGCGTCTGCGATCGGCGATGCGGCGTCCTGCTGCTGCCGGCGCAGCCTGGCCTGGAGCGCGACGACGCGGCGGATGGCGAGGAAGAGGCTACTGAAGCGGGTCTCGGCCTTGCCGGCACGGCCGAGATCGCCGGCCGCGAGGGCGGCGAGCCCTTGAGCCTGGAAGGACCGGGCCATCTCCAGGGCCAGCTTGGTCAGCCCGGACAGCACCTCGGTCTCCCGGATGGCCTCGTCCGTGGCCGGCGAAGCGGCGGATGGAGTCTCGGCTGTGCTGGCATCGACCATGCCCGCATGAGAACAAACACAGAACAAAAAGTCAAGCGAAACCGCATTCCCATCGAATGGGTCATCGCAATGTCGGGGCCGGAGCCGCTGGATGGCCGCGCCCTTTGGGGCTCGCCATGACGGCTGGCGGCGTCAGCCGATCACGCGGCAGGAATCGCGCACCACCAGCTGCGGCGCGAACACGTCGCGGACCGGCTCGGCCGGCGGCGGGCCGGCGAGGCGTGCCAGCAGGCATTCTACCGCCCGCTCGCCGATCGCCTGCACCGGCTGCACCACCGCGGTCAGCCGCGGCGAGAAGGCGGTGCTCCATTCGAAATCGTCGATGCCGGCGACCGAGATGTCCTCCGGGCAGCGCAGGCCCTGCTCGGCGATCGCCCGCATCACCCCGATCGTGGTCAGGTTGCTGGTCGAGAAGATCGCGGTCGGCCGCGGCCGCCGCCGCAGCAACGCCGCCGTGGCCCGCATCGCGGTCTCGATGTGGAAGTCGCCGCAGGCGGCGAGGTCGTCGTCGAGGTCGATGCCGGCCTCGGCCAGGGCCTCGCGATAGCCTTCGAAGCGCTCGGTCGAGATCGAGATGCCCGGCCGGCCGGTGACGATGCCGATGCGACGATGGCCGCAGCCGATCATATGCTCGACCGCCAGCCGCGCCGCGGCACGGTTGTCGACGGTGACGGAGTCGAAATCGGCGAGACCCCGCAGGGTGCGGTCGACCAGCACCGCAGGCCCGGTCACGAGGCGCCGGATCGCCTCGGCATTGCCCGGCTCGACCCCGCTCAGCACCAGGATCAGCCCGTCGGCGCGCTGGGTGCGCATCAGCCGCAGGGCGCGCAGTTCCTTCTCCGGGTCGTCGGCGGTGGCGCACAGCACCAGCGCATAGCCGGCGGCGTCGCAGGCCCGCTCGGTCGCGGCGGCCAGCGCGGCGAAGAGCGGGTTGGTGATGTCCGGGATGACCAGGCCGATGGTGCGGGTGCGGCCGGTCTTCAGGCTGCGCGCCACCCCGTCCGGCGCATAGCCAAGCTCGTCGATCGCCGCCATCACCCGCAGGCGCAGCGTGGCGCTGACCGGCGCCGTCCGGTTGATCACCGCGGAGACCGAGCCGATCGACACCCCGGCAAGGTTCGCCACATCCCGCAATGTCGTCATGATGCCCGAAGCCGTTGCCAAGTCCCGGATCGGATGATAGCTTTTCTGAAACGTTTCAGACAAGTCGACGGCGGCCGGATTCCGAGCGATCGGACGGTCGCCGGGCTGCGACATCGCCGGGCCAGTTGAAGCGAATTCGGCCGGCCCGGGCTGACGCATCGCGTCGCGACAAAAGGGGAGGACCGCCATGACCCGCCGCAACGGCACCACCACGTCCGGACATCCGCTCGGCCGCCGCAAGCTTCTGGCGGCCGGAACCGCCCTCGTCGGCGGCAGCCTGCTGCCGATGCCGTACCTGTCCCGCGCCCGGGCGGCCGACGGACCGCTGAAGTTCTGGCAGTTCTACGCGCCGGGCGGCGCCGTGCCCGGCCAGGTGCAGTGGTTCCAGGACACGGTGAAGGCCTGGAACGACAGCCAGGAGGTGAAGGTCGAGCTGGAATACATCCCGACCTCGCAATACATCAACGGCACCAAGCTGCAGACCGCCTTCGCCGCCGGCGAGGGCCCCGACATCTTCCTGATCAGCCCCGGCGATTTCCTGCGCTACCACAATGGCGGCGCCCTGCTGGACCTCGCCCCCTATGTCGCGGCCGAGGCCCGAGCCGACTACTACGACACCGCCATCGCCACCCGGCTGGTCGATGACGGCCTGTTCGGCCTGCCGATGGAGGTCGAGCCGATGGCGATCTACTACAGCGTCAAGGCCTTCAAGGAGGCCGGACTGGGCGAGGCCGACATGCCGAAGACCTGGGACCAGCTGCTCGAAGTCGCCAAGAAGCTGACCAACGACCGGCGCTTCGGCATCCTGTTCGAGACCAATCCCGGCTACTACCAGAACTTCACCTGGTATCCGTTCCTGTGGCAGGGCGGCGGCGAGATCGTCGGCCCGGACGGCAAGAGCGGCTTCAACTCCGACGCTGCCAAGGCCGCCCTCAAATTCTGGCAGGACGCGGTGCAGCAGGGCGTGGCCCCGCGCAAGCCGCTGGGCTACGGCGCCAACGACATCGCCGCCAATCTCGGCTCCGGCTTCTGTGCCATGCAGAATGTCGGCATCTGGGGCATCAGCGCCCTGCGCAACGCCGACCCGAATTTCGAATATGGCGTGTTCAAGCTGCCGCTGCCGCCGGGCGGCCAGGACCGCACCGTGGCCGGCGGCTGGGCCTTCGTCGCCAACGCCAATGGCCGCAACACCGAGGCCGCGGGCAAGTTTTGCGCCTGGGCGCTGGGGTCGATGGAGCCGGGGTCGGTGCAGCGCGTCGCCGACTGGTGCACCAAGGCCAAGAGCGACATGCCGCCGCGCCAATCGGCTTTCGCCGAGGCCACCGCCGCCCAGGCCTATGGCAGCGGCGCGATGAAGAGCTTCGCCGAGCAGGTGTTCCCCACCGCCCGCGGCGAGCCGCGGGTGCCGCCGCAGGTCTACAAGGCGATCTCCGACGCGATCCAGGCCTGCCAGTTGAACGGCGAGGATCCGGCCAAGCGGGCTGAGATGGCGGCGCAGCAGATCGACAGCTTCCTCGCCGGCTACGACGGCGCGCCGATCCTATGATGCCGGTGGTGGATGGCGCTTCTGATCACGCGGCCGCTTGCTTTCTTAGTCCCCCCTCCCCTCGCGGGAGGGGGCTAGGGGGAGAGGGTTCTCTCGGCTTGCGCCGGCGTTGGCACACAAGCAGCGGCGCTCACGGAGTCGATTCTGCTCATACGCGCGCGGACGCGCGGAGACCCCTCCCCCTGCCCCCCTCCCGCAAGGGGAGGGGGAACTCAAAAGGATGGGCGGCGGCATGAGCACGGCTTCGCCGACGGCGGTTCCATTGGCAAGCGTGCGAAAGCGCCGCCGCCTGTCGGCCCGGCATCGGGAGTGGATCGCGGGATATCTCTTCGTGCTGCCCGACGCGCTCGGCCTCCTGGTCTTCGTCGGCGGGCCGATGCTGCTGTCGCTCAGCCTCGGCTTCTTCGGCGTCACCGGCTTCGGCGGCTACCGTTTCGTCGGCCTGGCCAACTACCGCCGCATGCTGGCCGACCCGCTGTTCCTGGAAAGCCTGAAGGTCACCCTGCTCTATGTCGTGCTGCTGGTGCCCAGCCTCTATGTCACCGGCCTCGGTCTTGCCTTGCTGGTGCACCGGCGCAGCCGCTTCTCCGGCCTGTTCCGGACCCTGTTCTTCCTGCCGCACATGGTCAGCCTGGTGGTGGTCGGGCTGATCTGGCAGGTGCTGCTGATCGACAAGATCGGCGTCATCAGCCGGATCTCGGCCGCGATCGGGCTCGCCGGCCTGTCCTGGCTCGGCGACCCGAGCCTGGCGCTGTACGCCATCGTCGGCGTCAGCGTCTGGTTCCTGATGGGCTACTACATGCTGATCTTCCTGTCCGGGCTGCAGGACATCCCCCGCGAATATCTTGACGCGGCGCGGATCGACGGCGCCGGGCCGGTGGCGTCCTTCCGCCACATCATCCTGCCCCTCCTCCGCCCGACCAGCTTCTTCGTGCTGCTGGTGTCGACCGTCGCCGCCGTGGCCGGAGCCCAGACCTTCGACCTGGTCTATGTCATGACCAAGGGCGGGCCGGCCAATTCGACCTCGCTGGCGATCTATTACATCTACGAGCAGGCCTTCCAGTTCGGCGAATACGGCTACGCCGCCGCCATGGCCTCGGTGCTGGTGATCATCCTGCTGGCCTTCACCGCCATCCTGTTCCGGGCCACGCGCGGCGGGCGCTTCGACTATGACTGACGCCGCCCTCCCCGCCCGCGCTTTCCGCCCGGCCGGCACGGTCTGGTTCCTGGCCTCGGCCCTGGCCGCCCTCATGACGGTGGCGCCGCTGCTGTGGATGCTGTCGATCGCCTTCAAGGGGCCGGACGAGATCTTCGACCCCGGGCTGATCCCGGCGCGGCCGACGCTGGACAACTTCTTCTACGTCTTCACCGAGGTCGATTTCCTGCGTTTCCTGCTGAACACGTTGCTGGTCGCCGGCTCGGTGACGGTGATCGCGCTGCTGTTCCACTCCATGGCCGGCTACGCCCTGGCCCGGCTGCGCTTCCCGGGGCGCGAGGCGATCTTCCTCGGCATGTTCGCGACCTTCCTGATCTCGCTGCCGGTGATCATCGTGCCGCTGTTCATCCTGGTGCGGCAGTTGGGGCTGGTGAACTCCTATGGCGGGCTGATCATCCCGGCGATCTTCAACGCCTTCGGCATATTCCTGCTGCGCCAGTTCTACCTGAACGTGCCGCGCGAGCTGGAGGAGGCGGCGTTCATCGACGGCGCCGGCTACTGGCGGGTGTACTGGAGCATCGTGCTGCCGCTGTCGCGGCCGATCCTGGCCGCCCTGGCGATCTTCTTCTTCCTGGCCAACTGGAACGCCTTCCTGTGGCCGCTGACCATCACCACCGACCCGGACCTTTGGGTGGTGCAGGTCGCGGTGGCCAGCTTCCAGGCCCAGTACTCCGCCTCCTGGAACTACATCATGGCGGCGTCGACCGTGGTCGCGCTGCCGACCCTGCTGCTGTTCGTGCTGTTCCAGCGGCAGATCATCGAATCGATCAAGACCGGCGGGCTGAAATAGCCGCCGCCACGGGAGAGAGCACCATGCAGAGCAATGCCGGATTGTCGCCGCTGCGCGGCCTCGCCAAGCTGCGCCAGGCCCGCACCCGGCGCTTCTCCAGCTGGGATCGCACCGGCGGCAATGACGACCGGCTGCACATCGCCCCGGGCGAGACGGTGACCATCGCCGAGACCGCGGGCGCCGGCGTCGTCACCCACATCTGGGTCACGGTCAACTGCGCCAGCCGCCACGCGCTGCGCAAGATCGTGCTGCGCGCCTGGTGGGACGGCGAGGCCGAGCCCAGCATCGAATGCCCGCTGGGCGATTTCTTCGGCATGGGCCACGGCCAGACCCGCAACTTCGCCAGCCTGCCGCTGCAGATGAGCCCGCAGGATGGCAAGGCGCTGAACTGCTATTTCCCGATGCCCTTCGCAGCCGGCATGCGCTTCGCCGTGACCAACGAGGCCGAGCACGAGCTGCTGTTCTACTACTACATCGACCTCGAGCTGCATGACGCGCTGGAGGACGGCCTCGGCCGCTTCCACGCCCAGTGGCGCCGGGCGGCGCCGCAGCCCTTCGACGAGGCCGGCCTCAGCAACGAGGAGGTGCTGTTCGGCGGCGTCACCACCGACGCGGCCAGGAACCACACCATCCTGGATGCCGCCGGCCACGGCCACTATGTCGGCTGCCTGCTGAGCGTCTATTCACTGCGCCGCTCGCAGAACTGGGACTGGTATGGCGAGGGCGACGACATGATCTTCGTCGACGGCGAGCCCGGACTTTCGGTGCCCGATGCCGGCCGCAAGCGGCAGATCGCGGCCGAGGCGGCGCAGCCGGTGGTCGCCGACCGGCCGGAGAGCGCGCCCGGCGCCAACGATGCCTGGCCGCCGACCCTGCACGGCACCGGCACCGAGGACTATTTCAACACCGCCTGGTGCCCGAACCAGGAGTATTCCGCCCCCTATCACGGCATCATCGCCGGCGGCGGCCCGAACTGGCAGGAGCCGGTGACGCTGTACCGCTTCCACATCGAGGACCCGGTGGTGTTCAAGCGGTCGATCCGGGTCACCATCGAGCGCGGCCACGCCAACCGGCGCGACGACGAGGTGTCGAGCACCGCCTTCTGGTACCAGGCCGAGCCGCACCGCCCCTTCCCGCCCCTGCCCGCCGCCGCGGACCGGCTGCCGAGCTTCCGGGCGCCGTTCGAGGAGCGGGGCTGAGGCGACTAAGGCAGACCGCGCGTTCCGAGGGCGTCCCAGGCCTGCTCCGCCGTCCATCCGGCACTCTTGTCGGGGTCCGTTGCCATGCGGAGACAACGGCTGCAGCCGGGCCTCCGGTTCCGCCGGGATGTCGACGGTTTTTTCCGTCCTCATGCTCCGCGGGCCCGCCCGGAGGGCTGGGCGGCGTGCATCCTGCGCCGGTCGGCCCAGGCCATCAGCGGCGTCGCGGCGACGCCGTGCAGCAGGATCGAGGCCAGGACCACGAAAGAGGCGATCGCCCACAGCCGGCCGGCATCCGGGAACTCCGCCCGGCCCAGCGCATAGGCCATGTAGTAGAAGGTGCCGAGGCCGCGGATGCCGAAGAAGGCCATCAGCCCGCGTGCGGCGGGCGGCAGCGTCGTGCCGGCCAGGCTGACCCAGCCGCACAGCGGGCGGATGACCAGCAGCAGGGCGGCGCCGACCGCGATATCGGTCCATTCCAGCCGGGCGAGCGCGCCGGTCCCGACCGCGACGCCGAAGACCAGGAGCACGACGACCATCAGGACGCGCTCGATCTGCTCCGAGAACTCGGCCATGGCGCCGTGGAAATCGCTGCTGCGGTCCGTGGCCCGCAGGGTCACCGCGGCGATGAACACGGCGACGAAGCCGTAGCCGGAGGAGAGCTCGGTCACGCCATAGGAGATCAGGGTGACGCCGACGGCGACCAGCCCGTCGCCGGTGCGCGACAGCTTCAGGCGCGGCAGCCGGAAGGTCAACCAGCCGAAGACGCGGCCGGCGGCGTAGCCGATCGCCGCGCTGCAGCCGATCTTCCAGACCACATCGATCGCCAGCCAATGGACCCAGACGGCCTGCAGCGGCGTGGCCGCGAGCGTCATCGCCAGCACGACGAAGGGGAAGGCCAGGCCGTCATTGAGCCCGGCCTCCGAGGTCAGGGCGAAGCGCACCTCGCCGCCCTCCTCCTCCCCCGGCGGGCCGACCTGCACGTCGCAGGCCAGCACCGGATCGGTCGGGGCCAGCGCGGCGGCGACCAGCAGGGCGGCGGCCCAGGTCAGGCCGAGCGCGCCCCAGCACAGCGCTGCCATGGCGGCGATGGTCAGCGGCATGGCGATGCCGAGCAGCCGCCACGTCGCCTGCCAGCGGCGCCAGCCGAAGGGCCGCTCGATCCGCAGCCCCGCCCCCATCAGCGCCACCAGGACGACGAACTCCACCAGATGCTCCAGCACCCGGCCGTTCAACAGCAATCCGGTGGCGCGATCCATCCAGGGGCCGTGCGGCGCGACGAAGCCGATGCCGACGGCAACGATCGGCAGCGACAGCGGCAGGCGGCGGACCACCAGCGGCAGCCAAGCCGACAACAGGACCAGCGCGCCCAGGACCAGGATGACGATGGCCGATGCGTCGAACGTCTCCGGCATGCCGGGCAAACAGCAGGACCGGTGTGTCGGTTTCCTGCCTCGTTACCCCGTAGGGCTCAGGTCGCGCTGTTCCCGACGCTGCCGGACCGTGCCGATCCGCTCCGCATGCGTCTCGCCCCAATCGGCCAGGGGGCCCAGCGCCCGGTTGAGCGAGGCGCCGAGCGCGGTCACCGAATACTCCACCCGCGGCGGCACCTCGTGGAAGATCTCGCGGTGTACCAGGCCGTCCGCTTCCATCTCCCGGAGCTGCTGGATCAGCATCTTCTCGCTGATCCCCGGCACCAGCCGCTTCAGCTCTCCGAACCGGCGAGGCTCGACCTGGATCTCCCACAGGATCAGGGCCTTCCATTTGCCGCCGATGACCTCCAAGGCGGGTCCCAGGCCGCAGCTGTAGGGCTGCTCTCCCCTCATGATGTCCTCGCGTCCCGGCTGTCTTGCAATGCCGCAATTCTTACCCTTGGGTAAGTACCTGACTTTTAAGTAGGTACTTGAGGAAAATCAAGGAGCCCGTACCTTCCGCTCAGACCGAACGGGCCGACTCCGGCCTCGGGCGCAGCAGGAAGGGCGAGACACATGGACGTCGAACCGACCACCATCGAGGCCCCCGAGGATGAGGTGGACGCGACCCCGCGGGTCAACGGCCGCTCACGGCACCTCAGGATCGATCCTCGCGTCACGCTCCTCGACGCGCTCAGGGACCATTTCGGCCTGACCGGGACCAAGAAGGGCTGCGACCGCGGCGAATGCGGCGCCTGCACGGTGCATATCGACGGCCGCAGGGCGCTGTCGTGCCTGACGCTCGCGGTCATGGCCGACGGCCGCGACATCACCACGATCGAGGGGCTGACCGAGGGCGACCAACTCCACCCCGTGCAGGCCGCCTTCATCGAGCATGACGCGTTCCAATGCGGCTTCTGCACCCCGGGGCAGATCATGTCGGCGGTCGCCTGCATCCGCGAGGGCCATGCCGGCTCGGACGACGAGATCCGCGAGTTCATGAGCGGCAATCTCTGCCGCTGTGCCGCCTATCCGCAGATCGTCGCTGCGGTGCGGGCCGCGGCGGCCGCAACCGGGATCTGACCCATGCAGAGCTTCGCCTATGAGCGGGCAGCGACCCTCGCGCAAGCGATCGGGGCCGCGGCCGAGCCGGACACGATGGTGATCGCCGGCGGCACTGAACTCCTCAACTGGATGAAGGACGGCATCACCGCGCCGCGGCGCCTCGTCGACCTGAACGGCCTGTCCGGCCTCGATGGCGTCGCGGTCGACGATCGCGGCCTCAAGATCGGGGCGCTGGCCCGGATGAGCGACCTCGCCGAGCATCCGGCGATCCGGCGCGACTGGCCGGCCGTCTCGCAGGCGCTGCTGCAGAGCGCCTCGGCCCAGATCCGCACCATGGCCTCGATCGGCGGGAACCTGATGCAGCGTACGCGCTGCCCCTATTTTCGCGCCGAGGTCGATCTGCCCTGCAACCGTCGCCGGCCGGGCAGCGGCTGCGCGGCGCTGGCCGGCGAGGACCGGTCGGCCGCGATCTTCGGCTGGACCGAGCAGTGCGTCGCCACCCATCCATCGGATGTGGCGGTGGCCCTGGCCGCGCTCAACGCCGTGGTGCATGTGGACGGCCCCGGCGGGCCGCGTGCGATCCCGGTCACGGACCTTCATCCCCTGCCCGGCCACGGAGCGGTCCGGGAGACGGTGCTGGAGCCCGGCGAGCTGATCACCGCGATCACAGTGCCGGCCGCCGCCGCCGCGCGCCGATCGCACTACCTCAAGCTGCGCGAGCGGGCATCCTACGAATTTGCGCTTGTCGCGGCGGCGGTCGGGCTCGACCTCGACGGCGCGGTAATCCGCGAGGCGCGGATCGCGCTCGGCGGCGTCGCGGCGAAGCCATGGCGCCTGAGGAAGACGGAGGAAGCCCTGCGGGGCCTGACGCTGGCGGACGGCCCCGCCCTGCGGCGCGCTTTGGACGCCGGCTTCGCCGAGGCACGGCCGCTGCGCCGGAACGGCTTCAAGGTGGAACTCGCCAAACGCGCCGTCATTCGGGCGCTGCAGATCGCGGGAGACGTGGCATGAGCGGCGGAATCGGGCAGTCGGTCAGCCGCCGGGACGGTCCGGCGAAGGTCACCGGCGCGGCGCGCTACGCCGCCGACACGCCGATGGCCGGCGCGGCCCACGCCGTGATCGTGCCGGCGACGCGGCCGAAGGCGCGCATCGCGGGGATCGACCTCGGCCGGGCATCGGCCGCGGCCGGCGTGATCGGCATCTTCACGCATGAAAACGCGCCGCGCTTCGACAAGGTGACCGTGGTGCTGGCGGAGGACCATCTGCCGCCCCTGCAGGGCGACCGTGTCCTCTACGAAGGCCAGCCCGTGGCGCTGCTGGTGGCGGAGACACTGGAACAGGCGACGGCGGCGGCGCGCCTCCTCCGCGTCTCCTATGACGAGGAGCCGTTCGACGCGGATTTCCATGCCGATCCGGATCGCGCCGAGCCGGTCACCGAGTTCTTCGGCCTGCCGCTCGACACCGCCTGGGGCGATGTGGCGGCGGCACGGCAAGAAGGCGATGCCGCGATGGAGGCCACGTATGTCACGGCCGACCGGCATCACAACCCGATCGAGCCCGGGGCGATCCTGGCGGTCTGGCAGGACGAGCAGCTGACCGTGCACGACGCGACGCAGGGCGTGGCGGAGGAGCGCGAGGCGCTGGCCCAGGCGCTCGGGCTCGATCCGGCGCAGGTGAGGGTCAGGAACGATTTCATCGGCGGCAGCTTCGGCGCCAAGCTCTGGGGCCTTCCCCACCAGCTGCTCGCGGCGATGGCGGCGCGGGAGCTGGAGCGCCCGGTGAAGCTGGTGCTGACCAGGGCCCAGTCCTACACAGCCTGGGGCTACCAGTCGGCGACCCGCCAGACGGTGGCCTTGAGCGCCCGCGCCGATGGCAGCCTGACCGGCCTCCACCACGATGTGGTCGCCGCCGGCGCCTTCATCGGCCACTACATCGAGGCGGCGGGCTGGGACACGCCCGCGATGTATGCGACGCCGAGCTTCAAGATCAGCCATCGCCGCAGGCGCCTCGATCGCGCCAGCCCGTCGGCCATGCGCTCGCCCTTCGGCGGCGTCGGCCTGGTCCCGGTCGAGATCGCCATGGACGAGCTCGCCCACCGCCTCGGCCTGGATCCGCTGGAACTCCGGCTCCGGAACTATGCCGAGACCTATCCGGCCGACGGGCGCTCCTTCTCGTCCAAGCGGCTGAGGGAATGCTACGCGGAAGGGGCACACCGGTTCGGCTGGTCCCGCCGGTCAGGGGCGCCGCGCTCCATGCGCGACGGGCGGGACCTCATCGGCTGGGGCATGGCGACCGCGGTGCTGCGGGCGTTCCGCTTTCCGGCCGCGGCGCGGGCCGGCATCGGCCGCGACGGCCGGGTGCTGGTCGAGACCGCCTCGCACGACGTCGGCCAGGGGCTGAGCACGATCCTCCGGCAGATCGCCGCCGACACGCTCGAGGTGGCGGTCGAGCACGTGGACCTGGCGATCGCCGACACGACGCTGCCCAGGACCACCTTCACCGGCGGCTCCTCGACCTCGATGAGCGTCGGCTCCGCGGTGCAGGCCGCGGCCACGGCGCTGAGGGACCGACTGGTCCAGGCCGGCGCCAACGGGCCCGAAGGCTATGCCGGTGCGCTGGCACGTTTCGGCGTCGAGCGGCTGGCGGCCGATGGCGAATGGGCGCCGGATGACGGCGAGGCCACCCCGCCGATCTTCAGCTTCGGCGCAGTCTTCGCCGAGGTCCGGGTCGACCGGGACATCCCCATCCCGAGGGTCGGCCGCATCGTCGGCGTCTACGACGCTGGCCGGATCCTCAATCCGAAGACCGCGCGCAGCCAGATGACCGGCGGGATCATCTGGGGGATCGGCCAGGCGCTGCTGGAGCGCTCGGAGATGGACACCCGCCTTGGGCGGTTCCTGTCGAAGAACCTCGCCGGCACCCTCGTCCCGGTGAACGCCGATGTGGGCGAGATCGACGTCGCCTTCGTCGAGGCGCCCGACCCGCATGCCAGCCCGCTCGGCGCCCGCGGCATCGGCGAGCTGGGCGCCATCGGCATCGGCGCGGCGATCGCCAACGCCGTGTTCCACGCCACCGGGGTGCGCGTGCGCGAGCTACCGATCCGGCCGGAGCATCTGATGGGGTGACAGGCCGCCCTTGCCGCTCGCCGCAGCCGGGGGCTCACCCCTTCAGCCCGGTGTGGGCCAGCCCCTCGATGAACTGGCGCTGGGCGATGACGAAGACGATCAGCACCGGCAGCGCCGTCAAGGTCACCGCCGCCAGCTGGACGTTCCACATCGGGCCGCCATAGGCGTCGACATACTGGGTCAGCGCCTGCGGCAGGGTGAACTTCTCGGTCGAGGACAGAAAGACGATCGGCTCGAGATACAGGTTCCAGCTGTGCAGGAAGGTGAAGATGGCGACGGCGCCGAGCGCCGGGCGGGCCAGCGGCAGGGCGATGCGCCAGAACAGCCCGAAGCGGCCGAGCCCGTCGATCCGACCCGCCTCTTCCAGCTCCGGCGGCAAGGTGATGAAGAACTGGCGCATGATGAAGGTCGCCAGCACGCAGGGCGCGCCCAGGATCGGCACCAGGATCAGCGGCCAGTGGGTGTTGACCAGGCCGAGCCCCAGGAAGAAACGGAACAGCGGCACGATCGTGACCTCGCTGGGCACCAGGAGCGCCAGCAGCACGACCATGAACACCAGGTTCTGGCCGGGGAAGCGGATGCGGGCAAAGGCGTAGCCGGCCAGCGAGGCCACCGCCATCGTCCCCAGCGTCACCACAGCGGCGATGTACAGGCTGTTCCAATACTGCAGGGCGAAGGGCTGCAGGTCGAACACCTGGCGGTACGCGTCAAGGTCGAGGCGGCGGGGCAGCAGCGCCGGCGGGAAGGCGAAGATCTCCTGCACCGGCTTGAATGACGAGGTCACCATCCACCAGGTCGGGAAGACGAAGGGGATGGCCAGCACGCACATCAGCCCGTAGACGGCCAGGCGCGCGCGAGGGGAGAGGTCAGCCCTCATGGAACACCCACCGGCGGCGCAGCTGCCATTGCGCGAAGGTCAGCACCGCGACGATGGCGAACAGCAGCACCGCCAGGGCCGAGCCGTAGCCGAAGGCGTGGAACTGGAAGGCCTGCTGGTACAGGTAATAGACCAGCACGGTGGTCGAGATGCCCGGCCCGCCCTGGGTCAGCACCGCAATCTGGGCGAAGACCTGCAGCGACCCGACGATGGTGATGATCGAGGTCAGGAGGATGGTCGGGCTGATCAGCGGCAGGGTGATGCGGCGGAACTGGGCGACGCGGCCGGCGCCCTCGATCCGCGCCGCCTCGTACAGGTCGCGCGGGACGGTCTGCAGGGCCGCCAGGAACAGCACCATGTTCAGCCCGACATTCTTGAACACCTGGACCACGATCACCGACAGCATCGCCGTGGTCTCGCCGCGCAGCCAGTTCGGGCCGGTGACGCCGAACACCGCCAGGATGCCGTTGATGCCGCCGTCCTTCTGCAGCAGGAAGCCCCAGACGATGGTCCAGGCCACCAGCGACACCACGACCGGCGAGAAGAACAGCGCCCGGAACACGGTCATGCCGCGCAGCCGCTGGTTCAGCAGCACCGCCAGCAGCAGCGCCAGGCTGAGGTTCAGCACCACCAGGCCGATCGAGAACAGGGCGGTGGCGCCCAGCACGCCCGGCAGCTCCGGATCCTCCAGCAGCACCCGGTAGTTGCCGTCGCCGACATAGTCGAAGCTGCCGGCCAGGACGTTCCATTCATGCAGGCTGTACCAGGCGACCAGCGCCAGCGGCATCAGCACGAACAGCGCCACGCCAATGAGTTGCGGCGCGACGAAGAGATAGCCGGCCAGGGCGTCGCGGCGCCGCATCGTCCAGAACGGCGCCCGCGGCGCTGTCGCCGTAGCGGGGGCGGCCATCACGGACGTCCGCGCCGCCATCGTCAGCGCGCCAGCAGCGGCCGGATGCGGCCGCACACCGCCTGCAGCGCCGCATCGATATCGGCGTCGGGCCGCCACAGCGAATCCAGCCCGGCCCGCACCACCTGGGCGATCTGGGCGTTGCCGGTGTGGCTGGGCTTCACCGCCCCGATCTCGATGCCGCGCACCACCACCGCCTCGATCTGCGCAGGCTTCAGCATCGGGTTGGCCTTGGCCAGCAGGTCGACGACGAGCTGGCTCTTGCGCGGCGGCGGGAAGAACTGCGCTAGCTTGGCCGAATTCTCCGGATTGCTCAGGAAGGCCAGGAAGGACGCCGCGGCCTGCGCATTCGCCCCGGCCTTGAACACGCCGATGCCGGCCTGGCCGATCACCGCATATTCGCCGGCCGGTCCCTTCGGCAGCGGCACCAGGTCCCAGGCGAAGGCGCCGTCCTTCAGCAGGGCCGCCCGGCTGATCTGGGTGATGGTCATGGCGGCGTCGCCGGCGAAGAAATCGGCCGGCGCGCCCGGTCCGGGCAGCGCTTGGTCGGTGAACACGGCCTTGTGCAGGAAGCGCATCGCCTCGGCCATCGCCGGCTGGTCGAATCCGCAGGCCTTGCCGTCGGCGCTCCACGGCGCGGCGCCCCAGCCGTTCCAGATGGTGGCGAGGTTGTCCCACAGCTTGTAGTCGAAATCGCGCACCACCAGCCCGGCCTTGCCGGTCTTGGCATGGACCGCGGCGGCGTCGGCGACGGCGTTGTCCCAGCTCCATGTCCCCGCCGCGATCCGCTCCGCCGGGGGCGTCACCCCGGCCTGTTTCACCAGGTCGAGATTGACGAAGACGCCGAAGGGCGAGGTCGAGAACGGATAGGCGTAGAGCACGTCGTCGCGGCGCCACAGCGCGGTGGCGCTGGGCAGGAGGTCGTCATAGCCGTAGCCCGGCGTCGCCCGCAGGATGTCCTGCAGCGGCAGCAGCACGCCGGAGGAGACGAAGTCCGGCGCCGAATTCTCGAAGATCCAGGCCAGGTCCGGGGCGTTGCCGCCGGCGATCTGGGTGGTCAGCGCCGTGGTGTAGCCGTCGAAGGGCAGCGTCTCGAAGGTGACCGACGCCACCTCCGAATGGTCCTTGCGATACGCGGCGGCGATGCCGTCCAGCAGTTGCAGATGCGCCTTGTTGCCGGTCCAGACCGTCATGCGCAAGGCGATGCCCTCGGCCCGGGCCGGAGCTCCAAAGGCTGCTGCGGCCAGCAGGCCGGCCGCGGCGACGGCGAAGATGCGGCGTCCGAGCGTCATGGTGTCCTCCCCCTGTGTTTTTCCGTTGGCGCTTCGGCGCCGGCTAGTACCCGACGATCTCCGGCCAGTGCAGCTCGACCCCCTGCCCTTCCAGCCGCGCCTGGAAGGCGGCCAGCTGGTCCGGCCGCGCGCGCACCGCGCGCGGCGGCAGGTCGTGCTGCAGGCACCAGGCGGCGAGATGGCCCGCCGCCTCGCCGATGTTCCATTCCACCGGGTGCAGCCGGTAGCAGCCATTGGTGATGTGGGTGGTGCCGATCGCCTTGCCGGCCGGCAGCAGGTTCTCCATCCGCCGCGGCAGCAGCGCGCCGAGCGGGATCTCGAACGGGCAGGAGGCGACGTCGATGTAGTTGTCGCCGCCGGTCGAGGGGTGCAGGTCGATCCGGTACATGCCGACGCCGACGGCATCGCGGTAGCGCACCGCGCCGCGGGCGCCACGCACCGCCAGCGACAGGTCCTGCTCCACCACCGTGGTCTCGGCGCGGATGCGACGGGATTCGCGGATATAGGGCGCCTGCGCCAGGCCGTCGAGCGTGCCGGTGACGTCGCTGCGCAGCCGCAAGCTAGGGAAGCCGGCGCCGCCATCCAGCCGCGGCGCCTCGGTCTGCAGCCAGTAGAGGACACAGCGCGACAGTTCCTCGGCCCCGGCAAGATGGCGCCGCGCCTCGTCCTCCGGCACCTCGAACACCGGCCCCTCGAAATAATCGATCATCGGCCAGTTCACGAGGGTGATGTCGCTGGCATAGGTGCCGGCGGTGAAGTTGCGGCGGGCGGCGATGCGCCGGAAGGTCCAGAGGTTGCCGTCGCCCGGATTCAGCCGCTGGTCGGCATTGACCGCCAGCGGGTCGTCATCCGGATTCGGGGTGAAGCTGCGCTCGACGATCTCCAGCGTGCGCGGATGCGGCGACCGCCAGCCGAGCAGCGGCCCGCCCCAGAACTCCGGCCGGTAATCACGCCAGAAGGCATAGTTCGCCGGCCGGTCGATGACATGGCTGCCGTCGACATGGTCGAGGGCGAAGCAGATCGACACCGCCTGCATGTTCAACGGCTGCGCGGTCCAGGGTGCGCTCGGCTCGCCGGTTTCGCTGCGGGATTCGAAGCCGGTGACATATTCGGTGCCGGTCAGCGGCAGGAGGGCGCCGGTCTCGGTGGCGTCCAGCACGTAGCGGCCGGACGCCACGATGTCCGGCCCGCCGTCGCGATGGGCGAGGCGGACGGCGCGCACCCGGTCGCCATCGACATCGGCAGCCACCGACCGGTAGGGCTGCAGCACGCGCAGGCGGCCGGAGCCGCGCCACGGCGCCAGCATCGCCTCGATTACCGCCAGGCCGACCCGCGGCTCGTGGCACAGCCGGCTGACCCAGCCGGCACCGGGGTTGAGGTCGCGCCAGGCCCGGGCGCCCTCGGTCAGCGGATAGTGCCGGCGGTAATGGTCGCGGATGCCGTCGCGCAGCGCCCGATAGCTGGCGGTGACGCCGCAGCGCTCGACCCAGGAATGCTCGTCCGGCGGCACCGCCTGGCTGGTCAGCTGGCCGCCCAGCCAGTCGTATTCCTCGGTCAGGATCACCGAGCGGCCGGACCGGAGCGCCGCCAGCGCCGCCGCGACGCCGCCCAGGCCGCCCCCCACCACCAGCACATCCGCATCGAATTCCCGGGTCAATTCCGTCGTCCCTTCCGCTTGTCCGGCACCGGGCCGAGGGTCTGCCCCTCGGCCAGCTCGCAGGGCAGCAGCCGCTGCCGCCCCTCTTCGTCCCCGCTCATGACCGAAGTCAGAATCTCGACCGCCTGCCGTCCCATCTCCTCACGCGGGATGCGGAAGCAGGTGAAGGCGATGTCGGTCGCGACCGGCCGGGTCGGATTGCCCAGCGCGATCAGCGACAGGTCGCCCGGCACCGCCACGCCCCGGTCGCGGGCCGCCCGCTCCAGCGGCACCGCGTCGGCCTGGTCCTCGACCAGCGCCGCGGTCGCCCCCTCCCGCAGCAGCCCGTCGACCAGTTCGCCGGGATCGCGGTCCTGGGCGGGCTCGTGCCACCACTCCACCCCCGCCTCCTCGACCGCGGCGCGAAAGCCGGCCCAACGGTCATCGGAGGATTCGGCGCCGGCGCCCGGGCCGATGAAGGCGAGGCGGCGATGGCCGAGCGCCACGGCCTGCCGCACCAGCGCCGCGGTGGCGGCGGCATAGTCGGCGCCGACATAGGGCACCGGGCCGCCGGCATCGTCGCGGCGGCCGATGGCGACGAAGGGATAGCGGTCGGCGACCAGCCGGGCCAGCTCGTCCCGGTCCAGCGTCCGGCCCAGCAGGATGCAGCCATCGGCCAGGCGCAGCCGGTTGTTCTCATGGAAGATGCGGCGGCGGCCATCCGTCACTGGCGCGCTGGTGAACAGCAGCAGGTCATAGCCATGCCGCTCCGCCGCCCCTTCGACGCCCAGCAGGAACGGCGTGTAGAAATCGGCCTGCCCGGAGGGGAACACCGGCTCGTAAGTGAAGACGCCGAGCAGCTGGTTGCGCCGCCCGACCAGCTTCTGCGCCGCCGGATCGGCGACATAGCCGGTGGACCGGATCACCTCCAGCACCCGCTCGCGGGTCTCCTGCGGGATCCGGGCCGAACTGTCGCCGCGCCGGTTGAGCACCAGCGACACCGTCGCCTGGCTGACTCCCGCCAGCCGCGCGATGTCCCGCTGCGTCAGCCGCACGCCTCCTCCCGACATCGCTCGCCTCTTGATAATACGTATTATCTGAGATAATAATCAAAGCCTGCCGGGGTGGTCAACCCTCGACTGGGTTCTCCTCTTGGCGGGAAAGGCCCGACCCGGGGCGTGGTGGGGGATCGGCCCCGGGTCGGGTTGGGAGCGCTCAGGGAAGTTGGAGCGCTGATCCTGAGACGAAGCTGGACGGCCTTCTATTCCAAGATTCTGATCACGCCACCTCGGGCAGCCGGTCCAGCAGCTTGTCGAGCGTGATCGGATAGTCCCGCACCCGCACGCCGGTGGCGTTGTGGACCGCGTTGGCCACCGCCGCGGCCACGCCGCAGATGCCGAGCTCCGCGACGCCCTTGGCCTTCATCGGCGACGAATACGGGTCCACCTCGTCGAGGAAGATCATGTCCTGGTGCGGGATGTCGGCATGGACCGGCACCTCGTAGCTTGCGAGATCGTGGTTGACGAAGAAGCCATGGCGCTTGTCGACCGCCAGCTCCTCCATCAGCGCGGCGCCGACGCCCATGGTCATGGCGCCGATCACCTGGCTGCGTGCCGCCTTGGGGTTGAGGATGCGGCCGGCGGCGCAGACCGAGAGCATGCGCCGCACCCGGATCTCGCCGGTCGCGGCATCCACCGCCGCCTCGACGAAATGCGCGCCGAAGGTCGATTGCTGATGCGTCTCGGTGACATCGCCGAATTCGATCGCGTCCTCGGCGACCAGGCCGCCCTGCCCTGCCGCCTCGGCCAGCGGCGCGCTGCGGTTGCCGGCGCGGACCTGGCCGTCGGCGAACACCGCCTCGGCGGAGTTGAAGCCGAGCTTCTGCGCCACTGCCTCGCGCAGCTTGACGCAGGCCGCATAGACGCCGGAGGTCGAGCTGGCGGCACCGAACTGTCCGCCCGAGCCGGAGGAGGCCGGGAAGCTCGAATCGCCGAGCCGCACCACCACCTTGTCGAGCGGCACGCCCATCATCTCCGCCGCGGTCTGGGCGATGATGGTGTAGCTGCCGGTGCCGATGTCGGTCATGTCGGTCTCGACCGTCACGTCGCCACGGGCGTCGAGCCGGACGCGGGCGGCGGATTTCACCAGCAAGTTGTTGCGGAAGGCGGCGGCGACGCCCAGCCCGACCAGCCAGCGCCCGTCCCGCGTCTGGCCGGGCTTCGGGTTGCGCTTGCTCCAGCCGAAGCGCTCGGCGCCGGTGCGCAGGCATTCGACCAGCTGGCGCTGCGAGAACGGCCGCTCGGGCTTCTCCGGATCGACCTGGGTGTCGTTCAGGATGCGGAATTCGACCGGGTCGAGCCCGAGCTTCTCGGCCACCTCGTCGATGGCGATCTCCAGCGCCATCATGCCCGGAGCCTCGCCCGGGGCGCGCATGGCATTGCCCTCGGGCAGGTCGAGCACGGCGAGCCGCAGCGCGGTCATCCGGTTGGCGCCGGCATAGAGCAGCCGGGTCTGGAAGACCGCGACCTCCGCACTGCCCCCGGGCAGGTCGCCGGACCAGCTTTCATGTCCGATCGCGGTGATCTTGCCGTCCCGGTCGGCGCCGATGCGGATGCGCTGGATCGTCGCCGGGCGATGCGTGGTGTTGTTGAACATCAGGGGCCGCGGCAGCGTCACCTTCACCGGCCGCCGGGCGGCGCGGGCCCCCAGGGCGGCGAGCACCGCATCGGACCGCACGAACAGCTTGCCGCCGAAGCCGCCGCCGATGAAGGGCGAGATCAGGCGGACATTCTCCTTCGGGATGCCGAGCGTCTTGGCCACGTCGCCCTTGCCCCAGGCGATCATCTGGTTCGAGGTCCAGACCGTCAGCTTGTCCCCCTCCCAGGCGGCGGTCGAGGCATGCGGTTCCATCATCGCATGGCCCTGGTCGGGTGTGGTGTAGGTCTCGTCGACCCGGACCGGCGCCGCGGCGAAGGCGCCGTCGAAGTCGCCGACGGCGGTTTCGGACGGGCTGCCGAACATCGGCTTCGAGAGGGGGGCGGCGTCCTTCGCCGCGGCCAGGTCGAACGCTCCTTCGGCCCGGGCATAGTCGACGCGGATCAGCTGCGCCGCGGCACGGGCCTGTTCGAAGCTCTCGGCCACGACGACTGCGATCGCCTGGTGATAATGGTCGATCTCGGGGCCGCCGAGCAGCCTGGCGGTGTTGTAGTCGCCCTTGCCGAGCGTGCCGGAATTCTCCGCCGTGACGATGGCGAGGACGCCGGGCGCGGCCTTGGCGTCGCTGAGCTCGATCGCCGTGATCCGGCCCTTGGCGATGGCCGCGCCGAGCACATAGCCATAGGCCGGGTTCGAGACGGCGTCGTGCCGCTCATAGGCATAGGGCGCGGTGCCCGTGGTCTTCATCGGGCCGTCGATGCGCTCGGTCGGCCGGCCGATGACCTTGAGCCGGTCGATCGGGTTGGTGGTGGCGGGGGTGTCGAATTTCATGGCTCAGGCCCTCGCTTCGGCCAGCACCGCGGCGAGCGTGCGCTCGGCCAGCGGCAGCTTGAACGCGTTCCCGGGGGTCGGCTTGGCGCCGGCCAGCAGTTGCTCCGCGACCGCCTTGGCGCCGCGCGGCAACACCGCGTCGGCGGCCTCGACGCGCCATGGCTTGTACGCCACCCCGCCGAGGGCGACGCGGCCGGTGCCGTCGCGCTGCACGATGGCGCCGACCGAGACCAGCGCGAAGGCATAGGACGCCCGGTCGCGCACCTTGTGATAGATCTGCACGCCGCCGACCGGCTTGGGCAGCGTCACCGCGGTGATCAGCTCGCCGGGCTCGAGCACCGTCTCGAGATGCGGCGTGTCGCCGGGCAGGCGATGGAGCTCGGCGATCGGGATGCTCCGCTTCGTGTCGTCGGGCTGCACCGTCTCCACCGTCGCGTCGAGGGCGCGCATCGCCACCGCCATGTCGCTGGGATGGGTCGCGATGCAGGCATCGCTCGTGCCCAGCACCGCGAGCTGCCGGCTGAAGCCCTCGATCGCGGCGCAGCCGCTGCCGGGCCGGCGTTTGTTGCAGGGCTGGTTGGTGTCGTAGAAATAGGGGCAGCGCGTGCGCTGCAGCAGGTTGCCCGCGGTCGTCGCCCGGTTGCGCAGCTGGCCCGAGGCGCCGGCGAGCAGCGCGCGGGACAGCAGGCCGTAATCGCGCCTGACGCGTCGGTCGGCGGCGAGATCGGTGTTGCGCACCAGCGCGCCGATGCGCAGGCCGCCCTCCTGGGTTTCCTCGATCCGGTCGAGCCCCAGGGCGTTGACGTCGATCAGATGCGTTGGCGTCTCGATCTCGAGCTTCATCAGGTCCAGCAGGTTGGTGCCGCCGGCGATGAACTTGGCGCCCTGGGTGCGGGAAGCAGCCGCGGCAGCGTCGGCGGGCGAGCGCGCCCGTTCGTAGGTGAAGGACCTCATGCCTGCCTTCCCGCGACCTCGGTGATCGCCTCGACGATGTTGGAATAGGCGCCGCAGCGGCAGATGTTGCCGCTCATCCGCTCGCGCAGCTCGGCCTCGGTCAGCCGCGGCCGGGCGGCGAGATCGGCCGTGACATGGCTCGGGATACCGGCCGCGATCTCGTCCAGAACCGCCACGGCCGAGCAGATCTGCCCGGGCGTGCAGTAGCCGCACTGATAGCCGTCATGCTTGACGAAGGCGGCCTGCAGCGGGTGCAGGTGGCCGGGCCGGCCCAGCCCCTCGATGGTGGTGATGCTGTCGCCATCGTGCATAACCGCGAGCGTCAGGCAGGAATTGACCCGCCGCCCTTCGACGATGACGGTGCAGGCGCCGCACTGGCCGTGATCGCAGCCCTTCTTGGTGCCGGTGAGATGCAGGTGCTCGCGCAGCGCGTCGAGCAGCGTCGTTCGGGTGTCGAGATCGAGCTCGCGGGCTTTGCCGTTCACGGTGAAGGTCAGCTTGGTCATGACGGGTGCTCCGGCAGTGGCGGCTTCGGCATCGGCGATCGACGGCGCCGTCGTCATCGCCACGGAGGCGGCGGTGCTGATCATCAAGCCGCGCCGGCTGATTGCGAGTTCGCCGAGTGTGTGCATGGTGTCCCAATCCCCACTTGGCTGGCGGTTGCTGGCGTGTTGGGCGGTTCGACCGATGGGCCGCGTCTTGCGGCCGAGACGCGTTGGGCAAGTCAGCCATGGGCGACATGCCCCTGCACCGGGGCCAATGCCCTGTCGCCGGCAAGAGTTCCTCTCCCGCCGGTCTGAGCGACCCATCCTGACTTAGGCGGAATGACGGCGGCGATTAGCCGTCCGGCTGCGCATGAGCCTATAAGGCGTGCTCATCAATTCACGGGAGGACCGCTGGCAACGCCGTGCAGACCGGGACCTGCGGGAACGGCCGCAGCGGAAGCGGCATTTCCCTGTCAGGAGGTGTGTCATGGCTCGACATCGATACTTCGTGAGCCCGAACCACGGAAGCTGGGCGGTCAAGGAAGGCGGCACGCGCCTCGGCGACTTCCCGACCCAGGCCGCAGCCCGTGTCTGGGCCCGCGACATGGCCCGCCAGGTCTCGGCCGGCGGGCAGGACGCGCAGGTCGTGGTCCAGGGCCGCGACGGCCGGATCAAGGAGGAGCGGACCTACGGCCACGATCCGCGCCGCCATCCAGGGTAGACCGGGCGCGCCGAGCTGACGCGACCGTCGCGCCGAGCGCCGCTCTCCGGGAAGCCGATCTCAGGCGGCTATCGTTCCCGGCCGCGACGATCCGCCTGGCGGACGGGCTCCTGCCTGACCCTGATGATCAGCGCCGAGCCGGTGGCCCTGTCCGGCCGCCCGGTGAGGACCGCTACGCCGTCCGCGGATCATGAGCGCGCAGCCTGATGCTCTCGGCGAAATTGCCTTGGAACATGTGCTGCCCGAGATGCCCCAGGTCGGACTGCAGATCGGCATGAACCCGGCCGCCGATGTCCCGCCAGCGCCGGCAGAAGGCATAGTCCTCCGACAGGTAGCGCCTGGTGTCGGGATCCACCATGCAGTCGAAGAACAGCCAGTAGAACGGGGCCTCCGGATTGTTCGGGGGTCCGTCGGGGACGTAGTTGAGCTCGGGGTAGCTTTGCATCAGCCGGCCGAACACATGCCGCTTGATGACCATGAACCCGGTCGGCGCCTCGGCGACCTCGACGAAGCCGTCCTCGCCGACGAATTTGGCCAGTGGCTCCGAGCCGAGCCCGACCGGGTTGAACGGGTAGTCGGTGTACAGCGTCTCGAAGGACTCCTTCGTCGTGCCGGCGGGCACCCCCTGTTGCGGCCAGTTGAAGCGCTTGATCGGATAGATCCCGGTGGCGACGTCGTAATCCGACAGAAGAAGACGGATGGCCGCGGCGGGCTTGAAGACGATGTCGGAGTCGATCCAGAACAGATGCGTGTACTGCTCGTTCATCAGGAAGAACTTGACGATCTCGTTCCGCCCACGGGTGACCAGGCTCTCCGAGCGCATGTGCAGGCTCGAGCCCAGCCCCAGCCGGATCGCCTCATGGGTGAACTCGAACAGGCTGGTCACGTAGTTCATCGACACCGCCGAGATGTAGCAGGGCGTCGCCAGAAGCACGTTCATCGACTGCAGGGCGGAAACGGGGAGCATCTGATGGTCTCGGCTGCCTGATCTGGTTGGGTGCTGGGTCGTTCCGGGCGCCGCTGCGGCTCAGGTGCAGACCCATTCGGGGATCCGGCACTCATTGGCGTCGCCGCCGCAGATCGCGGTCGCCTTCTCCTCGGCCTCGCGGCGGGTCTCGGCCGAGGCGGCGCCCCAGGGGGCCGGTCGACCGGTGGCGGGAGACTTCCCGACCGACAGGGCGGCGCAGTGCTCATAGGGGAAGCCGCTCTTGTCGTCGTCGGTCCAGTGGCGGTGGTTGCGGAACAGGGAGACGACCTTGCAGTCCTGGCCGCCCCGATGCAGGCAGTGCCGCAGGGCGATCTCCTGCGCCTCGTCCGCCTTGTCGGCGCCCCAGAAAAAGCCGCGCTGCTGGTCCGGCGCCGAATAGGCGATGGCGCCCCAGATCCCCCTCATCCCGGAGTTCTGCCCGGCCGCCGGCCCGGTCGGTGACAGGACAATCTCGACGCGACGGTTCTGCGGCTCGCGCACGCCGTCGGCGGTCGGGACGAGCGGATCGGACTCGCCGACGCCCCTGACCGCGATCAGGCTGTCGGCGACGCCATCGGCCACCAACTCGCGACGAACCGCCTCGCCACGACGAACCGAGAGGGCCTGGTTGTACTGGACCGAGCCCGACCGGTCGGTGTGACCGGTGACGTCGATGCGGGTGGTCTCGCCCTGCAGCGCATTGGCCGCGGCCGAGGCCACGACCTGCTTGGCCTCCGGGGTGAGATTCGAGCTGTCGAAGTCGAAGAACACCAGGTAGCTGCGGTTGGCATCGACCGTCTCGCCCACGGCCGGCGCCGGCGCGAGAGGCGAATCGGCCGCCCCGGCCGCGGCGGCGAGGCAGGCCCAGGAGGCGAGAACCAGAACGAACGGTCGAAGCATCTTCATCTCCCTGATCCCGGCCGCCGCTGCCGCGGGCGGCGCTCCATCAGCCGGCGGCGCGCAGGCTGGTCATGGCGACGCAATTCTCGTCGACCGGCATGAGCACGACCCGCGCCCCGTTGGGCAGGGACACCAGCGGCAGGTCGCCGAGCATCCCGGTCTGGCCCTTCTGCTGGTCGACGAGCTGGGTCGCGACGGCCTGGCAGCTGGCCTTGACCGGCGTCACCCGGACCAGGGTGCCTTCGCAGGAGCGTCCGACCGGAGCCGTGAAGACGATGCCGGCCGCGGGCATTCCCTGCGTCGCCGGGTCTCCCGCCAACGCGACGATCGACTCGACCGCGTGCGCGTCGGCCGCCTTGGGGTCCCATTGGGTCTGCACGGTGTAGCTGGCATCGGCGGCGACGCCGCGGCCGAGCGCGGAGAAGACGTTGCCGCAGGCGCCGATCTTGGCCTGCTTGACGTGCTCGTCGAAGACGCTGGCGGTGGCGGTCGTAGTGGCCGCCGCCGGCTGCGCCGCAGCGGGCCGCTGGGTCTGGGCCGCCTGCTCCTGCGCCTTCGGCGCCTCCACCGCCGGCTTCCGCGCATCCGCCGCCTGGGCCGGCAGCTGGGCGAAGCCGATCAGATCGAACGCGACGACCGCGCCGGCAATGAGCGCGACCGAGACGGTCCCCAGAAGCAGAGTCTTGGCCAGTCGCATCGTATTCATCCTTCTCTAAGGGGCGTCCGATCGGACGCCCGGGTCATTTCATCGCCGAGAGCGCCGTGAACAGGCCGTCGAGGGGAGCCTGGAACGACACCTCGCCGGCGTCCGCGAGCGTGTAGGAGACGGTGCAGTCGGTGCCGGCCCGGATGTGCCGCCGCAGCATCGGGCCGATCGCAATCGTGGCGGTGCAGAACGCCGCGTCGCAGCGGTCGGTCTGGGCGACGATTCGATCCGGCTTGTCGCCCAGCGCCAGCCCGATCTGCTGCCCGAGGCCGAGCGCCGCCGGCACCCGCATCACCACCAGCGGCTCGCCGGCCGCCGTGGCCACGAAGGACCAGTTGAAGACCGGCGCGCCCCGCTGGTCGACGATCGACTGGGTCAGGTTGCAGACCCGTTTCTTCGACGTCAGGCTCTCGTCGCAGATCAGGGTCCAGTTCTTGAACGGCTGGACCACCCGCCGGTACTGGCCGAGCTCCTCGCCATCGGGGATGGCGACCTCCGAAGCCTTCACGGTGTACTCGCCGGGCAACTGCACCCAGCCCACCGCGGAAGCCGTCCCGGACGTCGCCGCCACCGCCAGCGCCGCAAACAGGAGCCCTGCCAGCCGCATCAGCCTCGCCCTCAGTTGAAGGTGAAGGAGATGCCGATGCCGCCACCCCAGTCGTCGCCGCTGGTGACAGCCCGGGCGTTCAAGCGCACCCGGCCGGACTCGGCGGTGTAGCCGAGGCCGAGGGCCAGGGCCCCCTGCTCGTGCCACATACCGCCGCCCATCGCGGCGCTGACCTTGCCCGGACGGGGATCGAACTGCAGTGACGATGCCGCGATGCCGATCGCCGCCCCCTGCCAGGCCTCGCGCCGCGCCTGCTTGATCTTGCCGTTGAGCGAGTCGAAGGCGCCGTTCAACTGGTCGACATTGACCGCATCCGTGCCGTTCACACCCGGCGCGACATTGCCGATCACGACCGGCGCGCCCTTGTCCCCGCCCTGCAGCGTGATCCGGTTGGTCAGGTTGCCGGCGCCGTCGGTGTCGTACTTCACCGACAGGCTCGACAGGGCCTGCAGCTGGCTCACATTGGCCGCATCGGTCGGGGCCGAGCCGGCGGCGACGTTGGTGACGCGGCGCTCCGCCCCCGAGGAGCCGACCGAGACCTCGCCCGTCGCCACCCCGGCGGTGGTTGCCCCCACCACCGGCGCGTAGGCCGCGTCGGAGAGGTTGGCCATGGTCTTGGAGCCTGCGCCCAGGGCCAGCGAGTTGGCCTTGGTCGCCTGCGCCCCGGCGCCGATCGCGATCGCGTCGTTGGCGGACGCGCTGGCGCCGTTGCCCATCGAGATCGCGTTGCTGGCGCTGGCAGTCGAGGCCGGGCCGATGGCGGTGCTGTTGCTGCCGGTGGCCGACGAGTCCGCCAGGGTCGAGTTGGCGTGGAAGTACTTGATCCCCGCCCCGCCATTGATCGAGTTGTCGACCACCGTCGCCAGCGCGAACATTTGTGAGCCGTTGATCGCGTCGGTCGAGGTCGACGTGATCCGCCCCGCCGCCACATTGGTGATGGTGCGCTCGGCGCCGACATCGCCCACGCTCACCGTGCTGGTCGGGTTGGTCCCGGCGAAGCCCCCGAGCGTGAAGTTGTTGAACGAGGCGCTCGAGGTGCCGACCGCGGCCTGCGTCTTCGAGCCCGCGCCCAGCGCCACGTCGCCGGCATTGGCGCTCGCCGTGGCACCGTGGCCCATGGCCACGCTGTCCTGGGTCGAGGCCACGGCCGTCGGCCCGACCGCGACGCTGTTGGTACCGGTTGCCGCAGAGTCCGCCAGGGTCGAGTTGGCGTGGAAGTACTTGATGCCGCCGCCGTTGTTGATGTTGGTCAGGCTGTCGTTCACGGCCCCGACGGCGTCGTAGATGGTCGAGTAGTTGTTGCCCTGCACCACGAAGGTCGGACCGGTGATGGAGCCATCCGGGTTCACCTTCGAGCCGCCGCCGAGGATGTTGGTGATGCTCTGCGCCGTGCCGAAGAGCTGCGAACCGTTGATGGCGTCGGTCGAGGTCGAGGACACCAGGCCCTTGTCCATATTGTGCAGCTTGACCGGCCCGGAGGCCTTGCCCACCAAGGTCAGGTCGAAGCTCGGAATGCCGCCGTTCGGGGTCGTCGGGCTACCGGCATTGCTGTACTGCACCGGCCCGATGCCGCCGTTGTTGATCTGGGTGCCGAGGATGTTGACCGCGGAGTTGGTGGCGAAGAGCTGGCTGCCGTTCACCGCGTCGGTCGAGGTGGCCGAGAGGCGGCCCGCCGCGACATTGGTGATGGTCCGCTCCGCCCCGACATCGCCGACGCTGACCGTGCTCGTCGGGGTCGCCCCGGCGAAGTTGTAGCCCTTGCCGGCGATCGTGGTGCCCGCGGTGGCCACCACCGCCGCGGTGGTCGAGCCGGAGCCGAGGGCGACGTCGCCGACATTGGCACCGGCGGTCGCGCCGTGGCCGACGGCGACCCCGTCCTGCACCGAGGCCACGGCCTCAGGCCCGGCGGCGGTGCTGTCCGTCCCCGTCGCCTGGCTGTCCGCCAGGGTCGAGGTGGCGTGGAAGTACTTGATGCCGCCGCCGTTGTTGATGTTGTCGACCTTGGTGTTCAGCGTGTTCACCGAGGTGTTGGTGGCGAAGAGCTGCGAGCCGTTCACCGCGTCGGTGGAGTCGATGGCGATCCGGCCCGCCGCGACATTGGTGATGGTCCGCTCCGCCCCCGGCGCACCGACGCTGACCGTGCTGGTCGGCGTGGTGCCGGCGAAGTTGTAGGTCGTGCCGGCGATCGTGGTGCTCGCCGTGGCGACCGCAGCCGCGGTCGTGCTGCCCGAGCCCAGTGCCACCGCGCCGGCATCGCCGGCCGTGGCCCCATTGCCCAGGGCGACTGCGTCCGCCGCCGTGGCGCTGGCGCCGACGCCTGCCGCCACCGCATTGGTGCCGGTGGCGCCGTCATTGTCGTAGTTGGCGCCCGGCGTGCCGCCATCGTTGACGCTGTAGTAGTGCGTCAGCTTGCCGGTGATGGTCGTGACCTCGCTGGCGACGCTGTCCACCGCCGTGTTGGTGGCGAAGAGCTGGCTGCCGTTCACCGCATCGGTCGAGGTGGCCGAGAGCCGCCCCGCCGCGACATTGGTGATGGTCCGCTCCGCTCCCGGCGCGCCGACGCTGACCGTGCTCGTCGGGGTCGCCCCGGCGAAGTTGTAGGTCGTGCCGGCGATGGTCTCGCTGGCCGTGCCGACCGCAGCCGCGGTGGTCGAGCCCGAGCCGAGAGCGACGTCGCCGACATTGGCCCCGGCGGTGGCACCATGGCCGACGGCGACACCGTCCGTCACCGAGGCCACGGCCTCAGGCCCGGCGGCGGTGCTGTCCGTGCCCGTCGCCTGGCTGTCGGCCAGGGTCGAGGTGGCGTGGAAGTACTTGATGCCGCCGCCGTTGCTGATGTTGTCGACCTTGGTGTTCAGCGTGTTCACCGAGGTGTTGGTGGCGAAGAGCTGCGAGCCGTTCACCGCGTCGGTCGAGTCCAGAGCGATCCGGCCCGCCGCGACATTGGTGATGGTGCGCTCCGCCCCCGGCGCGCCGACACTGACCGTGCTGGTCGGCGCCGCGCCGGCGAAGTTGTAGGTCGTGCCGGCGATGGTCGTGCTCGGCGTCGCGACGACTGCAGCCGTCGTGCTGCCGGAGCCGAGAGCGACGTCGCCGACATTGGCACCGGCGGTGGCGCCGTGGCCGACGGCGACCCCGTCCTGCACCGAGGCCACGGCCTCAGGCCCGGCGGCGGTGCTGTCCGTCCCCGTCGCCTGGCTGTCCGCCAGGGTCGAGGTGGCATGGAAGTACTTGATGCCGCCGCCGTTGTTGATGTTGTCGACCTTGGTGTTGAGGACGTCGACCGAGGTGTTGGTGGCGAAGAGCTGCGAGCCGTTCACCGCGTCGGTGGAGTCGACCGCGATCCGGCCGGCCGCGACATTGGTGATGGTCCGCTCCGCCCCCGGCGCGCCGACGCTGACCGTGCTGGTCGGCGTGGTGCCGGCGAAGTTGTAGGTCGTGCCGGCGATGGTGGTGCTGGCCGTGCCGACCGCCGCCGCCGTCACCGAGCCGGAGCCCAGCGCCACGTCGCCGGCATTGCTCGCCACCGCCGTGTCGCCGAAGGCGAGCGAGCCCGCCCCGGTCGCGCTGCTGGCATTGCCGAGCGCCACCGAACCCTGCCCCTGCGCCGTGTTGGCGTTGCCGAGAGCCAGCGCGCCGTTACCGGCCGCGGTGTTGTCGGCGCCGACCGCGACGGCCCCCGTGCCGATGGCCGAGTTCGGGTCGCCGATCGCGACGGCGCCGTCGCCATTCGCGGTCTGGCCCTCGCCCAGCGCCACCGCGCCGGTGCCGCCCAGCACCTGCGAGTTGTGGCCGCCGGCGATCGAGCCGGTGCCGGCCGCAGCCGCCACCGTGCTGGTGTCGCCGAATGCCACGGTCGAGGCGGCGAGCGCCTGCGAGGCGTTGCCGAACGCGGTGGCATTCGCCGCCGTCGCGCTGGCCCCGACGCCGGCCGCCAGCGCGTTGGTGCCGGTGGCGCCCCGGTTGTCGTAGTTGGCGCCCGGCGTGCCGCCGTCGTTGACGCTGTAGTAGTGCGTCAGCTTGCCGGTGATGGTCGTGACCTCGTTGGCGACGCTGTCCACCGCCGTGTTGGTGGCGAAGAGCTGCGAGCCGTTCACCGCATCGGTCGAGGTGTCCGAGAGCCGCCCCGCCGCGACATTGGTGATGGTCCGCTCGGCCCCCGGCGCGCCGACGCTGACCGTGCTGGTCGGCGTGGTGCCGGCGAAGCTGTAGCTCTTGCCGGCGATGGTCTCGCTGGCCGTGCCGACCGCAGCCGCGGTGGTGCTGCCGGAGCCCAGCGCCACGTCGCCGGCATTCGCCCCGGCGGTGGCGCCATGGCCGACGGCGACACCGTCCGTCACCGAGGCCACGGCCTCAGGCCCGGCGGCGGTGCTGTCGGTCCCCGTCGCCTGACTGTCGGCCAGGGTCGAGGTGGCGTGGAAGTACTTGATGCCACCGCCGGTGCTGATGTTGTCGACCTTGGTGTTGAGGACGTCGACCGAGGTGTTGGTGGCGAAGAGCTGCGAGCCGTTCACCGCGTCGGTGGAGTCCAGAGCGATCCGGCCCGCCGCGACATTGGTGATGGTCCGCTCCGCCCCCGGTGCGCCGACGCTGACCGTGCTGGTCGGAGCCGTGCCGGCGAAGGTGTACGTGTTGCCGGCAATGGTCGTGCTGGCCGTGCCGACCGCCGTCGCGGTGGTCGAGCCCGAGCCGAGAGCGACGTCGCCGACATTGGCACCCGCCGTCGCGCCGTGGCCCAGGGCGACCCCGTCCGCGGTCGTCGCACTGGCCGCCACACCGGCCGCCACCGCGTTGGTGCCGGTGGCGCCGTCATTGTCGTAGTTGGCGCCCTGGGTGCCGCCGTCGTTGACGCTGTAGTAGTGCGTCAGCTTGCCGGTGATGGTCGTGACCTCGTTGGCGACGCTGTCCACCGCCGTGTTGGTGGCGAAGAGCTGC
>Ga0209025_1001470_pt1 | contig 30704 bp, 25 predicted proteins | sample AraplaMF_Col_mLB_FD_184256 | JGI IMG/M metagenome (GOLD analysis project Ga0209025, IMG submission 184256) | Arabidopsis root microbial communities from the University of North Carolina, USA - plate scrape MF_Col_mLB (SPAdes) (version 2) | ecosystem: Host-associated > Plants > Roots > Endosphere... | reverse complement strand
TCAGTTACCATCATATAGCCATCTAGCGTGAAAAAAGTTCCAAATGTTTCGCTTCTGAAAAAGTCTATTTGTTGAAAATCACTTTTTTCCGAGTGCATATGCTCTTGTACTTTAATTGAAAACTTTGTATCTTCCTGGTGATTTTCTGTATACCATAAATCCATTAAGTTTTCCTCCAAACTTCTATCTACAACTTTTATTACATACGGATCATCATCATCATTAATTGTGATGGTACCTTCATCTTTTAGGTATAAGTAATGCTGGATTAGCTCGGTAGAAATGAGCTCTCCAGGTATACATAATGGAATGCCAGGGGGATAAATCATAATTGATTCACCACTAATTAAACCACTTGCATCATGAATTGAGATAATCCGTTTTGGATGATAATACGCCTCTCTTGGTGTCATCACCATTTTTGGATTCTTCAAGGCAACGCTAATATCAGTATCTAACTTTGGTAATTTTCCGTAAAACCTGTCACTAATGTCACGTAAAGCATCTAACAGTTTTTGAATGGTTTCTTCATTATCACCAAGAGAAATAATGGCTAAAATAACATTTGGCTCTGCAAGTTCAATTTGAATTTTGTATTCATCTGCCAGCATATCGTAAACCTTGAAGCCAGACATGCCTAAATCTGAAACCTTTACAACAAGCTTTAACTCATCATAATCGAAAACGCCAACACCGTTGCGATATGTTTCTCGGGTTATACATTGTAAGCCATTCATTTCATTTATTTCCTGTTTTGCTTTTCGTGTTAAGGTTAGGAGCTTTTCAAATCTCTCTTTTCCTTCTAAATATAATTTCTTACGCGCTACGTCGATAGAGCACATTAGCAGATACGAAGCAGATGTAGTTTGAAATAAATTAATCGTAGATCGAACTCTATTTTTCGTAATGAAACCATCGTTATGTAGTAAAACAGAAGCTTGAGTTAATGCTCCACCGGTTTTGTGTAAACTCAACGTAACGAGGTCCGCACCTAATAATGCAGCATTATCCGGTAAATCTGGATGAAATGAAAAATGTGCACCATGTGCCTGATCAACCAAGACGGGAATACTTCTTGAATGTGCAACATCAATGATTTCTTTTAAATTAGATGTTGCACCGAAATACGTTGGATTGATAATTAAAATTGCCTTTACGTCTGAATTTAAGTCAAGGGCGTGCATGACTGCTTTTACTGAAATGCCATTTGCAATACCGTATTCATAATCGATTTCAGGCTCAATAAAAACAGGCTTAGCACCTGCTAAGATTAAGGCATTAATTGCAGATTTATGAACATTTCTAGGTAATAAGATCTTGTCACCTTGTTCAAGAGCACTCATAATCATATATTGAACACCTGAAGTTGAACCATTGACTAACATATATGCATGATCTGAATGAAATGCATCAGCAAGTAGCGCTTCAGCTTCTTGAATAATACCTGTCGGGTGCGATAGATTATCCACACGCTTTGAAGAATTTACGTCCATTTTAAGAGCCATATCACTCCAAAGTTCTCTTAACTCTTCAAGTGAATTTCCTCTCTTATGCCCAGGTACATCAAAGCTAGTGATATCTTCCTTTGCATAGCGGACTAATTCTGTTAAAAGCGGTGTTTTATTGTGATCCATCAATTTCCTCCGCATCAGGACCATTCCAAAGGTTTTTCCCGTAAAAAATTTCATCCATCTCATATTTAACTTTTTCTTCTATTTCTTGAATCTCATTTTGATCTAATTTTTCTTTTGTATAGCCAAAGAGATAATTATCTAAATCAAATTGCTTTAATTTACATTTTGTATGAAAGATATTTTCTTGGAACACATTTACATCAATCATTTGATACATATCTTTGATTTTCTGTGGAATATAATTTTGGATTGAATTAATATCATGATCAATAAATAATTTATATCCACTAACATCTCTTGTAAAACCACGAACTCGATAATCTATAGTCATAATGTCTGCATCAAATTGATGGATTAAATAGTTTAATGCTTTTAGTGGTGAAATTTCTCCACATGTGGATACATCAATATCTGCTCTAAATGTACTAATGCCATCATCAGGGTGATATTCAGGATAAGTATGGACTGTGATATGGCTCTTATCTAAAGCTGCTACAACAAGTTCAGGTAATGGACCAGGTGATTCAGAATAAGTTTCAGAGGATGGGTTATCAACCGGGCCTTCTGATACTAGAATCGTAACACTGGCACCTTGAGGATCATAATCTTGTTTAGCAATGTTTAAGATATGTGCACCAATAATATGAGTAACCTCGGTTAATATTTTTGTTAAACGGTCCGCATTGTACTGATCATCAATATATTGAATATAAGCTTCTCGCTCTTCTTTTGTCTTTGTAAAACAAATATCATACATATTAAAACTTAATGATTTTGTTAAATTATTAAAACCATGAAGTTGAATATGATTATTGTTTGATGATGACTTCATTTATAAGTCCTCCTAGTAACGAAGATAATTAGTTCCTATGTATTGTTTGTTTATGAATTATGCATTATTCACATAAGTTATCTTTTTCAGACGTTGTGTTTTATTCAACTTCTATCTTTTGCGTTTCAATACTAAAGAAACAATCTACTGGAAAAGAGCATGAGCTAGAAACTATTTTAGAGTGAAAAATAAAAAGCCTGAGAATCTCAGGCTTTTTGAGTGAAAAGAATGGGGGAAAGGGGAGGTGTGACGATTTCCTCGTATTCCATTACTAAATCGTTTAATATGCTGTTCCAGTCTTGTGTTAACGCATAGTCTCTTGCTTTTTTTGACATACGATCTAACATATTGGTTTGTTGTAAACAATCCTCAATTGCTCTGCAAAATGACAATGTATTTTTCGGTTCACAAAGTATACCCGTAGAAAAATCTCTAATGATATTTTTTACGCCGCCAGCATTAGCACCGATTACTGGTGTGCCACATGCCATTGCTTCAAGGACAACATTACCAAAGGTTTCTGTATCTGATGGAAATACCATTACATCACTTACACTATAAATTTCAGCTAATTCATTTTTTTGTAAATACCCGGTATAGATGATTTGATTTGTTCCTGTTTTTTTCATCATTTCATCTTTTTTAGGTCCATCTCCAACAATGACCCAAGTAAGTTGATTTCCGAAGCGTTGTTTAGAATACTTCATAATATTTGTTAGTGTATCTAAGTCCTTTTCGGGAGCAATTCTTCCAACAAAGCAAATCGTATATTTTGAGGTTATATTATATTTATGTTTTATTTCTTCTTGATCTTCAGCTGGCTTAAACAATGAACAATCTACACCGTGGGTCCAAACTGAAAGATTGTTAAAGCCCTTTGTATTTAAGTGATGTAAAGTATCTTTTGATGGTACGAATATTTTTTTTGTTGGTCGATGAAACCAATCTAAATACTTCCATAAAAAGTTTTCTAGATAGGTTAATTTGTAATAATGAAGATAATGATCAAAATTTGTATGGTACGAAGCAACTAACGGAATATTCAGTTTTTTAGCGATTTGAAGACTACACAATCCAATCGTAAAAGGGGTAGCAATATGAATGATGTCAGGATTGAATTCTTTTAATTTCTTCTTTATTTTAGAGAAATTAGGAAGTGATATTTTGCATTCAGGATAAATTCTAAACGGAACACTTCTTAATCTTGTTACATTCTCAGTAGAACTGGCTCCACAATCTTCAGGAGAAAATACATGAAAAGAATGGCCATTTTCGTTTAAATAATTTGTAAACCGATTTAATGTTTTTGCCACACCATTCACTTGAGGAACATAGGTGTCTGTAAAAATTGCGATTTTCATGATTCTCCCCCTCATAAGTTATAAAGCAAAAAATGTGAAATAAAGGCGGTGAATGTACCTAATACAATACCGCAAATAACATCTGTAGGATAATGAAGACCCAAATAAATTCTTGAAAAAGCTACACAACCGATTATAGGTAAGATGAAAATTGCTGTAATAGGTATATAAATCATGATTGGTAATGCAACCGAAACAATTGCTGTTGTATGACCTGAAGGGAATGAATAATCAGTTAAAGGTTGTTTTGGAACAAATGCTCCTTCTAACTTTAAATAAGGTCGTTTACGTGGATAAAACTTTTTGAAAAAGTGTACTGGGATATGACTAAGTGTTAATGTACAGGCACTCAAAATAGAGGCCTGGTGTAAGTCATTACGTGAGAATAATAATAGGATTAACGTTGAAACAATACAAAAGGTCGCTCCACCAAGATGAGTGATCGTACTAAAAAATAAATTCAAGTAACGCTTTTGGAATAATGAATTAACGCGATAAAACAATTGGCATTCGAATGTATAAATCTTTTGAAGAATTGCGCTCATTTTTCATCCCTCATTATAAGTGTTATTTGTAAATACATTATAAAAAAGGAATATGGATTTAATTAGAACCTTTTGTAAATGAACAATGTAAAAGTGTAAAAAAATGTTAAGAAAAACCGTTTTGTATACTGTTAAGTTTTTATAATATTACTGTATGGATGATTTTCACATTGGATTGGACGAGCAATGACATAAAAAAAGAGACTTAACAAACAGTCTCTTAGCTTTGCGGTGAATGATTTGATTCAACGCTTTTATAATATTGTCCTTTTTCCACATACTCTCTACGAATACGGTTCATATCATCAATGTCTTCTTTCGTTAGTTCTCGTACGACTTTAGCAGGTCTACCAAATGCTAATGTATTAGGAGGAATGACTTTCCCACCTGGAACTAAACTACCGGCACCAATCATTGCACCTTCTCCAATTTCAGCTCCATCTAAAATAATTGATCCCATTCCAATCAATGCATTTTTATGAACAGTACAGCTATGTAAGATTACACTATGCCCGACAGTAACGCCATCTTCTAAAATTAGTGGATAGCTTGGGCTTTGATGTAGTACGCATAAATCTTGTACATTTACACCATTTCCAATGATTGTGTCGTTAACATCTCCACGAATAACTGCTCCAAAGAACACACTACTTTTTGCGCCAATTGTGACAGAACCAGTAACTGTTGCATTTGAAGCGATAAAAGCAGTTGAATCAATTTGGGGTTGCTTCCCGTTATATGGTAATATCATACTTATACTATGCCTCCATAATTTATATTCTATATATTGAGTATAAACTTATTTAACTAACTTGTAATTAATGAAAAATAGGGAGGAGTGAAAAAATGTCACTACCTAAAAATCCAGTTCAATTAATGCCAAAGGTTTATAAAAATGTATTCCCTTTAGTGCACCAAGAATTAGATTATTGGAAAAGCTTTGCAAGTAGAATTCCAGATCCAGAACTAAGAAAACAAGCATTAATGAGTATTGATACAAAAACGTTCCATTGTGAGGGTGGGGCAATTTTAGCATTACTTTCTGAGAAAAACATACAACCAATTATTGAATTTATAGTTGCCTATCAAACTATTAGCGATTACTTAGATAATTTATGTGACAGAAGTACATCACTTGATCCTCAGGATTTTGAAGCATTGCACGAATCGATGATCGATGCAGTTACTTGTCAAAAGTCAGAGCAACAATACTACCGATATAGAGAAGAGCAGGAGGATGGTGGCTATTTAAAAGCATTAGTAGAAAAATGCCATCAAAGCTTGAAACGGTCACAGTATTACGGTGATATTAAAGATTATTTAATACAACTAGCAGATTATTACTGTAAATTGCAAATACATAAGCATGTTAAGATGGATGAACGAGTACCAAGACTCACAAATTGGTTTGAAAATTACCAAGCAGATCTTCCAGATTTAGAGTGGTATGAGTTCTCTGCATGTGCAGGTTCAACGCTAGGTATTTTTTGTTTAGTTTCGTATTCTTTTAATGAAAGAATTTCTAAAGATTTATTTGAACAAGTTTACAAAAGCTACTTCCCGTATGTGCAAGGTCTCCATATTTTACTGGATTATGTGATTGATCAAAAAGAAGATGAAGACGGCGGGGATTTAAACTTCTGTAGTTATTACCCATCAAAGGACGTCATGTTAAATCGAATCGAATATTTTTCAACGAAAAGTGATGAATCATTAAAGAACTTAAGAGATTATCGTTTTCACCGCATGATTTATCAAGGATTACTTGGGATTTATTTAGCAGACAAGAAAATGGCAGGTCCTGATGAGATGAAAAAGATTAGAAGAGGCATTGTTAAAAACGGTGGATTTACTTCATTCTTTTTCTATGGAAACGCAAAATTATATTTTAAATTGAAAGAATTAAAATCGAACAAAAAAGTGAAGCATTCCGTGTAATGCTTCACTTTTCTTTATGCAGAAATTTCTAGGTCAGTGCTCTTTTCTGTGAAGAATATTTTCATTAGTAGAGGTGTAGCGATTGTCGTAATGAGTACAACGATCACAATGATTGAAAACATTTTATCAGTTAATAAGTGGTTAGCTAAACCTGTAGAAGCGATAATCAGCGCTACTTCACCTCTAGAAACCATTGCAGAGCCGATTCCTAAAGAACTTTTACGATTAAAGCCAGCTAGCTTGGCACCAAGTGCACCACCAATTAGTTTTGTTGCGATTGCAATCAGACTTAAAAGGATGATCATTGGGATTGAAGATGCAATTCCAGTAAACTGAACTGATACACCGATTAACGTAAAAAATACAGGTACAAATATTGAATAAGCAATCGTCTCAACCTTCTGAACCACTCCATGTTTAAAATCAGTAACAGAGATAGAAACGCCAGCGATATATGCCCCGATTATGGCAGCTACCCCAGTTTTGTCAGCAAATATACTAAAAGCAAAGCAAATAATTAATGAAGCTGAAATTAATGTTTCAGAAACATGTAACTTTGTAAATTTTATTAAAATCCATGGAACGATTTTCCAACCTGCAAAAATGGCAATGATAAAAAATGCGAATTTCTTTAATAACATGATAGATAATTGAACATCGCCTCCACTAAAGCTCATTACAAAGGCTAGTGCAACAATGACAAGAACATCATCAATCACTGCAGCCCCTAATATTGTGGCACCTTCTTTAGTATTTAACTGTCCCATTTCCTTTAAGGTGGCAACCGAGATGCTGACGCTAGTGGCAGAAAGCAATAATCCTAGAAAAATAGCCTCAAAGTTAGATAAATGAATCATCATTCCATATAAATACCCAATACAAAGTGGAAGTACGATTCCTAAAATTCCAACATAGGTTGAGGCCTTCCATGACCTTTTAAATTCTTTTACATCTGTCTCTAACCCCGCTATGAACATAAGAAGGATAACTCCAATTTCACTGATTTCATGAAGAGTGTCAGTTTCTGTTACAAGACCAAGTACTGCTGGTCCAATCAGAATACCAACCAGAAGTTTCCCTAATACAGCGGGTTGACCTAATCTTGTACTAATATCACCTGCCAATTTAGAGGCGATTAATATAATAGCTAATTGAACATAAAGCATAAGTAATTTCCTCCTATCTAATTTTTGTACATAAAAAAGAGCCTGTAACATTAAGGTAAGTACAAGACATACTTATCCCAATGTGACAGGCTCCTCCAAGGTTTGCATTCAATTAATATGTTATACAAATAGTATAAACGAAGGACGAATAGTAATACAAGATAGAATTTTAAAAGAGGGGGGACGAATGAAGAGGAAGGGGATAAGATGTGTTGTACGCAGCTCATTTTATAGCTTTTAAAAAAATAGGTTGATAGAGCCTATTAGTTGAATGGAAAAACAGTTGCTATGTAAGAGATTTGTAAATAATTTGCCACATATTTAGAATATAAATTTTGATATTTTATGGTAGTGTTGATAATAGGACTGTTCTAAATGTTTATTAGTATGTTAAGTAGGGTCAATCAGGGGGAGATTGTATGCTAAATTCACCAATTGGAAAATTTAGATTAATGGGGTTCATAGAGGGTTTATCGTTACTCGTATTATTATTTATTGCTATGCCGCTTAAGTACTTTGCAGATTTACCTGAAATTGTAACTTTAGTTGGCTCACTTCACGGTTTCTTTTTCGTTTTATATGTTATAACAATTGCATATGTTACCTTTAAAATTAGATGGTCATTTATGTGGGCGATTTCGGCATTTGTTGTTGCATTTATACCATTTGGTAATCTTATTCTAGATGCGAGACTGCGCCGATCACAATATAATTAATACAGATGTATTTTCTGATTTTGAACAAAAGATATTTCATTTTAATGTAAATAAAAAAGGATAGGTAAGCAGATATTTTCTGTTAACCTATCCTTTTTTTATGCTTAATCTGAAAGGGTTACATTATGTTCCACTACTTGATTATGTGATTTGTTCGTTGTAAATAATTTAGACGAGAAAATAGGATATAGAACAGGAATCACCAAGAAAGTTAATCCGATAAATCCAACTAAGGCAACAAGAGCAGATTGAACAAACAAGTAACTACTACTAAATAACAATCCTGCAAAAATTGCACTTCCTACAACTCCAACCGCAAACATGCTTGCGATATTACCGGCTAATAAAGCTTCTTTCTCTTCTGTGTCAGTAGAAGAATTAACATATAAGTGAGCTAATAATGTACATGCAAGAGCAAATACCAAGTAGATTGCAAAAATCGGAACTAGGAATTTCAGACCTAATTGATCGTAATGTCGGATAAATACTTGCTCTGCAGAAGCAATGCCAGCGAAATAAACGATGGCTGCTGCACTTATAGAAATAATAGAATAGAAAATATTTCTATTTGCAATTGTTAAAAATAAAACAGCTGCAATTAATGAGTAAGTAATTAACCATTTTAAATCATCAGTTATAATTGGTTTTAAACTAAATACAGTTGAAGGATCTTCAGCTAAAGCTAAATTAGCGGCTTCTAAGCCTTGATCTTTTAATGATTTTAGAGCAGTTTTTCTAGCTTGATCTACTAAATTAGTACCTTCAGTAGAGATAGGTGTTTTTTCAAAAGTAACATCCAGTGTTGTAACCAATGAATCTTTTGACATATAGTTATCAAAGATTTTTTGGAACTCCGGTTTACTTAATGCTTCTTCTGGTAAATACCAACCAGTTAAACTTGGATTAAAACTTGTTGTTAAACCACCTAAATAGCCTTGTGCACTATTTAATCCATCATAGATTTGATTTAATCCTCCGACAGTTTGCCCTAATCCATCTTTCAGTTCTCCAACCTTATCAACGAATAGACCAATACCATCACCTAATTGTACTTGACCATCCTTTAATTGGCCTAAGCCATCTGTAACTTGAGGAACATTTTTAAGTACCAATGATTGACCGTCAGCAGCTCTTTCAATACCATTTTCTAATTCACCCATACCTGCGTATAGTTTTTCTAAACCAGCAACTAACTGTGTTTGGCCATTTACTACTTGACCCATACCAGCATTTGCTTTTTCAAGACCAGCTAAGAGTAATCCCGCGCCGTGTTCAGCTGTACCTACTTTTGTAATGAACTCTGTTAAACTGTCATCTAACAGTTTAAGCGTTCCTTGTAGTTCTTTGTAATATGTATCTGAAGTAATTTCAGGATACTTTTTACCTAGACCAGCAGCTAATTGTTGAGAGCCTTGGATACCAGCTTGGATTTTAGCAAGATTCATTTTAATATCACTAACACCGTTGTAAAGTGTTTTAAAATTCTTCTCAATTGTTTTGTAGCCTGTTAATAATTCTTTACTTCCTGCTATTAATTTCTTTGTACTATCTTTTGCAGTTCCTAAGCCGTCATGTAATTGACCAGCTCCAACAGTACCTTTTCTTAAACCATTTTCAATTTGTGATAAACCATCTTCTAATTTACCAACACCTGTTTCAAGTTTGGTTGTTCCAGTAACTAATTGATCAATCCCATCAGTTGCTTCTTTTAATTTAGGAGAAGAACTTTCTAATTCATCTTTTGCTCCTTGAAGTCCCTCACGAATTTGATTGACGCCATCATTTCCTTTACCAATACCGTCCTTTAATGTAGCGGCTTGTGTAACAAGCATTAATGGATCTAATTCACTACTAAATGGTCGAGAAGCACTTCTTACTGATTCTACTCCATCCATTTGTGACAGACTACGAGATAGGGCTTCAATAGTAGTCATACCTGTTACTGTATTCCATGGCACAGTATTTTCGATAACAAGTTTAAGTGGCGTAGATTTACCTTCTCCAAATTCTTTTGCAACTAATCTTGATCCTTTTGCTGCATCTTCATTTGGAAGACCATCTACTGTACTATAAGCAATTTTTTGTTGATATAGTCCAATAATCGGGGCAATGATGATTAATGCTACTAAAGTAAAAATGCCACCTCTTCTTACCACTAAGCTATTCCATTTTTGCCACCCTACATATCCTGTTGTTTTGCCATTTGGAATAGAGAGTGTTTTTCCAAATACAGCAAATAAACTAGGTAAAAATGATATTGAAGCAAGATAAGATACGACACCTAAAACAATTAATGCACTTAATGATTTTGTAATTTGAAATGTTGTATTTAATAATCCAATACTTAATAATGTAAAAACTGCATGTGAAACTAGTAAACTATATTGTTTATTTGATAATGCAAAAATGAGTGAGTGTTCATTCGATTTTTGGGTATACAAAATTCCAGCATAACGATAGTACAAACTAAAGGTCGCAATTATACTTAGTAAAAATGCGAATAAGCCTAAAGCAAGTGGGGCGATATTCGTGATCGGAAGCTGTCCATTATCTACTAAGAAACTATAAATTGAAGCGCTTACTAAAAAGTTAACTAACGTTAGAACAACAGCAGATACTACAACAAGTGGTTTACGTGTAATCAGTACCGAAGCAACTAATGCAAGAATACCAGCAATGATAATCCCTTTTTTTAGCCCTTCTTCATTTTGTAAATTAGCTTGTTCATCAACGAAAATCTTACCTGTTACAATTCTTTCTAACCCATCAACTTTAGACAATGACTCTAATTCTTCGTATAGAGTTGTTAAGTTTTTATCTTTAATATTCAACGTACCAGATAATAAGATTGCTTTTCCATCTTTTGATTCTAATGTATTTTTTAAAGCGGGTTCGTCAATTGAATTAGATACAGAAACAAGACCAATTGAATCTTTATTATCTTCAAGATTACTTGCTACATCTTTTACAGCCTCTTTATCTGCGTCAGATAATGTTTCGTTACTGTAAAAAACAATCGCAAAACTCTTTTTGTTCTTCGGATCCATGTCATGATCAAGTTGGATCTGTTCGGCTTTCATGACTTGCGTACTTAAGGGTAGCTTTAATGTTCCTTTTTCTTCAACTAAAGAAGATAGGGAAGGGGATAAGAAACTTAGTGCAATCGCAAGTACTAACCAGATAGCAACAACTAAGTATTTTCGTTTTACGAAAAATGATGACATTAATACACCTCCGTTAAATTTAATTAATACAATTTTTTGTACAGTTACAATATTTTAGATTGAAAATTCTGAATTTAATTTAAATGAAATATGGCTAAAACCTGTACAAAAAGACTGTATGTATATCATTTTAATTCAGACTTATTTTAAAAATTAGACAAAAAATTAGACAAAGTTTTTAAAAAATATGCCAATTTACAACTCGAAGCTTGTCTAATGTTTGCTTTTTTATATTGTGAAATAATGAAAAAATCTAATCGATTTGTCACGAGAGGATTGTTGCATGTAATGCGAATAGACTAGGTGTAAAATACGTTTTCATTACAATTAAACTATTATTACGGTATTTTATTTTAAAGTAATATTCGAGTTGCGAAGAAATTCGTCGAAAAAAGTCGAAATAATCTTCTTTTCTCAAGTTTTAAATTGAAGTTATGTAACTCAAAGGAATAATTAATGACAATTCGATGGAGTAACTGGAGCGGATTGTTAGTGTCAGTGTACATATTTAGTTCTTACTACTAGGAGAATTTAAATGATACAAGAAAAGCATATCTTCTAAATTGAAGATATGCTTTTTATTTAGTTTTTCGGAGCAATTCTAGTGAAAATATCTCCATGAACTCTTTTCATTTCTTTATGAAATTGATCATGATCAATATTATATTTACTTAATAAATCTTTAAATGATTTATTTTCCTTTTTAGCTGCGATTATATTTTCCATTGGTTTGTTTGCAAGTTTAGAAATAACAGCTACAAAAATAAGTTTTTTCATTTCAAGCTTTTGTTCATTTACAATTTTATTTACATTTGCTTCTGGTTGATTTAAATAATTTGAGATATATGTAACAACTTCTTTTTTATGCTTGTTTAACAGTTTATGATGCTTATTGTCATGATGATGATGGTGTCCATGATTCTGTGGTTCATTATGTTTAGGATTGAATTTCGACCAATCAACCTCTTGTGCGCCTACTGACATCGTACTAAAAGTTAGTGAAGTTAACATTGCACTAGCTATAATCAATTTTTTCATTCTAAAAACTCCTTTTCAAATAATTATTTTCTTATCGTGCCCAAATTTTTAAGAAAAATTTACCAAAAATAATTATTTTTTAAAAAAACTGCCTAGCAAGTTAGACTAGACAGTTTGAAAAAAAGTTTTCATCTTTTTTCTATTGCAACGATGAAAGGTGGATTGTTTGCTTGGTTTAAAAAACGATAAGTTAATACATGCGCATGATCCTGTGGAATATTTTGAACATATTCCATCAATGCATCTTTTTCAATTTCTCCACCTTCATGTCCATGATAAATCACGACAACAATAATTCCTTCCGGTGCCATCATATCAAGAATCTGTTCAATCGCAGAAATTGTTGATGAAGGGACAGTAACAATTGTTTTGTCACTACCAGGTAAATAGCCTAAGTTGAAAATTGCTGCCTTTACTTTCCCGTGTAAATGATTTGGTACCTCATTTTGTACTTGGGAGTGACTTTTCTGAATGAGTGTAACTTGATTTGATAAATTGTCTTTTTGAATACGTTCAGTCGTATTTTGTATTGCTAACTCTTGAATATCAAATCCATAAACATGTCCAGTTTCTCCAACTAATTTAGCTAAATAAACTGTATCATGACCATTACCGATTGTTGCATCTATGGCGATATCTCCTTCATTTAAAGCTAGTTGAAGAAGTTTTCGAGCATAAGGTAAAATGCGTTCTAGAATCATGTTAATTGCACTCTATTTTTTGCAAATTTACCTTGCCAACTATTACGACGCTCAAATTCACGATCTATCGCATTTAAAACTTCCCATTTTTTCAAGCTCCACATAGGTCCAATTAATAAATCAGGTGGACCGTCTCCAGTAATTCGATGAACAATTACATCACTTGGAATGATTTCCAACTGGTCAACGACTAACTTAATATAATCATCAAAGTCCATAAATTCAACTAGACCTTTTTCGTATTGCTTCATCATAGCTGTTCCTTTTAAAAGATGAAGTAAGTGAATTTTAATTCCCTGAATATCAAGTTTCGCTACTTCAAGAGCAGTTTCCATCATCATTTCAGGCGTTTCAAGAGGTAAGCCATTAATAATATGTGAACAAATACGGATATTATGCTTTCTTAATTTCTCGACGCCTTCAACATATGTTTTGTAGTCATGAGCTCGATTGATAATATTTGCTGTTTTTTCATGAACTGTTTGTAATCCAAGCTCAACCCATAAATATGTTCGTTTATTTAAATCTGCTAAATATTCTACAACGTCATCCGGTAAACAATCTGGTCTTGTTGCAATGGATAAACCTACAACGCCTTCTTGTTCTAAGATTGGTTCGAATTTTTGTTTTAACACTTCTACTGGAGCATGCGTATTCGTATAGGCTTGGAAATACCCTAAATATTTTCCATTTTGCCATTTTTCATGCATTCTATCTTTGATTTTATGGAACTGAGTAACAACATCTTCCGCACGATTACCTGCAAAATCCCCTGAACCAGAAGCACTACAAAATGTACAACCCCCGAACGCAACAGTACCATCTCTATTTGGGCAATCAAAGCCAGCATCAATCGAAACTTTAAATACTTTTTCGCCGAACTGCTGTCTTAAATGATAATTCCATGAATGATATCTTTTATGATCTATTGTATATGGAAAAGGATTATTATTTGTCATTTCCTCATCCCTCCCTTAATTTAAGTCACTATTCTCGATTTTATCATGCTCTCATTAGAAAACCAAATGGAAAAACCTCTCTATACTGTAAACAAATATTTGTACTTCGATTGCTTGCTTGTGGAGACACTATCCTTGAGGTAGCCTAAAAGCCCGGATACTTCAATATTACTTTGTAAAGTCTGAAGGAGGAATTATCTTGCCAATAACAGATCGCGCATTCGGACAAGAACAAGTGAAGCAAGCAAAAGCAGCCTATGACTATGCAGTTCAACAATTAGAAGAAGGTATGAAACAGGAACACTATAACGATATCGAGTATTCAGATGCACAATTGCAACTTGAACAAGCTATTCAACAGCTTGAGCAAGTAGAGCGACTAGCGAATCAAGAGAATCGAGACGAGTTTAATCGTTTACGCAGACAACTGGTCCAATTGCAGCATCAAATGATCATAACTCCGCACTAGAGGAGGACGAAAACATATGCAAGAATACACTCGTGAATTTATGTTTTTAGGGAGGAACTATTATATGGCAAAGGACCGTTCAAAAAGTAACAATCCAGAACAAAAAACAAAAAATGCAACGATTACTGAGTTCTCAGGAGAACTTTCTGCAGTTGACAAAGTAAAACAAAGTAATGCTAAAAAAGGTCAACCGCAAAGATCTAAGCAGTAAATATTATGAATTAAAAAAGAAACTGCCTTTTAGGAAGGCAGTTTCTTTTAACTTATTATTGAATTGCTTTATTATCAAATGTTTTTGCTAAAATATAACTTGTGTCACCAACTTTGATAAATGAAATCTTTACAGAATCGCCAACTTTTGTAAGTGCAATTTCACGAGAAATTTCTGTTGAAACAGAGAAAATCTTTCCGTCTTTCTCAAGCATTAAATCGTAAATACTTTCACCTTGTTTTAAGGTTAATCCGATTCGGCTGACTTTTCCTTCTATTTCTTGATACATATCAGAATCCTTTAAGTTAGCTGAGGATCCTTTCATAGCTAATCCTTCAATATAATTATTCAATGTTGATTGAAGGGTATTTCCTGTACCTACAATATTGTAGTTTTTTACATTCACCATACTATACATTTTAATTAGGCCTTTTTTGTCTTTTAAAGCCATAAAATAGGTTGGTTCATTTTGTATATTAATTAATGTTGGATATGTTGCATTGTATCTATATTGCTGGACTTTACCTTCTGCAGATGTCATACCTGCTTTTTCTGTTGCCCCAGAAATTTTATAGATAGTCGTGTGACCAGTTCGTGTATCGATTAACGTAAATCCACTTAAGCTTTCATCTCGACCAACTGATGAAACGCCTGTATAGTAATACATTTTTCCATTATTCGTAATTGCTTTAATACCTTCAGTAGTTGCTATTTTATCCCTGTCACTCCAATTAAAATAACCATGAATTAGCGTTCCCCAATCATCAAAATGTTCGACAGCTGTATCAGCAGGGTACATGCGCTCAATCCAACTTGGTGCATTTTTTAAAGAATACTCTTTTGTATTACCTGTTTGAGCATCGATTACCATGACACCTGTTATTTCTTCAGCTCCTCCGATTTTATGGTAATCAAATTTTGAAATCACCCAATAAGGTTTCCCTTTATCATCAATTTCAAATGTATAATCTTTTAAACCAGTATTTTTATCATGACGAAATGCATATCTCATTAAATCGTCACCAAAATATGCACTATCTAAATAGCGTAAATGAATGGCTTTTCCATCCAAATTTGTTACTAATTTAACATCATCTGGATTGCTGGCATTTACCATTAAATATCCCTTTGTACCACTTTTATTTTTATAGTACTTAAAGAATCCTGTATGCTCTAATGGACCAACATAATACATGACACCATTAACTTCTTGAAGTGTTAATCGGTTAATGTCTGATTGAGATCCTAATGATGGAACTTCACCTAGTTTTTTATCAGCCATGTTTAATGCTAATGAATGATCAACAATTGGGATTTGATCTAAATCAGCAACCTTCATGTCCTTCACAAATTCTTTCTTCTCGACTTCACCAATCATATTTCGATAAGTGCCAGCATCACCAAGTCTTGAGTTCAAAACGATAATGACGATGAATAGGAGTATCGAGAGCAGTCCTACTCCAATCACGCTAACTTGCGCCTTAAAATTTTTCATATCAATCATTAACAATACGGCTAAAATTGCAAACGGAATAATGCTCATTAAGCCAAATCCAATAAAACTAATCGTAGTATCATGTGGCAATAAATTAAAATACTGCATGATAAAATAATAGATGATCGTCAAAATAATAAATGCAATATATTTAGTTATTTTAAAAGATGATGCCATACTAAGACCTCTTTTCTTTCATTATGTATATAATTTTAACAGAATTTTTGAGTATTGAATTATGTATATTAAAAAAAAGGTTCGTATTTGAAACGACAAGACAGAAAGTTGATTACAATGGAAGGTACGTGACTCCTGTAGGAGATACGAAAGGCTGAGACCCCGAAGGTCAGCCCCGAGGAGGCTCAGTTTACGCCCCGCGGAAAAGGAGCAACCTGGAACTGTCATCAACTAAGGCATTCTTAAATCGTAGCGATGGATACGAATACAGTAACCAATAGGCTTATAAAAAGAGCTAAAGGAAAAATATTCCCTAGTTTTTTTAGTTGAAAGGTTACATTTTCTCCTCTACAATAAATAAGTTATATAGAGAAAAAGGGTCGGCTTAAAGGGGAGTAAGGAATGCCAAAAAAACTCTGGTTTTTATTAATAGGTATGATTTTAAACGTAACAGGAAATTCATTTTTGTGGCCATTCAATGCGATATATATACATGAACATTTAGGAAAGTCCTTGTCAGTCGCAGGGCTTATTTTAATGTTTAACTCATTGGCTGGCGTTTTTGGTAATATGCTCGGTGGTTGGCTTTTTGACAAATTTGGGGGATACAAGTCAATATTAACAGGGATTATTATTACTTTTCTTTCAATTTTAGGATTAGTCATAAATCATTCTTGGTCATTTTATAGTTTTTTCTTAATCACATTAGGGTTTGGTGTGGGAATTGTCTTTCCATCTATGTATGCAATGGTCGGAGCTGCTTGGCCAGAAGGTGGACGTAAAGCATTTAATGCAATATATGTTGCACAAAACTTAGGTGTTGCAATTGGTACTGCTTTAGGCGGGGTCGTGGCAGATTTCGATATCAATTATATTTTCACAGCTAATTTGATCTTATATATTATTTTCTTTTTCGTAGCGGCTATCGGTTTTAGAAATATGGAAATAACGAAGGATGAAAAGGTAGTGGACAGTGCAGGGAAAGAAAAGCCTAAGTTTTCTCTAACACCATCTATGAAGGCTTTATTAATTGTTTGTTGTTCATATGTTTTATGTTGGTTAGTATATGTTCAATGGCAGACGACAATTGCTTCTGAAATGTCTAATTTAAAAATTGGTTTAACAAATTACAGTCTACTTTGGACAGTTAATGGCGCGTTAATCGTCTTAGCACAACCAATTGTATCAACGATCATTCGAAAATATGTTACAAGTATGAGAAAGCAAATGTTATTTGGTATTGGATTTTTTATAGCTTCTACAATTCTTGTCAGTACTGCAGAGCAATTTTCAATGTTTATGGTTGGAATGATTATTTTAACAATTGGAGAAATGTTCGTTTGGCCTGCAGTTCCAACAATTGCAAATATGCTAGCTCCAAAAGATAAGTTAGGAATGTATCAAGGGATCGTAAATAGTGCTGGGACAATGGGACGAATGATAGGTCCTTTACTAGGTGGAGCAGTAGTAGATACATTTAGTATGAAAATATTATTTATTGTTTTGGTTTTCTTCTTAGTGATCAGTATGATTTTTTCAGTGCTGTATGAAAAGTTTGCAAAAAAGGTTATAAATGCACAAGAACAAACTGTTGCTTCATAAAATAGGTAATGTATAATTGACCTTTTTCCTTGGTTATAATAAAATGGTATAAATTAAATCTAAATGATCGGCAATGATTGGGAATAGTAATGAATGTGAAGAGGTTTAGAGAGTTGACGGCTGGTGAAAGTCAATCCCTTCTTTTCATGAACTCGCCCATAAGCCACATTTGTGAACGGTTTTTTTACCAAGTAATGAATGTCGTGTTCCACGTTACGGAAACAAGTGAATGTATTTTTACATTAATTTGGGTGGTACCGCGGGAAATCCTCTCGTCCCTTTTTGGGACGGGAGGATTTTTTATTTTCAAAAAAACCCTGTGATACTACCAGCCGAGCCATTTAATCATTAAAAAGGAGGCAATAATATGAGTTTTAATCACCGTAATATTGAACAAAAATGGCAATCGTATTGGTTAGATAATAAAACATTTAAAACAACTGACGATACAAGTAAGCCAAAATTTTATGCACTTGATATGTTTCCATATCCATCTGGGGCGGGACTTCACGTAGGTCACCCAGAAGGTTATACGGCAACGGATATATTATCGAGAATGAAAAGAATGCAAGGTTATAATGTACTTCATCCAATGGGCTGGGATGCATTTGGATTACCTGCTGAACAATATGCACTTGATACTGGGAATGATCCAGCAGAGTTTACAGAGAAAAACATCAATACATTTAGAAATCAAATTCAAGCATTAGGTTTCTCTTATGATTGGGATCGTGAAGTAAATACAACTGATCCTAAATACTATAAGTGGACACAGTGGATTTTCTCAAGAATGGTTGAAAAAGGATTAGCTTATGTTGATGAAGTTCCAGTAAACTGGTGTCCAGCACTTGGAACAGTTTTAGCCAATGAAGAAGTAATCGATGGGAAGAGTGAACGTGGAGGACATCCAGTTGAACGTCGTCCTATGAAACAATGGATTTTAAAAATAACTGCTTATGCAGACAGATTATTAGAAGATCTAGAAGAATTAGATTGGCCAGAAAGCTTGAAAGAAATGCAACGAAACTGGATTGGTCGTTCTGAAGGTGCTGAAGTTTACTTCAAGGTTGAAGGATACGATGATAAAGTTACTGTATTTACTACTCGTCCAGACACTTTATTCGGTGCAAGTTATTTAGTATTAGCTCCTGAACATGATCTAGTAAATAAAATTACGACAGCAGATCAAAAAGAAGCAGTTGAGGCATATATCGATTCAATCAAATCAAAAAGTGATTTAGAGCGTACAGATTTAGCTAAAGACAAAACTGGCGTATTTACAGGTGCATATGCAGTTAACCCTGTAAATAATGAAAAGCTTCCAATTTGGATCGCTGACTATGTTCTTGCAAGCTATGGTACTGGTGCAATTATGGCTGTACCTGGACATGACGAACGTGACCACGAGTTTGCAGTGAAATTTAACTTATCAATCGTTGAAGTAGTTGAAGGTGGAGATGTTCAAAAAGAAGCTTACACTGGCGATGGTAAACATGTTAACTCTGATTTCTTAAATGGTTTAAATAAAGTCGATGCAATCGAAAAAATGTTAGCGTGGTTAGACTCTTCAAAGACTGGAGAGAAAAAAGTTACGTATCGTTTAAGAGATTGGTTGTTCTCTCGTCAAAGATATTGGGGCGAACCAATTCCTGTTATTTTCTGGGAAGATGGTACAATGACAGTTGTTCCTGATGAAGAATTACCACTAATTCTACCGAAAACTGATGATATTCGCCCAAGTGGAACTGGTGAATCACCATTAGCAAATATTACAGATTGGGTAAATGTAGTTGATCCTGTTACAGGTAAAAAAGGTCGACGTGAAACAAATACAATGCCACAATGGGGTGGAAGCTGCTGGTATTACTTACGTTACATCGATCCTACAAATAATGAAGCAATTGCAGATGCAGATTTATTAAAACACTGGTTACCAGTTGATGTATATATCGGTGGGGCAGAGCACGCAGTACTTCACTTACTTTATGCTCGTTTCTGGCACAAATTCCTTTATGATTTAGGAGTAGTTCCTACTAAAGAGCCATTCCAAAAGCTATTTAACCAAGGAATGATCTTAGGTGAAAATAATGAAAAAATGTCTAAATCAAAAGGAAATGTCGTAAATCCAGATGATATCGTTGCAAGTCATGGTGCAGATACATTACGTTTATATGAAATGTTTATGGGACCATTAGATGCTTCGATCGCTTGGTCAGAAAATGGATTAGACGGTTCTCGTCGCTTCTTAGACCGTGTATGGCGTTTATTTGTTTCTGATACCGATCAAATTTCAGATAAAATTGTTGAAGGTATTACAGTAAGCAATCTCGAAAAAACTTATCACCAAACAGTGAAAAAAGTAACAGAAGACTTTGAAGGACTTCGTTTCAATACTGCTATTTCACAAATGATGGTATTCATAAATGAAGCTTACAAAGCAGAACAATTACCAAAAGATATGGTAGAAGGATTCATTAAATTATTAGCTCCAGTTGCACCTCATATTGGTGAAGAAATTTGGAGTAAACTTGGTCACACTGATTCAATCGCATATGCAACATGGCCAGCTTATGACGAAGCGAAGCTAGTTGAAGATGAGATCGAAATCGTCGTACAAATCAATGGTAAAGTAAGAGCAAAATTATTAGTTGCCAAAGATGCTTCTCGCGAACAAATGGAGCAAATTGCACTTTCAGATGAAGCTGTGAAAGAGCAAGTTGAAGGGAAAACAGTACGAAAAATTATTGCTGTTCCTGGTAAGTTAGTAAATATCGTAGCTAATTAATATGTAAAGGACTAATCTTAATTGATTAGTCCTTTTTAATAGGTCTTTTCTAAAAAATTGTTACTTTTTATTTTGTAATTTTAAAGACGAAGTTGATTACAACGGAAGGTGCGAGACTCACTCCTGTGGGAGATGCGGGAAAGCTGAGACCCTGCAGGCCAGCGGAGGAGGCTCAGCTCACGCCCCGCGGAAAGGGGGCATCCTGAAGTTGTAATCAAATAACGCAATCTATAGTACTATATCAAAATAAACCATTGACAGAATAGTAGAATAGCATCTATAATACAAAACATACTTAATAAGGACCGTAGCTACGTCTTAAAAGTTAATAGAATAATCGGGCAATGAAGGGAATATAAGTAGTGCTTATCTCACTGTTTTAGAGAGCTGATGGAAGGTGCAAATCAGTACATAGATAAGAGTGAATTTCAATCCTGGAGCATTTTTTTCGAAATAAAGGTTAATCTTTATAGAGGAAAAAACGGTCAAATATGATCGTTAACAAAGTCGAGAGGCAGGCTTCATTATAGTCTGCAACTAGGGTGGTACCGCGAATTTTTCGTCCCTACTGATCTATTCAGTAGGGACTTTTTTATTATTCGGGAATACAAAACAATTAAATATAGAACGTGCAATGAACGGAATTTAGTAATACTTATTTCAATGTTTCAGAGAGCTGATGGTTGGTGAGAATCAGTACATAGATAAGTGTGAATTTCAATCCTGGAGCATCTTTTTCGAAATAAAAGGTAACTTTTATAAGGGAAAGACGGTCAATCGATCGTTAATCAAATGAAGAGGCAGATGATTAGTCTGCAATTAGGGTGGTACCACGGTGTAAATCGTCCCTGTCGTTAATGACAGGGACGATTTTTTTATTTGATAAAAGCACAATCGACTAAATTGAGTTGATGAAATGAATGAATTGATAGATTAATAAGTTATGAAGGAGATAGTATCATGGAATTACAGAAAAGTTTATTGCCACGTCATATACGTTTAATGGCACTCGGAGGAGCAATTGGTACAGGGATTTTTAAAGGGACTTCTGAAACAGTCTCAATAGCGGGGCCAGCGGTTATTTTTTCTTACTTATTTGCAGGCTTATTACTTCTTGTTGTTATGAGTGCAATTGCGGAGATGGCTATTGCATACCCAGGGTTAAATATGAAAGGGTTTATTCGTAAAGCATTTGGTACGAAAGTGTCATTTGTTATTGGTTGGTTGTACTGCTTCATGTGGTTAGTAGTATGTGTCATAGAAGTAATAGCTGCTGGGAGCTTTCTTCAGTATTGGTTCCCATCAATGTCTTTATGGTCATTAAGCTTTATCAGTGCAATTTTCATTGTTGCGATTAATTTTATGAATGTTAAACGTTACGGAGAATTTGAATTTTGGTTTGCAGGAATTAAAATTACGATGATTGTTTTATTTATTGTTTTAGGTGCAGGGATTTTATTCGGAATCATACCAAGTAGTGACACGAATTATATGCAAAATTATATTCAATACGACGGATTCTTACCGCATGGGTGGACAGGAGTATTTTCAGCTCTATTAATCGTCATTTTTTCATACGGTGGTTCGGAACTGATTGGATTAACATTAACTGAAACTAAAGATGCGGAGAAAATATTACCTAAAGTCATTAAAGGTGTCATTTGGAGAATAGTGATTTTCTATACACTTCCAATTCTAATCATTTGTGGCTTAATCCCTTGGAATGAAATTGGTAATCAAGCAAGTCCATTTGTTCAAGTGCTATCAACAGTTGGTTTTAATGGTTCAGCTCATATTATGAACTTTGTTTTAATTACTGCTGTTTTATCTGCGGCAAACTCTGGTATTTATGGATGTACACGTATGTTGTTTTCTTTAGCTTCAGAAGGGGAAGCACCAAAATTATTTTCACATGTTTCTAAGAACGGCGTCCCATTATATGGCGTAATATTGAGTGCTGTTATCCTTGTTGGCGGTACATTTGTTGCCTACTTCTCACCTGATCGTGTATTTGGATATTTAATGGCAATACCTGGATTTACGGTATCATTGGTTTGGATTAGCATTTGTTTAGCACAGCTGAAATTACGAAAAACATATACTGCAATACCACATTTTAAAGTATGGGGATTTCCTTATATCACTTCATTTACAGCAATTGCATTAATCATCAGCTGCGTTGCATTTGCATTTAGTGAACAGAATCGCGTAAGTATTCTGGTTTGTTTAGGTATTTTAATCTTCTTAATACTTGGAGCAATGATTGTAGATAAGAAGGATAAAAATCAGCAACTTACAATAACGAAATAAGTATAATAAAAGAAAAATAGTTGTTACGGCAACTATTTTTTCTTTTAATGTATTGATTCACCTAACCTCTAATGCAGCCCAAGCATTAGGGGTATTTATTTTGTATCAAACGACTTTTAAAACCTTCACATTATTTTAGTTTAGTAAGTTATTCTTTCAAAATTAATCTTTATTTTATAGATTTTTCAATTGTATTAATAAACTATTAAACTTTAATTAAATCAACAGAAATGAATGAAATAGGGTTGATAATGTTTTTGGTCTACTTATTTAAATTTAGATCAGAGGAGTGAAAGTTTTGGCTAAAAATAAATACATAAATGAAAATAGTCGTACTGATAAAAGAAAATTACAAAGAAATGTTGAAGGAAATTGGAATCATAGGTATTTACCAGTATTCATTACAATTGTTGGGGGGATCATATTAGCGGCTACGGCCATTTTTTATGTATACCCAAAGATTATGACGGATGGGAATACAGCGAAAAAAAGTGTTTCTACAGAGCAAACTAAAGCTAAGAAGGATGAAAAGAAAGAAGAAACATCTGAAAAAACGTCTAATCAAAAAGCTGAGAAACCAGTTAGTCAATCGAAGGTTATTGAAAAGGAGTCAAGCTCAAAAGCTTATATTTTACCAGATAGTAACACGATGAAATTAACTGATGAAGTACTTGGTAAGCTATCAACAAATGAGTTAAGTATAGCGAGAAATGAAATATATGCGAGACACGGATATATTTTTAAGTCTAGTGATTTAAATAAATATTTCTCAACAAAGCCTTGGTATAATCCAGATCCAACCTATAATGGTGAGTTAAATGAAATTGAAAAATATAATATTAACTTTATTAAATCTAAAGAGTAGTAAAATAAAGTAGTTCGGGCTTTTGATCAAGTTATCTTCAGTACTAAACAAACGAAAACAAGACCACAATTAAGTGGTCTTGTTTTTATTCCTAGTATGAACTAGCTTTAGTACTCGCGGGTATGACGAGATCATCACCGTTAAATGTATAAGCATTTGAGGAAACAAAATTAGTTTGCTTCAATTTTTTACTTTTTAGATAAACCTCTACTCGTCCTAAATTTTGCAATGGTAAGATTCCAGTGGAAAATAGATTCTCGTAATTTAAAGGATCTGGAATGATTTTTGTTTTAAAGCTTGATGATGAAAAAGCTGTAGGTATGACAATGTCTGTTTGTACTTTTCCTTCAATTCGTTGGTTTAAGACTGTTACATTCGTCTTCCATGTTGAATGATCTACAAGTTTAATATTCTTAACTTTGCTATAAGCATATTGGTCTAATAGCTTTATATCATTTGCATATTTATCTTTATCCGAGCGGAGAACAACATGAATTAAAGTGATATTATTCTTCTTATTTGCTTGGATTAATGTATTTTTGGCAGCTTTTGTATAGCCAGTTTTTGCAGCTAAAAAGTTTGGATTACTGTAAATAGGGCTAGACTTTGTCAAAACAACTTTTTGACGAGATGTTTTTACGTAAGCTTTAGTTAGGCTCATAGCTTTAACCATTAAAGGCTGTTTAATGGCTTCTCTTGTAATCATGGCTAAATCATATGCTGTAGTTTTGTGAGTTGAATTTGGTAAACCGCTTGCATTTGCAAAATGAGAGTTAGTTGCACCAAGCTCTTTCGCTCTTTTGTTCATTAGTTCAGCAAACTTTGAGACACTACCGCTAATTCGCTGTCCAATTGCATAAGCTATATTATTATTACTATTTAGCATTAAAATTTTTAGCGCTTCATCTCTAGTTATTTTTTCACCAGATTTAAAAATGATTTGGTCATTGCTTCTTTCCTCTTGTAAACTTCTGCTTGTCATTGTAATTGTATCTGTAGGTTTTAATTTTTCTAATAACAGTAAACCAGTTAAAACCTTTGTTGTACTTGCAGGGAAATCTCTATAGTTTCCTTTTTTGGAATAAACAACCTCGCCAGTTTCAGCAACAATGGTAATAGCCTTATTACTATATACTGTAGGTGTCTTAATGGAGGCTTGAGTTGGGGGTGTTGGCAGAATTGCTGCCAGGATAAAAATTGTAGCAAAAAACAATAAGAACTTCTTACTCATTTTTCTCTCCTTGAAATTAACAGATTTATTCAAAATTTATTAAAGTATAACATATATTTGTTGCCGTTAAAAACAGACATACTTTGTTAAAAAATCATACTTTTTGCATAGATTATAAGAACTTGTTAAGATTGTGTCATATAATAAGGAGGAATGAATAAATGAATTCTATTTCTGCAAATGAAGTAAAAGATCGCCTAGATGCAGGTGAGACTCTTTTTTTAGTAGATGTTCGTGAAGATTATGAAGTACAACATGGGAAAATTCCTGAAGCAATTCATATTCCAATGGGAGAAATTCCAAGTAAATTAGATGTATTTAATAAGGAAATGGAATACATTTTCATTTGTAAAGCTGGTGTAAGAAGCGAAAACGTTTGTGAATACTTGACAGAGCTTGGTTATAAAGCAATCAACATGGAAGGTGGTATGATGGCTTGGGAAGGTGAATTAGATTAACAAAGAATTCAACTTTACTTTTCATTAACCACATAGTATGATAATTTCAATTAGTTAGATTTCAATGAAAAACACTATAAATTGATAATAGAGGTGCTTTTTGTGAGTGCGGTAGGTTCTAAATAGGAAAAATTTAATGAAATAAGCATGATGTAATGGGGATTTTTGTATTTAATCATCCCTTAGTTTTGTCATGGTTTATTTCTCAATACCTATGAAGATACCTACAATACTTTATAAAGCGTGTAACAATGATAGAATAACTCTATACTTTTTTGAGTTAGTTTATTTTATTTGAAATTACACATGCCTTGTAATGTAAAGAAAGCTGCGGTATCTCCGCAGCTTTTTTATGTTTATTTAAAAAGGTGAAAACTAAATACAATACTCATTGGAATCTAATGGGTAGGTATCTTCATTTATGATCAAAAAAGACATGGTGAGGAGAATAGAAATTGAACAAGATGACTTATGATAAATTACAATATAATGATTTAAAGGAAATAATTAAATCCTATTGTGTAAGTGGATTAGGAAAACAATTGATTGATAGGTTGGAACCAAGCTCAAACATGAAGGTAGTTAAAACTCGATTAAATGAGACTACTGAAGCAAGGGCAATCTTAGATGCAGAAGGTCATGTACCATTTTTAGGTGTTTCAAATATTGAAAATCTCATTAAAAATCTTGAAAAGGGCTTGATACTTGATCCAAGTGATTTAGTTAGCATTTCGGATTTTTTAAGAGGGTGTCGGAAGATTAAAAAGTTCATGCTTGAAAAAGTCTTTTTTGCACCTGTTTTAGCATCTTATGCGAACTCAATGACAGAATTTAAAAAAGTAGAAGAGGAAATTAATTTTTCAATTAAAGGAAGCATGGTTGATTCCGCTGCTAGTAAGGAATTAAGAAGAATAAGAAGTAATATTGAAACAGTTGAGGAGAAAATCAAAGAACGTTTAAATAAATTTTTAAATAGTAGTGCGAATAAGAAATATATTCAAGATTTCTTCATTAGTAAGAAGGATGATCGTTTTACGATTCCGATTAAAGCTTCATTTAAAAACCAAGTTGCAGGAACGGTTGTTGAAGCTTCCTCTAAAGGGTCGACCGTCTTTATGGAATTAAATACAGTTACTAAATTAAATGGAGAACTCTCAATTTTAAAAGCTGAAGAGGCTATGGAAGAATACCAAATTCTAGCTACATTATCTGGAATGGTTTTAGAGAATATTTATCACATCAATATTAATATGGAATTGATTAGCCAGTATGATATGGTATTTGCAAAAGCAAAGTTTAGTAAACATATTGGAGGCATTGAGCCAAAATTAAATGATTACGGATATATAAAATTAGTGAACTGCAAACATCCACTTTTAACAGGAGATGTTGTACCACTTAACTTTGAAATAGGAACAGATTATAGGAGTCTAATTATTACAGGACCAAACGCTGGAGGGAAAACGATTGTTTTAAAAACAATTGGTTTAATTACATTGGCTACGATGTCAGGTTTTCATGTGTATGCAGGTAAGGAAACTGAAGTCTCAGTATTTGAAAATATCTTTGTTGATATTGGTGATAATCAAAGTATTGAGAATGCGTTAAGCACATTTTCATCTCATATGAAAAACCTGTCTGAAATCATGAATGCTTCTAATAATAGTACACTTTTACTATTTGATGAGATTGGAAGTGGAACTGAACCGAATGAAGGTGCTGCCCTTGCCATTTCAATTTTAGAAGAGTTCTATCAAATAGGATGTATTACCATCGCTACCACTCATTATGGTGAAATCAAACGTTTTTCAGAAATGCATAGTGATTTTATGAATGCAGCAATGAGATTTAATAATGAAACATTAGAGCCACTATATAAGTTAATGATTGGAAAATCCGGAGAAAGTAATGCCTTATGGATTTCAAGGAAAATGGAAATACGAGAAAAAGTACTTCAAAGAGCGAAGGAGTATATGGAAAATAAGGCGTATCATTTAGATAGAGTGAATGAAAATAAGCTTCGAAAACCTAAGGCTATCAAAGAGAAAGTAGAAGTGAGGAACGTCTTCCATAAAGGAGATCGTGTAAAATTACTAGACCACGATCAATTCGGAATAATATATAAAGAAATAGATAATTTTCATAATGTTATTGTGTATTTTAATGGAGAATTAATAGAGGTAAATGATAAGCGAGTTTCTTTAGAGGTGAAAGCGACAGAATTATATCCAGATGGATATGATTTGGACACATTGTTTATTGACTATAAGACAAGAAAAATGGAGCATGATATCGAACGTGGATCGAAAAAAGCACTCCGAAAAATTCAAAAAGAAATAAGAAAGAATAAAGAGTGAGGATTTATGGAATTTATCATAAGACAAGAGCATGAGAATGATTATATTGAAACAGAAGAAGTAGTCAGGAAGGCATTTCTGAACGAAACGTTTAGTGATAAAACTGAACATAAACTTGTTAGTAGAATTAGAAAATCAGATGCATTTATTCCAGCGCTTTCAATAATAGCTGAAAAAAATCAGGAAATAGTTGGGCATGTTTTGTTATCAAAAATTACAATTGCAAGTGATGATCACATAGTAAATTCCTTAGCATTAGCACCAGTTTCAGTTAAGCCAGAGTATCAGAAAAAAGGAATAGGTCAAATGTTAATCTCTTATGCTTTAAAAAAAGCAGTAAATCTCGGTTATCATTCAGTAATCGTTTTAGGGCATAATGATTATTATGCGAAATTTGGTTTTAAGCCAGCTTATTTATGGCATATAAAGGCCCCTTTTGAGGTTCCAAGAGATGTTTTCATGGCTTTAGAATTAACAGAAAGTGCACTTGAAAACGTTCATGGTGTCGTGACATATTCGAAAGCATTTTTTGAAGAGGATCTATCGTAAACTCCAACGTTAAATAATATTTCTATTAGTGAATGTATGTAACAGTAGACAGTTCCTTAAAAAAAGGGCTGTCTATTTTTTATTAAAAAGATTAACAATTGAAGAATCAGCATATATTGTAATAATACCTCATATATTCTTCATTGAGGTCTGCATAGTTAGAAAGGAGGGGGTTGATTTGCCAAAATCATTGAAAGTTGATATTACGGATAAAGTGATTGGGAAGTTTAAGGATGGATATATAGAGTTGTATTCCTCTAAATATTTAATTGGGAAATTCTTTTTTAAAGATATGGAACAGACTTTCCAATTAGCAGAAGGTTATGTCGAAGAGGACGGTAGATTTTATTTATTAATTAATTTACATCACGAACCATCTAATGTACGCTGAAACACCTTAATTTAGGGACGGTGAATTTGTGTTAAAGACAAAAAAATATGACGAAGAGCATGAGATACATTTCGCAAAATCGCTGGTTAAGTTAGTAAAAATAAATGAGAAAATAGAAGGTTATTACGTTGAACATAAATTAGTCATATTAAATGGAAGTAGGTTTGATCAAATCTTATGCTTTTCAAAACATGATAGGACCAAACGAAAAAATGGTATTCGTTCGGTCCTTTGTTTATAAATAGATTACAGTTTTGCATATTCAGCGGCAGAAGTACCTGCTAGTCTACCAGTTACAAATGCTGCAGTGATGTTATATCCTCCAGTATAGCCGTGAATATCTAATAATTCTCCACAAAAATATAATCCATTCATTAATTTTGAAGACATTTCTTTTGGATGTACTTCCTTTGTTGATACCCCGCCACCTGTAACAAATGCTTTTTCTATTGATAATGTACCATTTACGATAAATGTAAAACCTTTAAACGATTGGACAAGCTCTCTAATTTTAAGCGTGCTAATTTCATTGCATGGAGATGATTCGTCTATACCATTTTTTGCTAATAAAAATAATAGGTATCGTTCAGGTGCCAAACCTTTTAAAACATTTTTAATCGCTTTTTTAGGTTCATTTTTTACAATTTTCATTGTTTCTTGGAACAAATTTTCTTCATTTTGTTCTGGGAATAAATCAATTGCCATTGTTACATTTTTTGTATTGAATTTTTGTTGGACTTTATACACAAATTGGCTACAGCGTAGAGCAGCTGGACCAGATATACCAAAATGGGTGAAAAGCATGTCCATTTTATGAGAGATTACTTTTTTACCTTTTGGATTTAAGACACTTAACTCAATATCTCTTAATGCCAAACCTTGTAATGTTTTACGTTGAATGAAATCCTCAGCGGAAGTAATTGGAACTTCAGTCGGGAATAATTCAGTAATCGTGTGCCCGGCTTTCTTTGCCCAAGCATAACCATCTCCAGTAGAACCGGTGTGCGGAACTGATTTTCCTCCTACTGCAAGAACTACGCTTTTCGCGTTAATAACTGTACGATCATTTAACAAAATTCCTACAACTTTACCATTTTCATATAGTACGTCTTTAACAGTTCTATTGATTTGAATATCAACATGGTGTTTTTTTAGCTTTTGAAGTAATGCTTCAAGAACAGATTTGGAATCGTTAGAAACAGGGAACATTCTTCCGTGATCTTCTTCTTTTAAAGCAACACCCATGTTTTCAAAAAACTGAATGATATCTTCATTATTATAAATTGAAAACGCACTAAATAAAAAACGTCCGTTCCCAGGAATATGCTTTATAACTTCTTCAACAGGTAAGCGATTTGTTACGTTACAACGACCACCACCTGAAATCAGTAGCTTTTGCCCAAGTTTACTTCCTTTTTCAAGCAAAAGTACTTTTGCCTTTTTTTCAGCGGCACTAATGGCAGCCATTAATCCAGACGTACCGCCACCTATTACAATCACATCATAGTTCATTTTTTCACTACTTTCATTACAAATTGTTTCATAAAGCATAACATTATTTCAAATAAGCTCCAACTTCTTACCTATTTTTAATTTTTTCTTTTTATATGAATATGGTAAGATAGATTAGTTAGTTTGATCGAATTAGTAGGAGGCAGTTTATGTCAGATTCAAAATTGCTACGTGGTAC
>Ga0209025_1001468_pt1 | contig 30750 bp, 27 predicted proteins | sample AraplaMF_Col_mLB_FD_184256 | JGI IMG/M metagenome (GOLD analysis project Ga0209025, IMG submission 184256) | Arabidopsis root microbial communities from the University of North Carolina, USA - plate scrape MF_Col_mLB (SPAdes) (version 2) | ecosystem: Host-associated > Plants > Roots > Endosphere... | reverse complement strand
ACCGAACACGGCAGTTAAGCTCTTCAGCGTCGATGGTAGTTGGGGGTTTCCCCCTGTGAGAGTAGAACGTCGCCTGGTTAATTGAAAAACATCAGCCTATAAGCTGATGTTTTTTTGTGTTTTATAATATTAAATAACAAAAAAAGTTATAAGCATCAATAAAAGTAGCAAGGTAAAAATGACCTCATAATAAAATTTGAAATACATATATATTTATATACTACATGTAAGATTATTTGGTCATTAGATTGGCAAAAATGGTAAAAGAGAAATTAGTTGAAATTTTTTATGAAAGGAATATAATAATAGTCAAAGATAGTCAAAGTCAGTAAGGGTGGTAAAATTCATGAAGAATATTTCGGATATTATTGAACAATATCTAATGCAATACTTTGACATATCAGACAAAGAATATGTCGAGATAAAAAGAAGTGAGATTGCAAATAAATTTGATTGTGTACCATCACAGATTAATTATGTTATTAATACGAGGTTTACTTTGGAAAGAGGATATGTAGTAGAAAGTAAACGCGGTGGTGGAGGCTATATTCGAATTATTAAAGTGCAATTTCATGACAAAGCAAGTGTTATTGATCAGATTCTGAATAGTTTTAGTAATAATATTGCCCAATCTAGCTCAGACGACTATATTCACCTATTATTAGAAAAAAATGTAATAACGGAGCGAGAAGCAAAAATGATGCTTAGTGTATTAGATCGTTCTGTTTTAATGGTTAACTTACCATATCGTGACGAGTTAAGAGCAAGAATGTTAAAGGCAATGTTAAGAAGTTTAAAATATAAATAGAATATGGAGGTTGTTGGCAAATGATCTGTCAAGAGTGTCAAGAACGTCCGGCAACATTACACTATTCTAAAGTTGTTAATGGTGAAAAAACAGATATTCATTTATGTGAGAAATGTGCTGGAGAATCAAACAATAAATATATTTTCTCTGAAATCGGTGGATATTCTGTAAATGATTTGTTAGCTGGATTATTTAAAGGCAATAATGGTATTTATGAAATGAAAAAAAATTCATTTCATAAAGAACAACAAATTGAATGTCCTCGATGTAAAATGACATTTCAAAAATTCACCAAAATAGGACGTTTAGGTTGTTCTACTTGTTATGAAACATTCAAAGATCAAATGAAACCAATTGTAAAAAGAATTCATAGTGGAAATGTTTCGCATACAGGGAAATTACCTCAAAAAATTAGCGGAGAAATTTCGTTAAAAAGAAAGTTAAAAGATTTAAAGGCTCAAATGCAGACTTTTATTGAAAAAGAAGATTTTGAACACGCAATAAAAATCCGGGATGAAATTCGAACAATCGAAAAAGATTTACAGATCCTTCATGTGGAGGGGGAGTAAGTTATATGTCTATTCATCGTATTATAAACGAAGCAATTAGTCCTTGGATGAAACAAGAAGGTCCGAATGATGATATTGTGCTAAGTAGTCGTATTAGGTTGGCAAGAAATTTCAGTGCTTATTTATTTCCAACTATGTTAAGCCAAGATAAGGCTAAAGAAATTTGTCACTTAGTAAAACATTATTTTGAAGGTAGTACAGCTTTACCAAATGGACCTTTTGAATATATTGAAATTAATAAGTTAGAACCAGTGGAAAAAAGGGTATTAATTGAAAAACATTTGATCAGTCCAAATTTAGTGCATGAATCTGTACACGGCGCTTGTATCCTATCTCAAAACGAGCAAATAAGCATTATGATTAATGAAGAAGATCATTTGCGAATTCAAGCTCTATACCCTGGATTACAGCTTAGAGAAGCATTAACGCAAGCAAATCATATAGATAATTATATTGAAAGTCAGCTAGAGTATGCTTTTGATGAAACGATAGGTTATTTAACAAGTTGTCCTACGAATGTTGGAACTGGTTTAAGAGCATCAGTGATGATGCATTTACCGGCGCTTGTTTTAACGAAACAATTTAATCGTTTAATACCAACTATTAACCAACTTGGATTAGTAGTAAGAGGAATTTTCGGTGAAGGTAGCGAAGCTTTAGGTAATATATTTCAGATTTCAAATCAAATTACTCTAGGAAAATCTGAAGAAGAGATTATTGAAGATTTAACTACGATAGTTCAACAGTTGATTAAACATGAAAAATCAGCAAGAGATGCTCTAGTAAAAACTTCAATAATCAGACTTGAAGATCGTATCTATCGTTCTCTCGGTATACTGAAATACGGAAGAATAATAGAGACGAAAGAAAGTGCACAATGTTTATCAGATGTACAATTAGGTATTGATTTAGGCCTAATAAATGGTTTATCAAAAAATTTTTTAAATGAACTAATGATTTTAACACAACCAGGAATTTTACAACAATTCGTAGGTGACCAACTTAGCCCTGAAGAAAGGGATGTAAGAAGAGCGTCACTAATACGAGAAAGACTATCTAACAAAAATAACTAATTATATGGGAGGAACCAATTATGATGTTTGGTCGATTTACAGAACGTGCTCAAAAAGTATTAGCTCTTTCTCAAGAAGAGGCAATCCGAATTGGACACTCAAATATAGGAACAGAACATATATTATTAGGGCTTGTTCGTGAAGGAGAAGGTATCGCTGCTAAAGCATTACTTGCTCTTGGATTAAGTCCAGAAAAAGTACAACAGGAAGTTGAAACATTAATCGGACGTGGTCAAGGAGTAGCGCAAACAGTACATTACACTCCTAGGGCTAAAAAAGTCATTGAGTTATCAATGGATGAAGCTCGAAAATTAGGTCACTCTTATGTAGGAACAGAACATATTTTACTTGGGCTAATTCGTGAAGGAGAAGGAGTTGCAGCAAGAGTATTAAATAATCTTGGTGTAAGTTTAAATAAAGCTCGTCAACAAGTATTACAGTTATTAGGTAGTAATGAAAGTTCATCTAATCATCAAAATGGATCAGCAAATCAAGCAAACACACCAACTCTAGATAGCTTGGCTCGTGATTTAACTGTATCTGCTAGAGAAGGTCGCTTAGACCCAGTTATTGGACGTAGTAAAGAAATTCAACGTGTAATTGAGGTATTAAGTCGACGTACAAAAAATAATCCAGTTCTAATTGGTGAGCCTGGGGTTGGTAAAACAGCTATAGCTGAAGGATTAGCTCAACAAATTGTAAATAATGAAGTACCTGAAATCTTACGTGATAAACGAGTAATGACTCTAGATATGGGCACAGTAGTTGCAGGTACTAAGTATCGTGGTGAATTTGAGGACCGCTTGAAAAAGGTTATGGATGAGATTCGACAAGCAGGAAATATTATTCTATTCATTGATGAGCTTCATACTTTAATTGGTGCAGGTGGCGCTGAAGGAGCGATAGATGCTTCAAATATCTTAAAACCTTCATTGGCACGTGGTGAATTACAATGTATTGGTGCTACTACTATTGATGAATATCGTAAATACATTGAAAAAGACGCAGCATTAGAGCGTCGATTCCAACCGATTCAAGTTGAGCAACCAACTGTAGAAGAATCAATTCAAATACTACAAGGGCTACGAGATCGATACGAAGCTCACCACAGAGTTTCAATTTCTGATCAATCAATTATTGAAGCGGTAAAACTATCTGATCGATATATTACAGATCGCTTCTTACCAGATAAAGCAATTGATGTAATCGATGAAGCAGGTTCAAAAGTACGTTTACGTAGCTTTACAACGCCACCAAACTTAAAGGAATTAGAAGTTAAACTAGAAGAAGTCCGTAAAGAAAAGGATGCAGCTGTACAAAGTCAAGAGTTTGAAAAGGCAGCTTCTTTAAGGGATTCTGAGCAAAGATTACGTGAGCAATTAGAAGACACGAAACGCCAATGGAAAGAAAAACAAGGAAAAGAAAATTCAGAGGTTACTGTTGAGGATATCGCAAATGTAGTTTCATCATGGACGAATATTCCTGTTACTAAACTGGCACAAACAGAAGCTGACAAACTTTTAAACATGGAAAGTGTTTTACACAATCGTGTAATAGGTCAAGAAGAAGCAGTTGTAGCAGTTTCAAAAGCAGTTCGTCGTGCAAGAGCAGGATTAAAAGATCCAAAACGTCCAATTGGCTCATTCATTTTCTTAGGTCCAACTGGGGTTGGTAAAACTGAGTTAGCGCGTGCTTTGGCTGAAACGATCTTTGGAGATGAAGATGCAATGATTCGCATTGATATGTCAGAGTACATGGAGAAACATGCAACTTCTCGATTAGTAGGTGCACCTCCAGGTTATGTTGGATATGATGAAGGTGGTCAATTAACTGAAAAAGTTCGACGTAAACCATACTCTGTCATTCTTTTAGATGAGATTGAAAAAGCTCATCCGGATGTATTCAATATCTTGCTTCAAGTTTTAGAAGATGGTCGATTAACAGATTCTAAAGGCCGAACTGTCGATTTTAGAAATACACTTGTTATTATGACGTCTAACGTTGGTGCAAGTGCGTTAAAATCAAATAAATATGTTGGCTTTAATATTAATGATGGTGCCAAAGATTATAAAGATATGAAGGCTAAAGTAATGGAGGAATTGAAAAAAGCATTCCGACCAGAATTCCTTAACCGTATCGATGAAACAATTGTGTTCCATGCATTAGAGAAAAAACATATTAAGGAAATTGTTCACTTAATGGTAAATAGTTTAACTAAACGATTAAAAGAACAAGAAATCGATTTAGAGCTAACAGATACTGCAATTGATAAAATTGCTGATGAAGGATTCGATCCTGAATACGGTGCTCGACCATTAAGAAGAGCAATCCAGAAACAAGTTGAGGATCGTTTATCTGAAGAGTTATTAAAGGGTACAGTTGAAAAAGGACAAAAAGTTGTTCTTGATGTAAAAGAAAATGAATATGTCATTAATCCAGCGGCTGAAACTGTAAATCAGTAATTTATTTCTCTAGTTCAGACCTTTTAAAAAAGGATAATTGAACATTTTACTAAATAATTATCTAATTTTTGAAAAAGGGCGTTAAGCCCTTTTTCTTTTTCCATAAAAAGGGTAGGATAGACTTACTATACAAACAACTCAAATCTAAAAATAACATTGTTCATGAGAGGTACTTTACATATGGCTAAAAAGAAAACCAAGTTCGTTTGTCAATCTTGTGGCTACGAATCAGTAAAATGGATTGGTAAATGTCCTGCTTGTAACGAGTGGAATACAATGGTAGAGTTCGTTGAACAACCTGCTAGTTCTAGGAGGCTTACATTTAATACAGATTCCTCTGTTGAGGGTTCAAAGCCAATATCGATAATGGAAGTTGAAATAGGGTCGGAAACACGAATTGAAACATCCTTTGAGGAATTTAACCGAGTTTTAGGCGGTGGTATTGTTTTAGGTTCTTTAGTATTAATTGGTGGGGACCCAGGTATCGGAAAATCGACCATGCTTTTGCAGGTTTCTTCACAATTGGCAAAAAAAGATCATAAAGTTCTATACGTTTCAGGTGAAGAGTCCCAAAAACAAATTAAGCTTCGAGCTGAGCGCTTAGGCGTAGTAACCCAAAACTTATATGTACTATCTGAAACAGATTTATCTTATATAGCTAGATATATGGACGAAATGGCTCCAGATTTCGTTGTAATTGATTCGATTCAAACTATTTATTTACAAGAAGTAACTTCCGCACCAGGAAGCGTTACTCAGGTACGAGAATGTACTTCTGAATTAATGAAAATTGCTAAAACAAAAGGTATTCCAATCTTCATAGTGGGTCATGTTACGAAAGAGGGAGCAATTGCTGGACCGCGTTTATTAGAACATATGGTAGATGCTGTATTATATTTTGAAGGTGAACGACATCATACATATCGTATACTAAGAGCGGTCAAAAATCGTTTTGGTTCTACAAATGAGACAGGGATATTTGAAATGAAGGAGCTAGGGTTAGTAGAGGTTTTAAATCCTTCTGAAATATTCTTAGAGGAACGTCCATTTGGTGTTGCTGGTTCTACTGTCGTTTCTTCAATGGAAGGTACAAGACCTGTATTAGTTGAATTACAAGCACTTGTATCACCAACAAGCTTTGGAAATGCTAGAAGAATGGCGACTGGAATAGACCATAATCGTGTTTCATTAATCATGGCTGTTTTAGAAAAAAGAGTTGGTTTATTACTTCAAAACCAAGATGCATATTTAAAAGTTGCAGGTGGATTGAAATTAGACGAGCCAGCAGTTGATTTAGCAGTGGCTGTAAGTATAGCTTCAAGTTTTCAAGATAAGCCGACCAATCCAACAGATGTTGTAATAGGTGAAATAGGCCTAACTGGAGAAGTTCGAAGGGTATCAAGAATAGAACAAAGAGTTCAGGAAGCGGCGAAACTTGGATTTAAACGTGCAATTATTCCTTCAAAAAATATCGGAGGCTGGAGTTTTCCTGAAGGAATGGAAATAATAGGTATTAATACAGTTCACGAGGCATTAAAGCATGTGTTAGGAGGTTAGAAATGGAAGATCTAAAACAAAGGGCTAAGTTAATGCTGCCAGTGCTAGAGATGATTGCGCCAGGAACGCCATTAAGAGATGGCATTGATAATGTATTAAGAGCGCAAACTGGTGGTTTAATCGTACTTGGCTTTAATGATCAAACAAAAGAAATGGTCGATGGGGGATTTCATATTAATGATCCTTTTTCACCAGCAAGTTTATACGAGTTAGCGAAGATGGATGGAGCGATCATATTAAATGAAAATGGTTCGAAAATTCTCTTGGCTAATGCACAATTAATTCCAGATCAATCTATTTTTACAAAAGAAACTGGTATGCGTCATCGAACAGCGGAACGCGTTGCAAGACAAACTGGAAATTTAGTTGTTGCTATTTCACAAAGAAGAAATGTTATTACTTTATATAAAGGGGTGTTTCGCTATACCCTTCGAGACATTGGCGTTATTTTAACGAAAGCAAACCAGGCAATTCAAACACTTGAAAAATATAAAAGTGTATGGAATCAAGGGATTACTTCACTGAGTATTCTAGAATTCGAAGAGTTGGTTACCTTATTTGAAGTGGTCAATGTTTTACATAGCGTAGAAATGGTGCTTCGTATCAAAAATGAAATAAATAATTATGTAATCGAGCTAGGCGATGAGGGAAGATTAATCGAATTACAATTAATTGAAATCATTTCGGACCTTGAGGAGGAGGCATTACTCTTAATAAAAGATTATCATTATAATAAGGAACAGGATCCTAAACATATATTGCAAAAACTGCAAGAATTAGCAAATGAGGAACTTTTAGAGGATCATGTCATTATAAAATTACTAGGTTTCCCAAATCACACGAATCTAGAAGAGATGGTAGAACCTAGAGGTTATCGAATGTTAATGAAAATTTCTAGATTACCTCCACTAGTTATCGAAAACTTAACACAACGTTTTAAACACTTAAAAGGTATCTATAGGGCGTCACTAGGTGAGTTAGATGATGTTGATGGAATTGGTGAAATACGTGCTAAAAAAATAAAAGAGGGTCTTAAGCGTATTCAAGAACAATTGTATATAAATAGACATAATTGAGTTCTTTCGACTAAGATAGAATTAATTACAATTAAACTAGCTAATATTTGTAATTATATTTATGACAGGAGGTGGCGAAGTGATAAAAAGGATTGTACAGGTTGTTTACATCTTTGTAGGGAGTACACTTGGTTTAGTCTTATTTCCACTTTTAGATAATATCTTTAAAACTGAGATGCCTAGCATTTTATCTAGCTCTTACGTTCAAGCTTTAAGTGGGGCAGTGATCTTTTTCGTTTTATCGCTTTGGTTAGTTGAACCAACAGTAGCATTTATTAGATATATTGAGGAGAAATTATTAAAGGCTCCAATATCAATGATTTTATTTGGTAGTTTAGGACTTGTTTTTGGACTTATTCTTGCATATCTTATTTCCTATCCGCTTGATTTAATTAGATTACATTCTGTTTCATCAATCATTCAAATTGTTATTACGATTTTATGTGGTTACTTAGGTTTACAAATTGGTGTTAAAAAGCGTGAAGAACTAATTGCTTTATTTACATTATCTTCGCGTTCATCAAAAAGAAAAACATCTGAAGATCAAGAGTCATTAGATATTCCTGTAAAAATATTAGATACCAGTGTAATCATAGACGGTCGTATTGCAGACATTTGTCAAACAGGATTTATAGAAGGAACAATTGTCATTCCACAATTTGTATTAGCAGAATTGCAATACATAGCAGATTCATCTGATACGTTAAAACGTAATAGAGGAAGAAGAGGGTTGGATATTTTAAATCGAATTCAAAAAGAACTAGCTATGAAAGTAGAAATTTATGAAGGTGATTTTGAAGATGTTCCTGAAGTTGATGCGAAGTTAGTAAAGCTAGCTAAACTTAGAAATGGAATTTTAGTAACAAATGATTTTAATTTGAATAAAGTAAGTGAACTACAACAAATTAAAGTATGGAATATAAATGATTTAGCTAATGCAATCAAGCCGGTAGTACTGCCTGGTGAAGTAATTACTGCCTTTGTTGTAAAAGAAGGTAAGGAAAAATTACAAGGTGTTGCGTATCTTGATGATGGAACAATGATTGTTGTTGAAGATGGAAAAGAATCGATTGGAAAGCGTGTTGAGACAATCGTAACGAGTGTACTACAAACTTCTGCTGGTCGAATGATTTTTGCAAAAGTAAAGTAATAAAGGGGCATTCATGACATGCAATATAAGGTCATCATCCCTGCGGCGGGATCAGGCTCTCGAATGGGAGCAGGCTATAATAAATTATTTCTTAAAATAAAAAATACGCCTATTATTGAATTAACGATACGAATATTTGGTGAAGATAAATCCTGTAATGAAATCATTTTATCGATTAAAGATGATGAAAGGCAGTTATTTGATTCATTAAATTTGCCTAGTCATATTAAACAAAAAATCACTTTTGTACAAGGTGGTTCAGAGAGACAAGAGAGTGTCTATAATGGCTTATTGGCAATAAAGGACGAAAATAGTTATATTCTTGTACATGATGGAGCAAGACCGTTTGTCACAGAAGCGGTAATAGAGCGGATTCTTGAAAGAATGAATGAACAAAGTGCAGTTATATGCGCTGTTCCAATGAAAGATACAATTAAAAAAGTGGTCGATCAAGTTGTTGTTGAAACAATTGATCGATCCACATTATGGGGAGTACAAACTCCACAGGCATTTTCGTACCAGTGTTTACTTGATGCTCATAGTAAGGCTAAAGCAGAAGGTTTCTTAGGTACTGATGATGCAAGTTTAGTTGAATGGAATGGAAGTAAGGTTTTAGTAGTAAACGGAGACTATAATAATATTAAAGTGACAACAAAAGAAGATCTGTTTTTTGCTGAAACTATCTATGAACAATATCGAGATTAGAAGGTGTTAACATGTTTAGAGTTGGACAGGGGTTTGATGTTCATGCATTTGCTGAAAATCGCCCGTTAATTATAGGGGGAATTGAAATTCCTTATGAGCTTGGTTTATTAGGGCATTCTGATGCTGATGTGCTTCTTCATACAATTTCTGACGCATTGTTAGGTGCTATCGGTGAAGCGGATATAGGTAGACATTTCCCAGATACTGATCCTGCTTTTAAAGACGCTGATTCTGCAAAATTGCTAGAACATGTTTATCAGTTAGTAAAAGATAAAGGCTATGAGTTGGTAAACGCAGACTGTACAATTATTGCGCAAGCACCAAAAATGGCTCCATATATCCAATCAATGAGAAATAGAATAGCAGAATTACTAGAGACATCGCCTGATCGGATCAACGTAAAAGCAACTACGACTGAAAAATTAGGTTTCACAGGAAGAAAAGAAGGAATTGCTTCTCAAGCAGTTGTATTGTTACAGAAGAAGGCTTAAACTAATAAAGTATAATTAATTATTCAGTGGAGAGTGTCTTAAATGTCAAATAGAGTAAGAGTTCGTTATGCGCCTAGTCCTACAGGGCATTTACATATTGGAAACGCACGTACAGCACTATATGTTTATTTATTTGCTAAACATTTTGATGGAGATATGGTTTTGCGTATTGAAGATACAGATATCGAGCGAAATGTTGAAGGTGGAGAAGAGAGCCAAGCAAAGTATCTACATTGGCTAGGTATTGATTGGAATGAAGGTCCAGATAAAGGTGGAGAATATGGCCCTTATCGTCAATTAGAAAGATTAGACTTATATAAGCAACACGCTTATGACCTTATTGAAAAAGGCCATGCTTATAAATGTTACTGTACGGAAGAAGAGCTTTCAGCTGAACGCGAAGCTCAATTAGCTTCTGGACTTCCAACTACTCGTTATAGTGGTAAGTGTCGTCATTTAACAGCCGAAGAAAGAGCTACAAAAGAAGTAAATGGAGCGGAATATACGATTCGCTTCGCCGTACCAGCAAATGAAACATATGAGTGGGAAGACATTGTACGTTCAAACATCAAATTCGAATCAAAAGATATTGGTGATTGGGTACTAGTGAAAAAGAATGGCATTGCTACTTATAACTATGCTGTAGTAGTAGATGATGCATTAATGAAGATTAGTCATGTTCTTCGTGGAGAAGAGCATATTTCAAATACACCTAAGCAATTAATGGTATATCGCGCATTAAATTGGGATGCTCCTGAGTTTGGTCATATGGCAGTTATCGTTAATGAAAACCGTAAAAAACTTTCAAAACGCGATGAATCTGTATTACAATTTATTGAGCAATATCAAAATCTTGGGTACTTACCAGAAGCATTATTTAACTTTATTGCACTTCTTGGTTGGTCACCAGTTGGTGAAGATGAAATTTTCAGCAAGGAAGAATTTATTAAAATTTTCGATCCTAGCCGTTTAAGTTCTGCTCCAGCAATGTTTGATAAGCAAAAATTAACATGGATTAATAACCGATACATTAAAGAACAACCATTAGAAAAAGTTGTAGAAATTTCATTACCACATTTAATTAAAGCTGGTTATGTAAATGAAGAGCGATCTGCAGAAGAAAATCTATGGGTTACTAATCTTGTTGCTTTATATCAAGACCAAATGAGTTTTGGTGCTGAAATTGTAGAGCTTTCAGGTTTATTCTTCAAAGATAAATTAGCTTTTGGAGAAGATGAACAAGCGGTAATTTCAGAAGAACAAGTGAAGGAAGTTCTTTCTGCATTAGTTGAAGAACTTAACGCTTCTGATGAGTTTACAGTTGATTCAATTAAAGCTTCTATGAAGAATGTACAGAAATCAACTGGACAAAAAGGTAAAAAATTATTTATGCCAATTCGTGTAGCTACAACAGGTCAATGTCATGGACCAGAACTTCCAGCTGCGATGACTTTATTAGGAAAAGAAAAAGTTATTTCACGTTTACAGCAAATAATTGGTTAACATTTTTTTAATAACGTAATATATATAAATAACATTCATATAGGTAAAATGTTGATAGGGAAAAGTAAATGTTCAAACGTTATACAGAGAGAATCACATTGCTGAAAGTGATTTTAACGTTCAACATGGAAGTGCCCCCTTGAGTCCTTAACCGAACGATATCGTTTTAGTAGGTTAAGGCGGTGGAAACCGTTATATTACTTGAGTTGAGATAATTTTTATTATCTAAACAGAGTGGAACCGCGCAAATAAGCGTCTCTGTGTATTAATTACACAGGGGCGTTTTTTATTTTCTGCATAATTAAAAATGAATAAAAAGTAATATCTTAATAAATTCTTTAAGGGGAAATGAAGGATGCTAAACTACATGAAGGAAGATGTAGCGACGATATTCGAACGTGATCCAGCCGCTACTGGCTATTTAGAAGTTATTCTTACGTATGCTGGTCTACATGCAATATGGCTTTATCGATTTGCACATTATTTCTATCGTAGAAGATGGTACTTTATTGCGAGAAGTATTTCACAGTTTGCTCGATTCTTAACAGGAATCGAAATTCATCCAGGTGCAAAGATAGGAAGACGGTTCTTTATCGATCACGGTGCTGGAGTTGTAATTGGAGAAACTTGTGAAATAGGTGATGATGTTACTTTATATCAAGGGGTAACACTTGGAGGAACAGGTAAAGAAAAAGGTAAACGACACCCAACATTATTAAATGGAGTGCTTGTTGCTACTGGAGCGAAAGTATTGGGTTCAATAACAATTGGAGAAAATGCGAAGATTGGTGCTAATTCAGTTGTTTTAAAAGATGTTCCAAATAATACAACAGTCGTTGGTATACCTGGAAAGATTGTTGTTCAAGATGGAATTAGAGTGAATAACCAGTTTGATCACTGCGATTTACCGGACCCGGTTGCAGATAGACTGCTTCAACTAGAAGCGGAGATACAAGAATTAAAAAGTTTAATGAGTATATCTGAAAGGAAGTAGAATAAAATGGCTATTCAAATTTATAATACATTATCAAGGAAAAAGGAAGATTTCAAACCTTTAGAAGAAGGAAAAGTGAAAATGTATGTATGTGGGCCGACTGTATATAATTACATTCACATTGGTAATGCAAGGCCTGCAATCGTGTTTGATACGGTTAGACGTTATCTTGAATATAGTGGATATGAAGTAAACTATGTATCAAATTTCACTGATGTTGACGATAAGTTAATAAAAGCTGCAAATGAACTAGGATCGGATGTACCAACGATTGCTGATAAATTTATTAATGCTTATTTCGAGGATGTTCAAGCGTTAGGTTGCAAAACGGCTACAAATCACCCACGTGTAATGGACAATATGGATAACATTATTGAGTTTATTGATGAACTAATCAAAAAAGGATATGCATATGAATCCGAGGGCGACGTGTATTTCAAAACAAAAGAATTTGATGGATACGGAAAGCTATCTCACCAGTCGATTGATGACCTTCGCATCGGAGAAAGAATTGAAATTGGTGAAAAGAAAGAAGATCCTTTAGACTTTGCTCTTTGGAAAGCGGCTAAACCAGGAGAAATTTCTTGGGAAAGTCCATGGGGGAAAGGTAGACCAGGTTGGCATATCGAGTGCTCTGCAATGGCTAAAAAGTATTTAGGTGAGACGATAGATATTCATGCAGGGGGCCAAGACTTATCTTTCCCACATCATGAAAATGAAATTGCGCAGTCAGAAGCACTTAGTGGCAAAACATTCTCAAATTACTGGATGCATAATGGTTATATAAACATTGATAATGAAAAGATGTCTAAATCACTTGGTAATTTTGTGTTAGTACACGACATTATTAAATTAATTGATCCGATGCTATTACGTTTCTTTATGTTATCTGTTCACTATCGTCATCCTATTAACTATAGTGAAGAATTATTACAAGAAGCGAAAAATGGTTTTGAGCGTATACAAACTGCTTACCAAAACCTTAAACACCGTATAGAAAGTAGTACGAATTTAACTGAAGAAAATGAGAAATGGTTAAAAGAAATCTCTGATGAAAAACAAGTGTTTAATAAGGTGATGGATGATGATTTTAACACCGCAAATGCTATTTCAGTATTATATCAGTTAGCAAAATTATCAAACCAATATTTAATGGAATCTCACACTTCTAAAGAAGTTATAAATGAGTTCTTACGTACTTTTGATGAATTATCTTCAGTACTTGGAATTAATTTAGTAAAAAATGAAGCAATCTTAGATGAAGAAATTGAAGCTTTAATTCAAAAACGTACGGATGCTCGTAAAAACCGTGATTTTGCTTTAGCTGATCAAATTCGTGACCAATTAAAAGAATTAAACATTATCATTGAAGATACTCCTCAAGGTATTCGTTGGAAAAGAGGATAACTTCATGATTGAAAGTAGTAATATTGATGTGAAACAGCTAAACAGTTTAGCACTTGCTTACATGGGTGATGCTGTATATGAAATTTATGTGCGCCATCACCTCCTTGAGAAAGGAACTGTTCGCCCTAATCAACTTCACAGGGCAGCGACTAGTTTTGTATCTGCAAAGGGACAAGCAAAAGTAATAAGAGAAATGTTATCAACTGAATTCCTGTCTGAGGAAGAGATTGCAGTTGTTAAAAGAGGCCGTAACGCAAAATCAGGTACGGTTCCAAAAAATACAGATGTTCAAACATATCGATATGCAACTGCTATTGAGGCTTTAATTGGATATCATTACTTATTAAAAAACGAAGAAAGACTCAAGACGATTGTTCAATTTTCTATTGAATTTATCGAGAGTGAAAAAGGAGTATAATATGTCAGAAGAATTTATAATTGGGCGTAATCCAGTAATGGAAGCTATTCGATCAGGTAGAGATATTAATAAAATTTGGGTAAGTGAAGGAGCAAATAAAGGACAAATTCATAAGCTTTTAGAATTAGCTAATGAAAATAAAGTAATCGTTCAAACTGCTCCCAATAAAAAACTGGATGCTATGGTCCAAGGGAATCATCAGGGAGTTGTAGCTCAGGTTGCTGCATATGAATATGTGGAGATCGATGATTTATTTGAAGTTGCAAGTAGTCGTAATGAACAGCCCTTCTTTTTAATCCTAGATGAAATAGAAGATCCTCATAATTTAGGCTCGATCATGCGTACTGCCGATGCAGTTGGAGCGCATGGAATTATCATTCCAAAACGAAGAGCGGTAGGATTAACTGCAGCGGTTGCGAAATCTTCTACTGGTGCAATTGAATATATTCCTGTAGCTAGAGTAACAAACTTAGCAAGAACTGTGGATGATTTAAAGCAAAGAGGAGTTTGGATTTTTGGTACGGATGCAAAAGGTGCCGATGATTATCGAAACATGGACGGCGAAATTTCACTTGGATTAATTATTGGCAGTGAAGGTAAAGGCATGAGTAGGATTTTAAAAGAAAAATGTGATTTCCTAATTAAACTGCCAATGGTAGGTAAGGTTACGTCGTTAAATGCTTCTGTTGCGGCAAGTTTATTAATGTACGAAATTCACCGTAAGAGACATCCACTTGGATCATAAAAAGAAAGAAATATTAATTGTTGATGGTTACAACATGATTGGAGCTTGGCCAAATTTAAGAAAACTTCGGGACATCGATTTTGATAAGTCCCGAAATCATCTAATTACTTTACTTGCAGAGTATAAAGCGTCCACTGGTATGTATATTATTGTTGTTTTCGATGCTCACTTCGTAAACGGGATTGAAAAAGTAGACAAGCATTCCAAAGTAGAAGTAATTTTTACACGCAAAAATCAATCTGCTGATGAAAAAATAGAAAAAATGGCGATCGAACTCCGTCATGTTAACCATCAAATCTATGTCGCAACATCTGACTTTACAGAGCAATGGCAAATATTTGGACAAGGTGCACTTCGAATACCAGCAATGGAACTTTATCTTTCAGTTACTCAAAATAAAAAAGTGATAAGTAGCCAAATTAACGAAATACCTGATCAAAGACTGACAATTAGCACAAAATTAAATTCAAAACAAACAGAAATTTTAGAAAAATGGCGAAGAGGGGAACGATGACTTATTGTTTCCTTCTTCTTTGTGCTGTATAATTAAGAAAAAATGTACGGTCGGAGGTGCTAATTTTGAACGTTGAACAGGAATTGAAGCTAATGGTAGAATATGGTCCTTTAGAAGATGAGGCAATACTCGAATATGTTCGAGAGGGAGACCAAGATGCACTAACCTTTTTAATCCAAAAATACCGTAATTTTGTTAAAGCAAAATCCAGATCTTATTTTTTAATCGGTGCTGACCGTGAGGATATCATTCAAGAAGGAATGATAGGTTTATACAAAGCAATTCGTGATTACAAAGAAGACAAGCTTTCGTCCTTTAAGGCGTTTGCAGAATTATGCATTACTAGACAAATTATTACAGCTATCAAAACGGCAACTAGACAAAAGCACATCCCACTTAACTCTTATGTTTCGTTGGACAAGCCAATTTATGATGAAGAGTCTGATCGCACATTATTAGATGTCTTAACTGAGACAAAAAACATGGATCCAGAAGAACTTGTTATTAACCAAGAAGAGAATATAGACATAGAACTTAAAATGTCAGAATTATTAAGCGATTTAGAAAGAAAAGTATTATCACTCTATTTAGATGGTCGTTCTTATCAAGAGATTTCAGAAGAGTTAAATAGACATGTGAAGTCGATTGATAATGCCTTACAACGAGTGAAAAGAAAGCTTGAACGATACATGGAAATTCGAGAGTTATCTGTGTAAAGCGTTTAGATAATTCAGTTTGACAGTTTTGAGGACACATGTTACATTTTTAATGGATAATTATATAAACTAGGTGGGTGTCATCATGAGAAAAAAAGTTGTCCTGTCGTGCACTACTTGCAATAATAGAAACTACTCCACGATGAAAAATTCTACTTCAGTAGAACGCTTGGAGATGAAAAAATTCTGCAAAACGTGTAATGAACACACCACACATAAAGAAACAAAATAAATGAATAATTGCGGGTGTCCTTGATCGGTTTATAATCATTGCTTTTCTGTATACAGTATTGTAAAAACGCTTTATCTGTACGGACAAGCGGGACGTTTACGCATTTCTCTAAACAAGTATATATTGGGGGTTGCGTCAATGGGTCGTATCGGTAAGTTTTTTCGCGAAATAAAAAGCGAAATGAAAAAAGTTTCTTGGCCTAAAAGAAAAGAAATAGTTAATTCAACGATTACAGTTTTAGCTACAGTGATCTTCTTTGTTTTATTTTTCTCTGTAATCGATACTGGTATTTCTAAGTTAATTCGACTTATTCTTGAATAAGTTAAAACTAATTGTGCTATAATGAATGATAATGTTTAACGAAAAGCCCGGAAACGGGTTTTTTAATTTGCAAAGAAAGTTGACCGGGGAGGGAAGGACAGTAGTCCTCTAACATGGAAAAAAGTTGGTATGTAGTTCATACTTATTCGGGATATGAGAATAAAGTAAAAGCAAATCTAGAAAAACGTGTAGAAACTATGGGAATGCAAGATAAAATTTTCAGAGTAATTGTTCCAGAAGAAACAGAAGTAGAAATGAAGAACGGTAAAGAAAAAGTTACAAAACGTAAGGTGTTTCCTGGTTATGTATTAGTTGAAATCGTTATGACGGATGATTCTTGGTATGTAGTACGTAATACTCCTGGTGTAACTGGCTTCGTAGGATCTGCAGGATCAGGCTCTAAGCCGACGCCTCTTTTAGAGGAAGAAATTACACATATTCTAAAACATATGGGTCTTGATGAACAAGTAATTGATATCGATTTAGAAATTAATGAAGTTGTTCGTCTGAAAGAGGGTCCATTTGCTAATTACACAGGCTCAATTAAAGAACTTGATTTCGAAAAGAAAAAAGTTACAGTACTTGTAGAATTCTTTAACAAAGAAACTCCAGTAGAACTGGATTTACATCTTGTTGAAAAATTATAATACTAAACCTTGCATTTTTAAAATGAAAGTGTTAGACTTTTAAAGGTCAATATGCATCGAAAAGATGATATTAACTTCTGTATAAGAATATGCATGAGAATGCAAACGATATGAGTGGGAGGGTGAATCCCTATTACCACATCACGGACTTAAGGAGGTGTGTCTCGTGGCTAAAAAAGTAATTAAAATGGTAAAATTGCAAATTCCTGCAGGAAAAGCAAACCCAGCACCACCAGTTGGTCCTGCATTAGGACAAGCAGGTGTTAACATCATGGGATTCTGTAAAGAGTTCAACGCTCGTACAGCTGACCAAGCTGGATTAATTATTCCTGTTGAAATCACAGTATTCGAAGATCGTTCGTTTACGTTTATTACGAAAACTCCTCCTGCTGCTGTTCTTCTTAAAGTAGCGGCTGGTATCGAGTCTGGTTCTGGTGAACCAAATCGTAAAAAAGTAGCAACAGTAAAACGCGATAAAGTACGTGAGATTGCTGAAACTAAAATGCCTGATTTAAACGCTGCTTCAGTTGAAGCTGCTATGCGTATGGTTGAAGGTACTGCACGTAGTATGGGTATCGTTATTGAAGACTAATCCCATCTTCAATAAGGTGTGATTGAGGAGGTTGCGAACATCGCTTTTGGTGTACTATCGCAACCTTTATTCGTGGGAGGAAAATCCGTTAAAACCACATTAGGAGGAAAAGAACATGGCTAACAAAGGTAAAAAGTACCAAGAAGCTATTAAATTAGTAGATCGTACAGCTGTTTACGCTGTAAACGAAGCTGTAGAACTAGTAAAGAAAACTACAACTGTTAACTTCGACGCAACAGTTGAAGTAGCATTCCGTTTAGGAGTAGATCCAAAGAAAGCTGACCAACAAATTCGTGGTGCAGTAGTTCTTCCACACGGTACTGGTAAAGTACAACGTGTATTAGTATTCGCTAAAGGTGAAAAAGCTAAAGAAGCTGAAGCTGCTGGTGCTGATTTCGTTGGTGATGCTGAAATGATCGCTAAAATCCAAAAAGGTTGGTTCGACTTTGATGTAGTAGTAGCAACTCCAGACATGATGGCTGAAGTTGGTAAATTAGGACGTGTATTAGGACCTAAAGGTTTAATGCCAAACCCTAAAACAGGAACTGTTACATTTGATGTAACTAAAGCTGTTAACGAAATCAAAGCTGGTAAAGTTGAATACCGTGTTGATAAAGCTGGTAACATTCACGTACCAATCGGTAAAGTATCTTTCGAAAACGAAAAGTTAGTAGAAAACTTTACAACAATCTTCGAAACTATGGTTAAGGTTAAACCTGCTGCTGCTAAAGGAACATACATGAAGAACGTAGCAATCACTTCAACTATGGGCCCTGGTATCAAAGTAGATCCTGCTAGTTTCTAAGATAAAAAACAAAGTTGACAATTCGACAAGAACTCTCTATAATGGAGATTGTCTTGCTAATTAAATAGACTACCGTAGACAGTAGGTGCGTAAGCTTAATATCCTGCCGAGGTGTATAACTGATAAATTCGTGCATATACAACCTCCATGTCTTTTTTTGAAAAATTCGTGGAGGTTTTGTTATGAGTTACACTTTTGCGGTATACACACTAAAACCCACAGGAGGTGTAATAAATGAGCGCAGTATTAGAAGCAAAAAAACAAGTTGTATCTGAAGTAGCTGCTAAATTACGTGAGAGTAAATCAACAATCGTTGTTGACTACCGTGGTTTAAACGTTGCTGAAGTAACTGAATTACGTAAGCAATTACGTGAAGCTGGTGTTGAGTTCAAAGTTTACAAAAACACTTTAACTCGTCGTGCTGCTGAAGAAGCTGGCTTAGCTGGTTTAAACGAAGCATTAACTGGTCCAAACGCAATCGCGTTTAGTACGGAGGATGTAATTGCTCCTGCTAAAGTAATCAACGACTTCGCTAAAAAACACGATGCTTTAGAAATTAAAGCTGGTGTAATCGAAGGAAACGTTGCGACAGTTGAAGAAGTGAAAGCTCTTGCTGAACTTCCATCTCGCGAAGGTTTACTTTCTATGTTGCTTAGCGTGCTACAAGCACCAATCCGCAACTTCGCTCTTGCAACTAAAGCAGTTGCAGAACAAAAAGAAGAACAAGGCGCTTAATGCCAAAATTGCATAAAAACTATTATTGAAGGTATATATAAGGAGGAAATAACAATGACTAAAGAACAAATCATTGAAGCAGTTAAAAACATGACTGTATTAGAATTAAATGACTTAGTAAAAGCTATCGAAGAAGAGTTTGGCGTAACTGCTGCTGCTCCTATGGCTATGATGGCTGGTGGCGGTGCTGAAGCTGCTGCTGAGCAAACTGAATTTGACGTAGTATTAGCTGGCGCTGGCGACCAAAAAATTAAAGTAATCAAAGTAGTTCGTGAATTAACTGGATTAGGATTAAAAGAAGCTAAAGAATTAGTTGACAACACTCCTAAAGCAGTTAAAGAAGGAATCAGCAAAGAAGAAGCTGAAGAAATGAAAGCTAAACTTGAAGAAGTTGGCGCTTCTGTAGAAGTTAAGTAATTTCTAATCGTTTTTACAAAAGCTCGCATTTATGCGAGCTTTTTTTGTACATATAGAGTTGCGATTGGGAAGACTAATCAGTATCAAAGATGGAAGAAGGATTTATATGGCTGATCACTATTTTACAAACCAACCAAATAGCAAAAACGATAAGAAAGTATTTTCATTTATATTAAGAGGAAATACATTTAAGTTTCAATCGGATGCTGGAGTGTTTTCAAGAAATGAAGTTGATTTTGGGTCACGAGTATTAATAGAGACATTTACTTTTCCTGAGATTGAAGGAAAGATTTTAGATGTGGGCTGTGGATATGGTCCGATAGGTTTGTCCATTGCTAAAGTTGATCCGAATCGACTAGTGGAAATGGTTGATGTGAATTTAAGGGCGATTGAGTTAGCGAAAGAAAATGCGAAGGCGAATAACATAGAAAATGTGAAAATCTATGAAAGTAGTATCTATGAAAATGTAACTGGAGAATACGCTGCAATTTTAACGAATCCACCTATACGAGCAGGTAAAACTGTTGTTCACACAATTTTAAAAGAAGCTCATGAGAAACTACTTTCTGGTGGTGAACTTTGGGTAGTAATTCAAAAGAAACAAGGAGCTCCTTCGGCTTTGGAATTACTCAAAGAGTTGTTTGATGAAGTAGAAGTCGTTAAAAAGGAAAAAGGGTATTATATCATAAAAAGTAAAAAAGATTGACTCTAATTTTTGCTTGTGATAGTATTATTAAATGCCAATATATATTTATTTTCAAAAATCATTTTTTGGAAGTGGGTATATTTCTATATTCTTTGGAAATGATAGTAAAATGACTGTCGTTGAGTTTAATAAATGGTTTTCATTTTGAAACCATTTTATTTTTTGTTTAACAAGTAAGGGGTTTTTGTGCTTATTTGTTACTATTTTTTTGTTTTAAATACTCTTAAATTTAAGGGGTGAATATGTTGACAGGTCAACTAGTTCAATATGGACGACACCGCCAACGCAGAAGTTATGCTCGTATCAGTGAAGTTTTAGAGTTACCTAACTTAATTGAAATTCAAACAGCATCTTACCAATGGTTCTTAGATGAAGGTTTGAAAGAAATGTTCCAAGACATTTCACCGATTGAGGATTTTACAGGTAATCTATCATTAGAATTCATTGATTACAGTCTAGGTGAGCCGAAGTATGTTGTAGAAGAATCAAAAGAGCGTGATGTAAACTACGCTGCTCCACTTCGAGTGAAAGTTCGCCTATTAAATAAGGAAACTGGCGAAGTTAAAGAGCAAGATGTTTTCATGGGAGATTTCCCATTAATGACGGACACAGGCACATTTATTATTAATGGTGCTGAACGTGTTATCGTTTCACAATTAGTACGTTCTCCAAGTGTGTACTATAGTGGAAAGATCGACAAAAACGGTAAAAAAGGTTATACAGCTACAGTTATTCCAAACCGTGGTGCTTGGTTAGAGTACGAAACGGATGCGAAAGACGTAGTATATGTACGTATTGACCGCACAAGAAAATTACCTGTTACTGTCTTACTACGTTCGCTTGGATTTGGTACAGACCAAGAGATTCTGGACTTATTAGGCGAAAACGAATACCTACGTAACTCACTTGAAAAGGATAATACAGATAGCACTGAAAAAGCGCTTCTTGAAATCTATGAGAGACTACGTCCGGGTGAACCACCTACAGTAGAAAATGCAAAAAACCTATTAATTACTCGCTTCTTTGATCCGAAGCGTTATGATTTAGCTAGCGTAGGTCGCTACAAAATCAATAAAAAATTACACATTAAAAACCGACTATTTAATCAACGTATCGCTGAAACTTTAGTGGACCCAGAAACTGGTGAAATTATTGTAGAAAAAGGGACAACTCTTGATCGTCGTACGTTAGATAGAATTCTTCCGTTCTTAGAGAAGAATATCGGTGAAAAAGTAGTTCAACCTGCAGGTGGCGTACTAGAAGAAGAGATTAATTTACAATCTATTAAAATCTATGCACCAGTTGAAGGCGATGGCGAACAAGTAATTCAAGTCATTGGAAATGCTAATGTAAGCAAAAGTGTGAAAAACATTTCACCTGCTGACATTATCGCTTCGATTTCTTACTTCTTTAACTTACTACATAACGTAGGAGACACAGATGATATTGACCACTTAGGTAATCGTCGTTTACGTTCAGTTGGAGAATTACTTCAAAACCAATTCCGTATCGGTTTATCTCGTATGGAACGTGTAGTTCGTGAACGTATGTCAATTCAAGATACAAACGCAGTTACTCCACAGGCGTTAATTAATATTCGCCCTGTAATTGCTTCAATTAAAGAATTCTTTGGTAGCTCACAGCTATCTCAATTCATGGACCAAACAAACCCACTAGCAGAATTAACTCACAAACGAAGACTATCAGCGCTAGGGCCAGGTGGTTTAACACGTGAACGTGCTGGATTCGAAGTACGTGACGTTCATTACTCTCACTATGGTCGTATGTGTCCGATTGAGACGCCTGAGGGACCGAACATCGGATTAATTAACTCACTTTCTTCTTATGCGAAAGTAAATCAATTTGGTTTCATTGAAACACCATACCGTCGTGTTGATTCTGAAACTGGACGTCTTACTGACAAAATTGACTACTTAACAGCTGATGAAGAAGATCTATACGTTGTAGCCCAAGCGAATGCTCGTTTAGGTGAAGATGGTAGTTTCTTAGATGAAGATGTAGTAGCTCGTTTCCGTGGAGACAACACTGTTGTTAAACGTGAACGTATCGACTACATGGATGTATCTCCAAAACAAGTAGTATCAGCTGCGACAGCATGTATTCCTTTCTTAGAGAATGACGATTCAAACCGTGCCCTAATGGGAGCGAACATGCAACGTCAAGCAGTTCCATTATTAAACCCTGAGTCTCCAATCGTGGGAACAGGTATGGAATATGTATCAGCGAAAGACTCTGGTGCTGCAGTAATCTGTAAACACCCTGGTATCGTTGAACGTGTTGAAGCGAAAGAAGTTTGGGTACGTCGTTACTCAGAAGTTGATGGACAAAAAGTTAAAGGTGACCTTGATAAATATCGTATGTTAAAATTCGTACGTTCAAACCAAGGTACTTGTTATAACCAACGCCCAATCGTAAGTGTTGGTGACGAAGTAGTAAGAGGCGAAATTCTTGCAGATGGACCTTCTATGGAAAAAGGTGAATTAGCTCTAGGACGTAACGTGTTAGTAGCATTCATGACATGGGATGGTTATAACTACGAGGATGCGATCATTATGAGTCGCCGTCTTGTTAAAGAAGATGTTTACACTTCAGTTCATATTGAAGAATATGAATCAGAAGCTCGTGACACGAAATTAGGACCTGAAGAAATCACTCGTGATATTCCAAACGTTGGTGAAGATGCTCTTAAGAATCTTGATGAACGCGGAATTATCCGAATTGGTGCAGAAGTAAAAGATGGAGATCTATTAGTTGGTAAAGTAACACCTAAAGGGGTTACTGAATTAACTGCTGAAGAACGTCTTCTACATGCTATCTTTGGTGAGAAAGCTCGTGAAGTTCGTGATACATCTTTACGTGTTCCACATGGTGGAGGCGGAATTATTCTTGATGTGAAAGTATTCACTCGTGAGAACGGTGATGAGTTACCACCAGGAGTAAACCAACTTGTACGTGTTTATATCGTTCAGAAACGTAAGATTTCTGAAGGGGATAAAATGGCTGGACGACATGGTAATAAAGGGGTTATTTCTCGTATTTTACCAGAAGAAGATATGCCATTCTTACCTGATGGAACACCAGTTGACATCATGTTAAATCCTTTAGGGGTACCTTCTCGTATGAACATCGGTCAGGTATTAGAGCTACACTTAGGTATGGCTGCTAGATATCTTGGCGTTCATGTTGCTTCACCAGTATTTGACGGAGCACGTGAGGAAGATGTTTGGGGAACAATTGAAGAAGCTGGTATGGCGCGTGATGCTAAAACAGTTTTATATGATGGACGCTCAGGTGAGCCATTCGATAACCGTGTATCTGTAGGTGTAATGTACATGATTAAACTTGCGCACATGGTTGACGATAAGCTACATGCTCGTTCAACAGGACCATACTCACTTGTAACGCAACAACCACTTGGTGGTAAAGCACAATTTGGTGGACAACGTTTTGGTGAGATGGAAGTTTGGGCACTTGAAGCTTACGGTGCTGCTTATACACTACAAGAAATCTTAACTGTTAAATCTGATGACGTTGTTGGTCGTGTAAAAACATACGAAGCAATCGTTAAAGGTGAAAATGTACCAGAACCAGGTGTGCCTGAATCATTCAAAGTATTAATTAAAGAATTACAGTCACTTGGTATGGATGTTAAGATGATGTCTGCTACAGATCAAGAAATCGAAATGCGCGATACTGAAGATGATGATGATCAAGCTTCAGAACATTTAGCGATGGATATGGAATACGTTAAGGAATAAGGATTATATAGGGTAAAACCTTAGGACAGAAAGGGAGGTAGGCCCCTTGATAGATGTAAACAATTTCGAGTATATGAAGATCGGACTTGCATCGCCTGACAAAATTCGCTCGTGGTCATACGGGGAAATTAAAAAACCTGAAACAATTAACTACCGTACATTAAAACCTGAAAAAGATGGTCTTTTTTGTGAACGTATTTTTGGACCTACAAAAGATTGGGAATGTCATTGCGGTAAATACAAGCGTGTACGTTATAAAGGTGTAGTATGTGATCGTTGTGGAGTTGAAGTAACTCGTGCAAAAGTACGTCGTGAGCGTATGGGTCATATTGAATTAGCTGCTCCAGTATCACATATTTGGTATTTCAAAGGTATTCCAAGCCGAATGGGACTTGTTTTAGACATGTCCCCTCGTGCTCTGGAAGAAGTTATCTACTTTGCTTCTTACGTTGTAACTGAAGCGGGAGATACTCCTTTAGAAAAGAAACAATTACTTTCTGAGAAAGAATTCCGTGCTTATCGTGAGCGTTACGGTCAATCTTTCCAAGCATCTATGGGTGCTGAAGCAATTAAAAAGCTTTTAAGCGACATTAATCTTGAAAAAGATGTTGATTCTTTAAAAGAAGAATTAAAAACTGCTCAAGGTCAACGTCGTACTAGAGCTATTAAACGTTTAGAAGTGTTAGAAGCATTCCGTAATTCTGGTAATGAGCCATCATGGATGATCCTTGATGTACTACCAGTAATTCCACCCGAATTACGTCCAATGGTTCAATTGGATGGTGGACGTTTTGCAACTTCGGATCTAAATGATTTATATCGTCGTGTAATTAACCGTAACAACCGTTTAAAACGTTTATTAGATCTAGGTGCACCAAGCATCATCGTTCAAAACGAAAAACGTATGCTTCAAGAAGCTGTTGATGCGTTAATAGACAATGGTCGTCGTGGCCGTCCAGTTACTGGACCAGGTAACCGTCCATTAAAATCTCTTTCTCACATGCTTAAAGGTAAGCAAGGACGTTTCCGTCAAAACTTACTTGGTAAACGTGTTGACTACTCTGGTCGTTCGGTAATCGTAGTAGGACCAAACTTACAGATGTATCAATGTGGACTACCAAAAGAAATGGCGATTGAGCTATTCAAGCCATTCGTGATGAAAGAATTAGTTGAACGTGGCTTAGCACATAACATTAAGAGTGCAAAACGTAAAATTGAACGTTTACATCCAGAGATTTGGGATGTATTAGAATCAGTTATCCGTGAGCATCCGGTGTTATTAAACCGTGCCCCAACTCTTCACAGACTTGGTATTCAAGCGTTCGAACCTACTTTAGTAGAAGGCCGTGCGATTCGTCTACATCCGCTTGTATGTACAGCATACAATGCCGATTTTGACGGTGACCAAATGGCTGTTCACGTTCCATTATCAAGTGAAGCTCAAGCAGAAGCTCGTATTTTAATGCTTGCAGCACAAAACATCCTTAACCCGAAAGATGGTAAACCAGTAGTTACACCATCTCAAGATATGGTATTAGGAAACTATTACTTAACTCTTGAGCGTGCAGGCGCTGTCGGTGAAGGTATGGTATTTAAAGATATCAACGAAGCATTAGTTGCATACCAAAACGGTTATGTACATTTACATTCTCGTGTTGCTGTTGCAGCTGGTACACTAAATAACGAAACATTTACTGAAGAACAAAATAACTCATTATTAATCACAACTGTTGGTAAGCTTATCTTCAATGAAATCTTACCTACATCTTTCCCGTTTATTAATGAACCAACTCAGAGTAACCTTGAAAAGGAAACTCCACAGATGTATTTTGCTTCTAAAGGTGCAAATATTAAAGAAATTATTGAAAGTAGAGAAGAAATTGCTCCTTTCAAAAAGAAAATCCTTGGAAATATCATTGCTGAAGTATTTAAACGTTTCAAAATTACTGAAACATCAAAAATGCTAGACCGCATGAAGGATCTTGGATTTAGATACTCTACTAAAGCTGGTATTACGGTTGGTGTTTCCGATATCATCGTATTACCTGAAAAGCAATTAATTATTGCTGAAGCTCAAGAAAAAGTAGATAAAGTTCTGAAACAATTCCGTCGTGGTTTAATCACAGAAGAAGAGCGTTACGATCGTGTAATCGCAATTTGGAGTGATGCGAAGGATGTAATTCAAGGAAAACTGATGGCTTCATTAAATAAACGTAACCCAATCTTTATGATGAGTGACTCTGGTGCCCGTGGTAACGCGTCGAACTTCACTCAGCTTGCAGGTATGCGTGGTCTGATGGCCAATCCGGCTGGTCGTATTATCGAGTTACCAATTAAATCTTCATTCCGTGAAGGTTTAACAGTACTTGAATACTTCATCTCAACACATGGTGCTCGTAAAGGTCTTGCTGATACAGCACTTAAAACAGCCGATTCAGGTTACTTAACTCGTCGTCTAGTTGACGTTGCACAAGATGTAATTGTTCGTCAAGATGACTGTGGTACAGATCGCGGATTACATGTTAAAGCTATTAAAGAAGGTAACGAAATTATCGAATCTCTATACGATCGTTTAGTAGGTCGTCATTTACGTGCTACTTTACGTCACCCAGAAACAGGTGTATTAATGGCTCAAGAGAACGATTTAATTACTGAAGACTTAGCTCGTGAAATTATCGACGCTGGTATTGAAGAAGTTAATATCCGTTCTGCGTTCACATGTAATACTAACCATGGAGTATGTAAAAAATGTTATGGTCGCAACTTAGCTACAGGTGCTGAAGTAGAAGTTGGTGAGGCAGTAGGTATTATCGCTGCTCAATCAATCGGTGAACCAGGTACTCAGTTAACGATGCGTACATTCCATACAGGTGGTGTAGCAGGGGACGATATCACTCAAGGTTTACCTCGTATTCAAGAGTTATTTGAAGCGCGTAATCCTAAAGGTCAAGCAGTTATTTCTGAAATTGATGGTATTATCTCGATTCAAACAGATGCGAAAGATAAACAAGAAATTGTTGTTCAAGGTACTGTTGAATCTAGAAGCTATCCAGTTCCTTATGGCGCTAGACTTAAAGTTCAAGATGGTGAATCAATCGAACGTGGTCAAGTAATGACTGAAGGTTCAATTGATCCAAAAGAACTTTTAAAAGTAAAAGGTACAAATGCTGTTCAAGAATACTTACTGCGTGAAGTTCAAAAAGTATACCGTATGCAAGGGGTAGAAATTGGCGATAAACACGTAGAAGTAATGGTTCGTCAAATGCTGAAGAAAGTTCGTGTAATGGATGCTGGTGAAACAGAATTATTACCTGGAACATTACTAGAATTACATCAGTTTACTGAAGCGAATAAAGAAGCTTTATTTGCAGGTAAACAACCAGCGACTGCTCGTCCGTTACTACTAGGTATTACAAAAGCATCGTTAGAAACAGACTCATTCTTATCAGCCGCATCATTCCAAGAAACAACGCGTGTATTAACTGACGCTGCGATTAAAGGGAAACGTGATGAGTTGCTAGGATTAAAAGAGAATGTTATTATAGGTAAGTTGGTTCCAGCTGGAACAGGTATGAATAGATACCGCAGAGTAGATCTTGTTAAAGAGCTACATGCATCAGTTGAAACGAATGAAGAAGTATTAGTTGAAAAATAAACTTAAAATATTTTAAAACTTGAGTTGACATCATTTGATGAAAAATGATAAGATATTCAAGGTTGCTCCTAGACAATAGCACTGCTAATCTTAGCAGGTTAGACCCGGGGCTAATTTAGGAATATACAGTTAAAACTGTTTTTGTGAGAAGGAAGGCTTCTTCCTTCTTGCAAAAACTTTGTTTTCAACTAATTATGAACCACCTGGATGTGTGGTCTTATAAATATGTGAAGGGAGGAAAACTCATGCCTACTATTAACCAGTTAGTGCGTAATGGACGTACTTCTAAAGTATGGAAATCAAAATCACCAGCATTAAACAAAGGTTTCAACTCATTAAAGAAAAAATCAACTGATTTATCAGCTCCACAAAAACGTGGTGTTTGTACTCGTGTTGGTACTATGACTCCAAAGAAACCGAACTCAGCATTACGTAAATATGCTCGTGTACGTTTAACTAACCAAATCGAGGTAACTGCTTATATCCCAGGTATCGGACACAACTTACAAGAGCACAGTGTTGTTCTTATTCGTGGAGGACGTGTAAAAGATTTACCAGGGGTACGTTATCACATCGTTCGTGGTGCTTTAGATACTGCAGGTGTTGACAAGCGTATGCAAGGTCGTTCTAAATACGGAACTAAGAGACCAAAAGCAGCTAAGAAGTAATAAATTACAACTAGTCGAAAGGAGGAAATCACATGCCACGTAAAGGTCCTGTTGCAAAAAGAGATGTATTGCCAGATCCACTTTATAATTCAAAATTAGTTTCTCGTTTAATCAACAAAATGATGATTGACGGAAAAAGAGGGAAATCTCAAGCTATCTTATACGGAGCATTCGAATTAATTCAAGAACGTTCTGGTAAAGAACCAATGGAAGTATTCGAAGCAGCTCTTAAAAATATCATGCCGGTTCTAGAAGTTAGAGCTCGTCGTGTTGGTGGTTCTAACTACCAAGTACCAGTTGAGGTTCGTCCAGAGCGTCGTACAACTTTAGGTCTTCGCTGGTTAGTAAACTATTCTCGTCTTCGTGGAGAAAAAACGATGGAAGAGCGTTTAGCTAACGAAATTCTTGATGCAGCTAACAACTCAGGTTCTGCAGTTAAGAAACGTGAAGATACACACAAAATGGCAGAAGCGAACAAAGCGTTTGCTCACTACCGTTGGTAAGATTAAAAGCATTTTAGTTATTTCTGCACATAATGAATGTTGGTTAAGTCGTTCACCTATTTTTAAACTAGTCTTCTAGTTTGAATAGGTGAACGTCGGATTACATAACTTAGGATGACATGAAAGTTCTTTGCTTGTAGTGCTTAACTTAATAACATGAAATATGTATAGGAATAACTTTTTCTTATACTATTAAAAATCCTACTTACAAATTGGAAGGGAGAAAGAACCCTTATGACAAGAGAGTTCTCCTTAAATAACACTCGTAATATCGGGATCATGGCTCATATTGACGCTGGTAAAACAACGACTACTGAGCGTATCCTTTATTACACTGGTCGTATTCACAAAATTGGTGAAACTCATGAAGGAGCTTCACAAATGGACTGGATGGAGCAAGAGCAAGAGCGTGGTATCACTATCACATCTGCTGCTACAACAGCTCAGTGGAACAACCACCGTGTAAATATCATTGATACTCCAGGTCACGTAGACTTCACTGTAGAAGTTGAACGTTCTTTACGTGTACTTGATGGCGCAGTAGCAGTTCTTGATGCTCAATCAGGTGTTGAGCCTCAAACTGAAACAGTATGGCGTCAAGCAACAACTTACGGAGTTCCACGTGTAGTATTCGTTAACAAAATGGATAAAATCGGCGCGGATTTCTTATACTCTGTAGGAACATTGCATGATCGTTTACAAGCAAATGCACACCCAATTCAATTAGCAATGGGTGCTGAAGATAATTTCTGGGGTATTGTTGACCTTGTTGAAATGAAAGCTATTAAGTACAACAACGACTTAGGAACTGACATTGAAACAATTGAAATCCCTGAAGAATATCAAGAACTAGCTGAAGAATACCGCGGAAGATTAATCGAAGCAGTAGCTGAGCTAGATGAAGAATTAATGATTAAATATTTAGAAGGCGAAGAAATTACTATTCCAGAATTAAAAGCTGCAATTCGTACTGCGACTTGTTCAGTTCAATTCTACCCAGTAGTATGTGGATCTGCTTTCAAAAATAAAGGTGTTCAATTAATGCTTGATGCAGTAATTGACTACTTACCATCACCATTAGATGTACCTGCAATTATGGGAACTATTCCTGATTCTGATGAAGAAAAAGTTGTTCCTTCAAGTGACGACGAGCCTTTCGCTGCATTAGCATTCAAAATCATGACTGACCCTTATGTAGGTAAATTAACGTTCTTCCGTGTTTACGCAGGTACGTTAGAATCTGGTTCTTACGTTCAAAACTCTACGAAAGGTAAGCGTGAGCGTGTAGGACGTATCCTACAAATGCATGCTAACTCTCGTCAAGAGATTTCGAAAGTATATGCTGGAGACATCGCTGCTGCTGTAGGTCTTAAAGACACTACAACTGGAGATACTCTATGTGATGAAAAGAATTTAGTTATTCTTGAGTCTATGGAATTCCCAGAGCCAGTTATTCACATTGCAATCGAACCAAAATCTAAAGCTGACCAAGATAAAATGGG